>Ga0182030_10019490_pt1 | contig 12899 bp, 11 predicted proteins | sample 812S3MmetaG_FD_121299 | JGI IMG/M metagenome (GOLD analysis project Ga0182030, IMG submission 121299) | Permafrost microbial communities from Stordalen Mire, Sweden - 812S3M metaG (Illumina Assembly) | ecosystem: Environmental > Terrestrial > Soil > Wetlands > Permafrost | place: Sweden... | reverse complement strand
GTCTGCGGCGCGCCCAACTGCCGCCCGGGTCTGCTCACCGTGTGGGCCAACATCGGCAACAAGGTCATCAACGGCGTCGAAAGCGACGGCATGCTGGCCAGCCCGGCCGAACTGGGCGTCAACAAAGATCACAACGGCATCATTGAAGTGACCGACGGCCAGCCGGGTGATCCGCTGCCCCGTTGCGCGCCGGATTCAGTGATCGAAATCGACAACAAGTCCATCACCCACCGCCCGGATTTGTGGGGCCATTTCGGAATGGCGCGGGAAGTGGCCGCGATTCTCGGCCTGAAATTGCAGGACCCGGTGGACGCCAGCCTGATTCCCGGGGGCCCGCCGCCCATCGGAATTCAGATTGAGGATTTCAACCTCTGCCCGCGATACTGCGCGCTGGTTTTTGAGAACGTCACGGTGCAGCCATCGCCTTACTGGCTGCAGGCCCGGCTGATGGCGATTGGTCTGAACCCCATCAACAACATGGTGGACATGACCAACTTCGTGATGGCGGAACTGGCCCAGCCGATGCACGCCTTCGATGCCGATCTTCTCAACGGAGAGACCATCTTCGTCCGCCGGGCGCGCGAGGGCGAACTCTTCCGCGCGCTGAACGATGAGGAGTACCGGCTGGATTCGTCGAACCTGGTGATTGCCGATGCCGGCGGCGCCATCGGCCTGGCCGGTGTGATTGGCGGCGGCCCCAGCGCCATCAGCGGGAAGACGCGCCGCGTCGTGCTCGAGAGCGCCAACTTCCAGGCTTCGTCCATTCGCAAAACGTCCTCCGCAATCAAACTGCGCACGGATGCGTCGATCCGTTTTGAGAAAGCGCAAGACCCGGCCAATACGCTGCGCGGCCTGGCGCGGGCCGTGGAACTGCTGCGCGAAATCTCGCCGGGCATCCGGATTGTGGGCGGGCTGGCGGAGCAGAAGAAAGAGGCGCCAGCGCCGCCGCCTGTGGTGCTGCGCCATGAGTGGCTGGAACGGAAACTGGGCCGCCGCATTTCGTCCAGCAAAGTTCGCCGCATTCTGGAGAGTCTTGAGTTTGGCGTCGTTGATCTAAATGTGGATGAGCCGAAGACTGGCTCTTATTCTGTTTCCGTGCCGTCCTGGCGGGCCACCAAGGACGTCTCCATTCCCGACGATTTGGTGGAGGAGGTCGGCCGCATGATCGGCTACGACTCCATTCCTCCCGTGGCGCCGCTGGTGCCGGCATCCGTGCCGCCCTCGAATCCCACGCGGAAATTTCAGCATGAAGTACGCACGGTGTTCGTCGACCAGGGATTCACCGAGGTCTACAACTATTCCTTCCTGAGCGAAGAGGCAGTCGTGGCTTTTGGATTTGACCCGAAAGAGCGTCTGCGTGTGGCCAACCCGATTGCTTCCGACCAGGCGCTGATGCGCGCGTCGCTGCTGCCGGGCATCTGGAAAAACGTCATGGACAACGCCAAGCACCGGGATTCTTTCCGGTTGTTTGAAATCGGCTTGGAGATCCACAAGAACGCGTCTGCCTTGCCCGATGAAATTCCGCACCTGGTGGCCGCGCTTTACGACCGGCAAGGCGATGGCGCAGCCGGTCTCCAGGAAGTGAAACGCGCCGCGGAATGCTTAATGCCGGGCGCGGAAACCAAGCCGACGGCGGCGGAGCCGTTCGAACATCCGGCGCGTTCCGGCGAAATTACGTGGCGCGGGCAGACGGTGGGCCGAAGTTTCGAGTTCCACCCGTCGCTGGTGGAAATGGGTCGGGCCGCCGTTCTCGATCTGGATCTGCGCGCGGTCCAGTCGCTTTACGAACAGCCCGTCAAGTACACACCCATCCGGCGATACCCATCGAGCGCGTTCGATCTTTCGGTGATCTGTCCGCTGCGCGAACATGCCGGCACGCTGCAAACGGCCATCGCTTCTTTCTGCGGGCAGCTTCTGGAATCGGTGGAGTTTGTGCGCCAGTATTCGGGGCCGCCGCTCGAAGAAGGCAGGAAGAGCGTCTCGTTCCGGGTGACGCTGGGCTCCGCCGAGCGCACGCTATCCAGCGAAGAAGCCGGTGAGATTCGCAGTCGCATCATTGACGGGATGCGCGCCAGAGGTTACGAACTGCGCGTGTGAGCAACCGCCGCACCATGCCGGGTGGCTGGGCAAGGCGGCCGAAGGGCAAGTGCCGCTGGTGCGGTTCCGCTGTCCCACCGGGCCGGCGCACGTTTTGCGGCGAAGGCTGCGTGCATGAGTGGCGCCTGCGGACCGACGCAGGCTATCTGCGCGAGCAGGTATTCGAACGCGACCGTGGCGTGTGCGCGCTCTGCGGTCTCGATACTGAAGCCTTGCGGAAAGACAAGCGCAAGCTGGACTGGGCGGCCCGCCGCCAGTACGAGAAGGAATGGGGCGGCCGCCGGCATTTATGGGACGCGGACCATATTGTGCCGGTAGTGGAAGGCGGCGGGGAGTGCGACCTTTCGAATATGAGGACGTTGTGCCTGAAGTGCCACCAGGCAGCCACGGCGGAACTGCGGGCGCGGCGGAAGGCAGCGCAGCGGGCGCTGTCTGCTAGGCCTGCATCGAACCGCTGACGGGAGCGGCCCAATCCAACTGGTGGTGCTCCGCTGTGGCCGCTGCGATGCGGGCGGCGGTTTCGGCCGGCCAGGGAGCGGTCTTGCGCTTTTCCAGGTCGGCAAAGGCGTTGATGCATTCGAAAATGGCGGCCAGGTTGCCGCGAGTCTCATTCACCAGGAACATCAGGTAATGGAGCCGCTTTGCGGAATGCCCCACCAGGCGCACGTAGACGGCCACGGTTTCGCCCGGCAGGACTTCATTCAGGTAGTGAATGTGATGCTCCAGGTCCATGGTTCCGGTGTGATGCGCGGCGTGGTATTCGGGGGTGACGCCCATCCAGTTGTGCAACGTATCGCCCGCGTCGTCGAAGAGCACGATGTACCAGCGTATGTTCATGTGGCCGTTGGCGTCGCTATACTGCTCCGGGACGGTCGAGCGCAGGCAAACCGGCTGCAGCGCGGTGATCTGGTTCAGGGGAATATGCGGGGGTTTCACAGATTGGCGGATCCGTTCCCCAGCTTAACAAGCTTGCGCCGCCGCGCCAACCCGAGGCCCACCAGAGCGGTGCCCGCCAGGACAAATGTGGCAGGCTCCGGCTGGGCCTGCGGACCGCCGTCACTGGCGAAAGCCGGACCTTCCAACATTTGCGCCGGGTTTCCGTTGCCCAGGCTCACGTTGATGTACACGAACGCGGTGGTATTGCTATGGCCCTGAAGGAGCGCCTGCGCCTCGTAATATTCGGCCCAACCGAGCACCGCGGGGTCGGTGGGGTGGGCCGCGCTTCCCTGCTGCACAGATCCGGCTGAGAAGCCATCGCCGTTATCTTCCACCAGGTCCCAGATGGCCAATTGCAGGCCCGCGCCTTGCGCGGCGGTGGTCACCCAGTCCGCATTCGGCAGTGACGAAGGTGTCGAACCGCCGTTCTGTCCGGGAATCAGGGCGTTGCTGATCAGCCAGGAGGTCTGGTCGAGTGGGCCTCCGCCGATTTCATTGGGAAAGACGATCGAGGTTGCATAAGTCTGGCTGATGTTAATGTCGGTGAACAGCTGCACGCACAGGGTGTCGCGGTTATAGATGCCGCCCGAATCGGCGAGTTGAATCAGAATCACTCCGGCATAATACGCGTTGACGTCCTGACCGTTTTCGTTGATCCAGACGTTGTACTCCCCTCGGCTGGTATCGACGCCGGTCACGACGATGGTGTCGGCCGCTGCAATCCCGCAGAGCAGCATGGCGGTCAAAATCGGGACAATCAGCCGCTTCGTACACATCGGCAGGTTTTTCATGTTTTCGAGTATAAATTTTCGATTTGGTCTGTCAAAGTCATGACAGTCCTGAGGGATATGAGAGTGTCAAATTTCACGGTTACCGCCAGTTACAAGTCGTAGCATTACGAACTAACTGCGAATCATATCGATAGATGGGCCAATTAACTTTAGTCAACCTGTCGGGCGGTACTCTCTAACGGCAGCGTACTCCCGGCGAGTCTATCGGGTGTTCCCCTGGCTTAGCCGCGTGGTTCCGGGTGATCGCCTGCTACAATTGCGCTTCCGTGAAGCACCCGCTGATGGGTCCCCTGGCTGCCATTGCCGCGGGGATTCTGGCTGCCCGCTTCGTACCCTTTCATCAATTCGAGTTACTCGCCAGCGGGGCGGCCTTCTTCCTGCTGGGCCTGCTGGCGCTGTCGCGCCGGTCGCGCGCGTTAGCCGGCGCGTGTTGTCTGCTGGCGCTGTTTTCCTGCGGTGCACTGCTGGCGGTGGTCCATCGACCTGGTCCGGCGCCGGAAATCGACGCGGAAGCCCGGGAGGTGGAAATCCTGGGCGGTTGCGTCGTCGAGCCGCCGGCGATTTCAGGGGAACGCGAGCGGTTTCTGCTTGAATTAGAGCCGCACACCCGGGCGCAGGTGACGCTCTACAGCAAAGACGACTCACCCCTTCCTGCGCTGCGATACGGGCAGAACGTGGAACTGGACGCGCGCATCCGGAAACCACGCAACTACGGGAATCCGGGCGCTTTCGATTACGCCGGTTATCTTTCCCGCCAGGACATTTTCTGGACGGCGTCGGGTGACGCGGCGACGCTTCGGGTGCTGCCGGGGCACTGCGGCGGTGTGGTGCGGAAAGTCGCCATGGACTTGCGCGCGGCCATTCTCGACCGCACCGAACGCTTGTTCCACGGAGACAGTTATCAGACCGGGATGATGCAGGCGCTGTTAATCGGCCAGAACTTTCAATTGCAGAAAGTCTGGACCGAGCAGTATCGCAATACCGGAACTTTCCACGTGCTGGTGATTTCCGGCACGCACGTGGCGATTCTGGCGGCGTTCTTCCTGTTCTTTCTGCGGGTCTGCTGCGTATCTGAGAACCTGGCGATGCTGTTGACCGTAATGGCGGCGTGGCTCTACGCGCTGATCACCGGTTGGGGCGCTCCGTGTGTGCGGTCTGCGGCGGGACTGACGCTGTTCATGGTGTGCGGTTATTTCTATCGGAAGCGCCGGACGCTGAACCTGCTGGCGGCGGTGGCGCTGGGCTTTCTGGTGTGCGATCCCGACCAGCTCTTCGACTCCAGTTTCCAACTGACTTTTCTGGCCGTGGCTTTTCTGGGCGCATTCGCCACGCCTCTGATCGAAGCCACGTCGGGTCCGCTGGCGCGAGGATTAGCCGGCCTCGACGACACAGGGCGCGACCTGCACCTGGAGCCGCGCGCGGCCCAGTTCCGTGTTGAACTCAGGCTGTTGGTGGAGACGCTGCAGCGGGTGGCGCGGATGCCCCGGCGCGCGGCCAGGGCGCTGGTGGCGATTCCCGCGCGCCTGGTTTTCTTCTTCTACGACGTAGCGGTGGTCTCCGCCGTGATTCAATTGGGCCTGGCGCTGCCCATGGTTGTTTACTTCCACCGGCTGGGTATCTCCGGCCTCTCTGCCAACGCCTTCGCGGTGCCCATCATGGGGCTGCTGGTGCCGATTGGATTCGTGGCGGTGGCTACCGGGTGGGGCTGGGTGGCGCATATCTGCGGCTGGCTGCTGTGGCTTTCGCGCGTGATTGTGGGATGGCACGCGGCGATGGAACCGAACTGGCGGATTCCGACGCCGCCCGTGTGGCTGGCGATCGCTTTCTCCGCGGCGCTACTGGGCATGGCGGTGGCGCGTGGAGTTTGGTGGCGGGCGGCCGCGGGGACGGCGGTGGCTACGTCGCTGGCACTGCTGGTGTGGCATCCGTTTCCACCCGAATGGCGCCGCGGCCAGTTGGAAATGAGCGTGATTGACGTGGGTCAAGGCGACAGCATTCTGCTGATCCTGCCAGATGGCAAGAGCCTCCTGGTGGATGGCGGCGGCATCCCCGCGTTTGGCCACCAGGCGCGCTCCCAACTGGATATCGGGGAAGATGTAGTGGCGCCGTATCTGTGGAACCGGGGGATCTCCACCCTGGACGCGGTTGCTCTTACGCACGCCCACGAAGATCATATCGGTGGGCTTCCGGCGCTGGTCTCCGATTTCCATCCTCGGCAGTTGTGGACCGGCGCGACGGCTTCCAACAAGGCGTGGAACGGGCTGCGCGAACGCGCGGATCAGGGCGGCGTGAAGATTGTCCCTTTGACCGCGCCGGCGCATTTTAGCTTTGGCGGCGCGGAGTTCGAGGTGCTAGCCCCGATGTCCGATTACCTGGCCGTGGAAACGCCTCATAATAACGACTCGCTGGTTCTGCGGGTCCGCTATGGCGCGCGTTCTTTCCTGCTGACGGGTGACGTGGAGCGGCCCATCGAGCGCGAGATGCTGGCCGGGAACGAAGTTGCCTCCACCGATGTCCTGAAAGTGGCCCACCACGGGAGCCGCACTTCTTCGACGGACGACTTCCTGGATGCGGCACACCCGGCGTTCGCCGTGATCTCAGCCGGTGTGGACAATAGTTACGGGCATCCCAATCGCGATGTGCTGAACCGCCTGGCGGACCGGCATACCGAAGTGTTCCGCACCGATCTGCAGGGGCTGATTACGGTACTTACGGACGGGCGGCACCTCACGGTGGAACCGTTTCACTGGTAGGGCGGCGCAACGCGCGATAATCGGCGCATGGCCACTCTTGGATTTATCGAATATGCCGATGCTGCGCCGGAAGTGCGCGCGGTCTATGACGACATCATGGCAGTGCGGCAGACAGACTATCTCAACAACTTCTGGCGCGTGCTGGCGAATGACCCGGTGACGCTACGGCGTACCTGGCAGAGCGTCAAAGAGATTATGGCGCCGGGAGCGCTGGACGCGCTCACCAAAGAGCTGATCTATCTGGCTGTCAGCGTCAGCAATCAATGCGGGTATTGCACGGCGTCGCACACGGTCTCCTCGCGCAAGGCAGGGATGAGCGACCGGATGTTCATGGAGATGATGGCGGTGGTGGGCATGGCCAACGAAACGAACCGGCTCTCCGGCGGCTACCAGGTGGAAATCGACGAACGGTTCAAACCACCGGCATCCGGCGCCGGGAAATAGGCGGCGATTTCAGCCTTCCTCCTTCACGCTACGACTGCGACGAACTGCTTCTTCGCATCAAGACCGATGCGCGCAAAGGGAGTCTGGTCGTGCCCGAAGCCGCAGAGCCAGTTACCCTCGACGGCCGCTGTCAGCCATTTGACCTTGGTCGAAATGGTTTCGAGCGGATAGAGATCGAAGGCCGTCACCCAGGTGGGAGGCAGGTGCGCGATGGTGGGCGCCAGGTCGGAGAGAAAGCAGAATGTCTGGCCGGCGCTTTCGGCGGTTACCACCATCATGGAGCGGGTGTGGCCGGGAGCGGTGCGCATCCAAATGCCCGGAAGGACTTCGAGATCGTCCTCCACCAGGGTCATGCGGCCGGATTCCACCAGCGGATCGTAGTTGGCATCGATGTAACTGACGGCGTCCCGCACGCTGCGTTCGTGGGCATGTTCCCATTCCCCGTGGGGAGCGTAATACCGCGCGCGGGGAAATGCCGGTTCGGCGGTCTCTCCGCGCAAAATGGTGTTGCCGCTGCAGTGGTCCCAATGCAGGTGGCTGTTGATGACGATGTCGATGGAATCGGGGTCAATGCCCTGTCCGGCAATCACGGCGGGCAGCGACTCGGTGACGGCGGGGAGGCGCATGCGTTCGCGTTCGCGCGCGTCGCGCTTATCGCCGAGACCGGTTTCGACCAGGATATTGTGGCTGCCCGTGCGAATCAGGTAACAATTGAAGGCCAGGGGAATGCGGTTTAGTTCATCGGCCGGAATCCTGCGGTTCCACAAAGTCTTGGGAACGACGCCGAACAAAGCTCCGCCATCCCACCAGTAGGCGGAAGGATTGACGCTGAGGATTTCGAAATCGCCCAACGCGGGCATGCGGAATGCTTACCCCTTGACCAGCTTGCGGCCGCGTTCGAAGAGATCGGCGGCGTCTTCCACCAGTTGCTTGCCGCGTTCGAACATGTCGCGGCTGGCCTCCACGATGTTTGTGCTGGTGTCGGCGACTGCTTCTTTGCTCTGCTGCACCTTGCCGGCGAGATACTGCCGGCTCTCCTTGCCGCTCTTGGGAGCATAGAGCACGGCGACTGCCGCGCCGATACACGCTCCGACCACAAACCAACCTACATTACCGGAAAGGTTCGATTGGGGCTCTTCAGTCCGCTCTTGATTTTCTTCAGCCATTGAAATGGACGCCTCTAGAGTTATTCTGCGATATCCTGGAGGCATGGCGCAAGATCCCCTCGATCAGAACAACGCGGAAGACGAAGGGACAGTCGACCCATCGCCCGACCTGGACATGGTCACACTTTACAATGCGCCGGTAGTGGACGCTGAAATTGAGGCGGACATGATCCGGGGCGTGCTGGAGTCGAATGGGATCCAATCCATGCTGGTACGGAACTCCACACTCCCGTCGCTGGGTTTCGAAGTGAAAGTGCCGCGGGCAAGAGCCGAAGAAGCGGAACGCTTGATTGAAGAAGCCAAGGCGGCTGGTCCGGAAGCGGCTGCCGAAGCAGAACGCGCTTCAGAAGAGACGCCTTAGCAGGGAATGCGGATACCGGCCCGGGCTAAAGGTGCGGCGCTGCGATCTGCGACAATCCCATACCTTAACCGCACCACCCGGAGCCTCTGCTACAATGTTTACCATCCACACCCGGCGCGTGGGAAATACATTATTTCTATCCCGCCGATTCATAATTTGACTGGACCGCCGGTTCCAGTACACCGGGCAGCGGTTTTATGGATTTCGATCAGCTCCACACATTCTTGGAAATCGTCCGGCTGAAGAGTTTCTCCAAAGCCGCTCAGACCTGCTACCGGACGCAGCCGGCAATCAGCGCGCAAGTGCGCCAACTGGAGCAGGAGTTGCGGGCCGAGCTGTTCGAACGGTTTGGAAGCCGTATCTCCCTGACCACGGCGGGACGGATTTTCGCGGATTATGCCGAGCAGATTCTGGCGCTGCGCCGGCGCGTGCAGGACGCCATCGCGGAACTGGAAGCCAACCCGAGGGGCGAGCTGGTGATTGCGGCAAATGAGGCCACCTGCATTTACATCCTGCCGCGAGTTTTCTCGGTCTACCGCCATCTGTTTCCAGCCATTCAACTGCAAGTGGATCGCTCCTACGGCGCCCACGTGGTGGATGCGGTGCTGGACAACTCGGCGGATTTCGGCCTGACGCAGCTTCCCGTGGACGAAAAGCGGTTGCAGGTAGTGAGCATCTACGACGACGAGATCCGGCTGATTGTGCCGGCGGGACACCCCTTGGCGGGAAAGAAATCGGTGACGCCGCAGGACTTGACGGCCTGCTTCCTGCTGCTTTCGAGAGAAGGCAAGACGCGCGCACGGCTGAATGAGTGGCTGGAGCCGGTGGAAGAAGAAATCCGGATCTCCATGGAACTGGATTCCACGGAGATGATGAAGCGCTTCGTGATGGCGGGGCTGGGCGTGAGTTTTCTGGCGGTGACCAATTGCCGCGAAGAGATTGCTTCGGGCAAGCTGCACGCGCTGCCGCTGGCGCCGGAACCGCTGGTGCGGCGGTTGGGCCTGATTTATCGCAAGGACAAGGCGCTCTCCAAGGCGGCACTGGGGTTTATCCACGTGGTGCAGGAGCATCTCGGCAACGAAGGCGCACCAAGTGCAAAACCGCGCGCGCCGCGGGTAGTGGCGTGACGGCCTGTTCGCGGTGCGGACGAGATTACAAAGAATCCGCGTCGCGCTGCCCGGCGTGCGGTGAGCGGAACCCGGCGGCGGCCGGGGTGTTCCAAACCTCATCGGTGCTGATTTCGTGGGGTGGTTCGGACAGGGTATACCGGTCCGTGGAGGATGTGCCGGCCGCGTTGCGGCACCGTCTATTGAAATCGACCAACGGGCGAAACGCGCGAACCATCCTGATCACGGACCGCAAGGGCCGCCGGATGATCGACAAGGCCCTGGGCAAGCTCCCCGGAACCAATAGGAGGCGGCAAAGCCTGGCGGCGGGAACAGAGGCCGCGGATCCGATGGCGTGGTTGACACGCGGGCGCCGGCGCTCGATTGGAGCAGTGGGCTTGGTGATGGCTGTGGCGATTGCCGTGGCCGCGTTTCTGATTCGGTGGAAGTAGCCTGCCGAATAACGGTATCCTGAAATTTCCTATGAACCGCAGAGCAGTGGTGTTTGGAGCCTTGGGCCAGTTGGGTGTGGAACTGGTCCGCGAATTGAAAGCCCGGCGCTATGCCGTGACCGGGTGGGAGCGGTCGCAGGTGGATATCACCGACGCCGCGGCCGTGGAGAGCGCGCTGGCGCAAAGCGACGCCGAGGTCGTATTCAACGCCGCTGCCTATAACCAGGTGGACGTAGCGGAAAAGGAGCCGCAGGCGGCGTTACTTGTGAATGCTCTGGCGGTGCGCAACCTGGCGCTGGCATGCCGCCAGATCGACGCCCGCCTGGTGCACTTCTCCACCGATTACGTTTTTGACGGCCGCGCGCACCATCCCTACACGGAGGACGATCCGACGCATCCCTTGGGCGCTTATGCGGTTTCCAAACTGGCCGGTGAGCTGTATGCGCAGGCATACCTGGAGCGAGCCACAGTGGTTCGCACTTCCGGCGTCTACGGACCGGGCGGACTGAATACGGCGAGGGGCAACTTCGTAGAGCTGATGTTGCGGCTGGCGGGAGCCGGGCAGCCCATTCGCGTGGTGGAAGACCATGTGGCATCGCCGACTTACGCGCCGCTGCTGGCATCGCGCACGATCGACCTGGTGGAGCGCGATCTGGGCGGCGTCTTCCACGTGGGCGGCGGCACGCCGATATCCTGGTTTCAGTTCGCGCGCACGATTTTTGAGGCGGCGCATCTGGATCCGCTCCTGCTGGCCACCAATGAGCGCGAATACCGCACGGCGGCCCAGCGGCCCAAGTATTCGGCGCTGTCGAACGGCAAAATGGAACGCGCGGGCCTGGACCCCATGCCGCCGCTGCCCCTGGCGGTGGAGCGTTACTTCGCGGCGCGTCCTCCACTCAATCCGTAGAGCGCCTGGGCATTCTCGCGCAGCACCATGCGGGCCAGTTCGGAAGCGCGGGCGCGCGTGATTTCATCCGAACGCAGCATGCCTGTCAGGGCAAGCGCGAGCGCGCGGCGGCCGTTGCGGGCTGCGATCCAGCCGGATTCTTCCCAACCCATTTCCGGTATGTAGGGGTAAGCATCCGTAGCAAAGAGAATTTTCTCCGGCACATATTCCAGCCACTGCCGCAGGGTTGCCGCCAGCGCGGCGGGCGGTAGAGCCAGGTCCTGCGCCGAAAAATCCAGCCAGGCGTTGGGCTTGGTGAGCAGGGCGGTGATCTCAGCAGTGAAGGGCCAGCCGCCATGGAGCATGACGAATTTCGTCTGGCGCAGGTCCGGGTCGTTCAAGACGCTTTCGAGCAGCAGGGCATTGGCGCCGCCCACCTGAAAGTAACCGCCCGCGCCGGCATTGGTGTGCAGGTGAACGGCCATACCCAGACGTCCGCATTCGGCGGCGATGTAGCGGAACAGAAAGTCCTGGAGCGGTTTGTATTCCGCTGGCTCGGGCACAGCTTTGGCGGCGAAGCGCGCGTAGATGGCGGCGGCGGTGGCGCGATCCGTTTTGTCGAATTCGAGAGAACGCAGGTAGGCAGCCTCGAACTTCTCCGCAACGGCGCCACCGGCGTGTTGCCGTTCCAGAGTCGGGGTGACCACGCGCGTCAGGTACTCTTCGAGCGTGGCGGGCAGGGCCGGCATACCTAGCATGGCCAGGTAGCGGCCCCGCAGGACGTCTTCCAGCGCGAAGAAAGCCTTGCGGTCGGGGTTAACGGCCAGCTTCGAGTTGTCGAGCGGAAAGATCAGAGCGTCTGCGTAGGGCACCCAGAGAAAGCGCGGGGGTTGAATGCCTGGGCCCATTTCCACGCGGTTGGCCAGCATCACGTCGACGCCCATTTGATCCAGCACCCAGGCTGGATATTGATTGCCCTGGCGGCGCATGGCCTCCCGCTTGTTGGAGAATGCTTTGGCGGCCTCAAGCATGGCGGGCGCACCCGGGCGAAGATTCACCGGGTCTGACTGGGGCTCCATATTGTCGACGGGGAGGGCGTCGAAATCGCGATCGGGCTTTTCGCTGGCGGCAGAGACACGAACGGGATGGGCGTGATTGTCGATGGCTCGGATCGCGGCGATTTCCTGGACCAGGCCGGGGTCTACGTCGGACTGCGGGCGGTCGCAGGCGGCCAGGAACAGAAACACGGCGGTTACGGCGCATGGGACGGGCCGGATCATGAATGTATCTTATCGGGTCGGGCCTGGCTAGTGGTCTGCGGCAAACAGATTAACCATTATCGAGTTTGGTCCGAGCGCGTTTGACCTTTTCCAAGAGATCCGTCGCCTTCGCAGTCCAGATAAATGGTTTTGGCCGCTCGTTGTGCTGGTCGATGTAGTCGCCGATGGCCATGATCAACTCTTCCACATCGCGGAAGACGCCGGCGCGGTAAGACGCGTGCGAGTTTAAATGATGAAGAGATCGGCCCTTATACCCGTACTTTGTCTGTTTCCCGCCGTGCTCTCCGCACAGGCGCCCACAGCCGCCGTCGTCTACACAAAGCCGTCCGCCGCCGACACTTTCGTGGCCGCCAATGCCGGCGTCAGCTTTGTCAAAGCCGATCAGAACGGACTCACTTTCAAACGCTCCGCGGGCCATTTCACGTTGGTATCCGGCGCCGGCCTCACTTATCAGCAAAACAACCAGTGGCTCCCCACCAAGCTGCAGGTGGCCGCGCCAACTGACGGCAGCGGCTGGGTTCTGAACGGGACCGCCATCAGCGCCACGCTTACCGGCAAGCCGAATCAGGACAAGAACCTCAGCCTCACTTCCGGCGCGGTAACATTCAATCTTCATGTGCCCCAGTT
>Ga0182030_10019488_pt1 | contig 12900 bp, 12 predicted proteins | sample 812S3MmetaG_FD_121299 | JGI IMG/M metagenome (GOLD analysis project Ga0182030, IMG submission 121299) | Permafrost microbial communities from Stordalen Mire, Sweden - 812S3M metaG (Illumina Assembly) | ecosystem: Environmental > Terrestrial > Soil > Wetlands > Permafrost | place: Sweden... | reverse complement strand
TTTGAGACGCCAGGGGCGTCGCGCTCCAGGCGCTGGGCGAGATTGCGGATCAGCTTCTCCGCCTTCGCCGCATCGTCGAGTTCCCAGGCTTGGCGCAACGCACGCCGGACCGAAGCATGCAGATCCGGAGATAGACGCTCCATGATGTTCCGGGCTTTGTGGATCTGGCAGCGCTGGATCGGCGTGTGGCGCCCGAAGCTACGCCGGATCGCGTTGGCGAGCGCCTTCGAGCCGTCGATGATAAACAAAACGCGGCACCGCTGGATCGAGGCCCCGCTCGATCAGGTCGTCGATCAATGCCTGCACCACAGCAATGTGCTCGGTTGCCTCCTCCACATCAGTGAGCATCTCGTGCTGGTGGCGGCGCTCGGGATCGACAGCGCGGGGTTCAAGCACCCGCTCGGACTGGGCGAACCCCGCAAGCCTGCTCGGCGTCCTGTTCCATCATGGTTCCGAGCGCCTCGATCCCGGCCGTCAGACAGAACAGTTTGGCCCTTGAGAAAACCGACATCCCCCGCAAAGACAATTAGGTCCGGACGAACTTGCACGATCCGGTATTACTTCGCGAGCAAACCGGTCAAGTCGTCGTTCGAACAGCGAAGCTCATCAATCTGCCGCGATAGCACCAGTGCGCTCGCCTTTAATGCTTCGATCTTCGAACTTTCGGGATGCAGCTTTTCAAGTTCGATGATTCGATCGTTGAATGAATCGAGCTCAAGATGAAGCCGCTCAATTTCCGCGTCCTGATTGACTGGCTTCCAAACTCCGAGTGCTCGCATGGTTGTCCCCCTCTGCGGTCACGTCTTCGTGAACGATTTTTGTGGCCACAAAAGGAAATCGATCGGTCCCAATTGAGGCAATTTTCGGAAAAGGCCGCTCCGTCCGTCCCTAGTGTTTTGTCGGTGCTGCGGTGGCGGGACATATAACTAAGCTGGTGCTCGCCAACCTCCGGTCACGTTCGACAATTCATGGCCCCTTGACAGCATCCGGGCTAGCACAACCCCTCCGCGGACGTTGTTGGAATCGCCGTCCCCTGAAGACCCTGTATGTTCTTCCGTTGCCAATGGATTTAGCCCAAAAGACACGAACATAAAATAATTTACACCGCGCCAGGGAGTGACACTGCCTCACCCTGGAAGGAGGGGAAAAGCTGCTCGTGAACATCCTTGGGGGTCCGTCCGGCTAAATCACTTAACGCGGCGCCCGAGAAGTGAGAGGAAAATGCAGGCGGTCAGGATGCCGGCAGCTCCGCCCGCTAATTTTTCTGCTGCATCAAAAACGCGGGCGTCGCGGTCAGGGATGAATATCTGTAGGAATTCAAGAACTACGGCGCTGCCGAAGACGAGAAAGCACACGAACACGATGCGGCGGGGATAGGCCGAACAGAACAGAAGCCCCACCAGAGCATATGCGCCAAATCGTTCGACAAAGACGACCAGTGCCGGCTCCGCCCTTGTCAATTCCGGTCGAGCACCAGCGGACGACAACGTCGCAAAGACGATGAAGGTGAGGCCGGCCCAAGCGGCGATCGCGGTGAGTTGGCGAAGCATGTGGCTTGATAGCCCACAACGTTACAATAAGCCACTTAACGCAAAAAAAACCGCCTGCACGGCCTCTTTCGCGATTTGGTTATGATCAGACTGGAGCTAGTGCGCGCTGGCTTCTATGAGTTTGTTTGGCGGCTCCAATTTCCAGCAGGTTGGAGCGACGAATTAACAGCTTAGGATTCCCGAAATCGGAGCAGACCAGCTTCAAGTCCAGTTTTGGAGATCAGTCATGAGTACGAGATCGCGCTCATGATCCGGCGGAAGATTGCAACGCTTACGTTGAATCCTGCGGCTCAGAATTCGGGCAATATTTCAGCTCGACGCGTTGGGTCGCTTCGCCATTTCATGGAAAAACAATATCCGCGCGGCATTTAGGAAGTTTTGCAACACGAACCGATGTCGAGCCGAATGCGAGCGCGTTGGGTTATGAATTGATCAGGCGACGGGGCGAGTCAAACCCCTAACTTCGAGGCGTTTACTTTTATCTCAGGGATGGTTTCACACACGAATCTTGGCTACACCCTGCATACGAATCGAAGTTTCCACGGCGCTCAGGAATCGCTTGGACAAAATATCGAGAAATGGTGGCTCCAATATCGATTGGTGGGAGCCTCCGACTGCAACGACCGCAACCTGGCTACAAAAGGCGCTCCATCCATTATCGAGCGGGGTCGACGAATTTTCACCGGACCGATACAATGTGATTGGCACCTGCAACGGCTTTATGAGAAATCGGCGTAGCGACGCCTTCCGCAATCTCGTGTTCAGCACAAACTCGATGGTGAAGGCCCGCTTCGCAGATAGCGAGGTTGCCAATTGGCCGAAAGCTTTTAAAAGTCGAAACGCGGACATCAAAATCAGCAAGGAGATTATTTTGCCGATAATTTTCGATGGCCGGAACGCAGGCATAAAATTAGGAACGGAGATTACGCTTCGCTCTTGCAAGATTCCTAACGGCCTGGCAGGCCGTGTGTCGATGAGCCCGAGAAAACCGATCCGGCGACCGCGTTCCACGAGACGACGAGCCGTTTCCAGTGCAACTAAGCCGCCAAACGAGTAGCCGGCCAGAAGACAAAGTTCGTCCTCGCGGCTTTGCCGACAGATTTGCGCAACTGCGGCGTCGGCGAGCGCTTCAAAAGAAGCGCCAGCGTCGATCAACTCGCGCCAGCCGGATATTCGATCGTGACAAAGCGGATCCGGTCTTTTAACACGAAACGGAAATGCGCCAGATTTGCCAAATCGCCCTCTGCCGGCGTCATTAAAAAAACCAACGGAGCAGCGGGCGGATCGAGAGCGGCTCCGCTGGGAAGAGCCAAGAGCTGCTGCTCAAGCGCGGCTGTGAGCTGGCTTGGAGTTGGATCGGATTCGAGGACGTGCATGAACAATTGCATGCCGAGGCTCTTTTCGATCAACAGCCACATGCGCAGAACTTCGAGGGAATCGCCGCTGGTCTGGCTGAGTGGAAGGTCAGCGATGTAGGAGTCTCGATCAAAAACGTCGGTCCAGGCGAATTCAACTGCGTTCCTGGCGGAACAGACAGCTGTGGAGATGACCGGCTCATCATTACCTGGCGTCGGCGTCGCAACATCACACTTACGCGTGTCAGCAGCGTCCTTGATAAGCATCCGACGAACGGCGTCGCGGCTAACCTTTCCGCGCGCCGTGCGTGGTATTTCGGATACAAAAAACCACCGCTCGGGAATGGCTTCTCTACGCACCCGCTCGAGACACCAAGCCTGAAGACTTTGGGCGCTGACGTTCGCACCATTCTCCAGCCGAATAGCAGCAGCGATCGCCTCTCCGCCTAACGGGTCGCTGATGCCGAAAACGCAGGCTTCAGCGATGGCTGGATTGCCCTCGAGCATGGTATCAATCTCAGCGGGCTGCACCTTGAAGCCGGCGCGGTTGATTTCGTCTTTGATGCGACCCGTAAGCCAAAGGTGGCCATGTTGATCGATCGATCCTCGGTCCCCGGTTCGATACCATCCCCGATGGAGCGCGGCTCTAGTTAGATCAGGTCGATCTAGGTAGCCTGACATCATGCTCGGCGATCGTATAATGATTTCTCCAGCACCCTCACGATGTATCGAACCGCTTTCCTCTAGGACCGCCGCGCGCCCTCCCCACATCTTTCCAACGAGGCCGTCTGCTATGCCATCGGCGCGCGAAGATGCGCCCGCTATCCAATTGGCAGTCTCGGTAGCACCGTAGCAATTGACGACCTCGGCACCCGACCAAGCCGCCACCTCCGACCATAATGTCGCAGAAAAAGGAGCCGATCCAACGTGGACCCGAATCAAGGAATCGCCGACAGGACGGGAACTGCGGGTTAGTGCCACACGCCAAAACGCCGGCACCGAACTCAAAAAGGTGATGTCATAATGATCGATGATGCGGCCGAGGTCATTCGCCATAGGAATGCCAAGTGGATGGAGCACGATGTCGCCTCCCGCCAGCAGCGGCGTGAGGGAGTTCCCAATGAGGCCGTGTCCAAAATGCGTCGGGAGCGACACCAATGAGCGCGCAAGCGCAGCTGTGCCAATCGCCGAAATATTTGCATTGATGCGCGATTGCAGCGCACGAAAGCTCAAAACAACGCCTTTCGGTGCGCCAGTCGTTCCAGAGGTGAACAGCACAAGCGCCGGGTCGTCAAGATCGAGTGGTCGTTCGTCGATCGAAAAACTATGGGGAAACTCGCCGCCAAGGTCAACGATCGGCACCGAAAGGTCGTCAACGGACGCCGCGCCATCGACAAGGAGCACGGCCGATTTCGAGAAGTTGACGACGGTCCGAAGCTCGCCTGGCGTAAGTGAGGGGTCGAGACACGCGGCAGCGGCTCCCACATTCCAGGTAGCGAACAGGTCAGCAAAAAACCGCGCAGTACCGCCGTGCCCGATGGCGACTACCGATCCCCGCCCAATGCCCATCTGCGACAGCATCGCTGCGCGGCGATGGACCTGCTCGTCAAGCGTCGCTGCGTCCCAACTGAAACCAAGCCCGACGTCTTCAATCCCGCCGTATGTCATTGAGGCGGTCAACATGCGAAGTGATTTCGGGTTCATGCGGGTGACCAACTCAACTTGATAGGAGTGCCATTCTGATATCTTCCCGGAGCTCTCATTGCCGGCTAATGCCCGCGACCGCCAAACCCGCATAAGCGCAAACTGTGACGATTACGATTCGAATGATGATGGACATCGCTGCCTGTTTGGTTGTTGCAGAGAGGCTAACAAGGATTTGTTTCGGGCCAGTTAGGAAAAGTGGTTTTCGGGCCGTTCACTGGCTTGGTAAAGATTTTCTATGACGTCAGTCGCGCGGCCGGGCGCAATTTGACCAACCGAGAGATAAGCTCATCGAACGCGACGAAAGCCGCCGATCGTAAAACTGGCCCGAACTGTTGAGTTTTGATAAGATTTACCAAGACTACCAGCCCATCGAAAGAAACAACCCTTAAACAATCATGTTAGAGTGAATGTGTTGGTGAAGAGAAGCCGCAACCGCGGGTGAGAAACCCATCGAACAAAGCTCAACGAGCGTGGATTCACTGACAAGTCAACAGCACTAGTCGATTTTGGACAAGCCGTCTCCGAACCAACTCAAACGCAAGATGTCTACGCAAAATGATTTCGTCGCATGTAAATAGTCTTAACGAAAAATGGGCCGCTGTCAGGCCTCTAAGAATAGCACAGGCTACCAAATGACCGTCGAGTTCGCTGGTATCTTCTCGCTTTTGATTGGAATCCTATCCTTATATTGCCGTCAATCATTTATAGTTTACATGTTCTTTTGTGCAACGCTGCTAGGCGCTGCTGCGGCCTTTGTTTTGGATAACCTCGGTGGAACAAATATCTCCCCAGCCCATCTTCTTCTCGGTTTTCTGACTGTCCGATTGCTCCGCACGCCTCAAATAGCGAGGAACGCGGTGCAAGGACTCGCGTTCGGTAATCCTGGTTTTTGGTTTCTACTGACCGTCATCTACAGCTCATTTGCGGCATTCTTGATGCCCAGGATCTTTGCAGGGCAAACGATGATTTTCGCCGTTCGCGCCCAAAGTGCCTACAGCATTCTTCCTCTAGCGCCATCGATGTCTAACGTAACACAGTCGATCTACTTCGCAGGCGACCTCATTTGTTTCGCGGTAATCTACGGATATGCCGGTACCCAAGGCGGTTATCGAGTATTGGGAAAAGCCGCGATAACTTGTGCTACGCTCAACCTGGTATTCGCTGCGCTTGATCTTATCACCTACTTTACAAACACCGCGGAATTGTTCGCACCTATTCGAAACGCCAACTATTCGATGTTGAACGATGCAGAAGTGGCGGGTTTTAAGCGGATCGTAGGGTCTTTCGTCGAAGCCTCTTCATTTGGCGGGATGACCCTTGGGTACTTCGCATTCTTCGGCAAGATGTGGCTCCTTGATACTTACTCACGTTTCGCGGGCGTGCTCGCTCTTTTATCGTTAACCGCTCTCTTATTTTCTACATCAACGACCGCTTATGTTGGACTGTCAGCATTGTTTGTCCTATTCTATTTCGAAACGCTATTTCAGGCGTTACGGAAGCCCATCACTCCCCATATGGGCTTCTTCCTTGTAGCAGCCCCCCTTATTGCGTCCATCACTGTGATCGCTATCGCGTTGAATGACTCGTACTCAGCTTATCTTCAGGACCTCATCGACACGATGGTACTAAATAAGATGTCGACCGACTCGGGCGTTGAGCGATCATCGTGGAACAGGCAGGCCATGCAAAACTTTATTGACACGTTCGGGTTCGGCGCGGGCAATGGAAGCGTGCGCGCTTCGAGCATTTTATTCGGTATTCCCGCTAGTCTCGGCATTGTTGGCGCGTTTTTTTTCAGCGTGTTTTTTATCAAAGTATTTTTTGGCAAACGGAGTGGTGGCAGGGGCGAGCTCGTCCCTGTTGACGAGGTCCTCCATCAGTCGGCACGATACGCCTGTGTGGCATGGTTCATCACGGCGGCGACTTCGGGTGCAGTCATTGATCTTGGATTGCCCTTCTTTGCGTTTGCCGCTTTTGCTTCCGCCCAACCAGTCCGCCAGTCACCGGATAACAACGATCTATTGCTCGTATCCTCATTAGGCCATTAGGCCTAAGGGCCAATCCAAAAACTTATTGAGTCGAATGGGTCAGATTCGCTCAATCGCGCGGGCCTGATTCGAAAGGATCCTGCCATCTGCAAGCCTGAACATCGGGCGCGGCCTTCGCTTTGTCGCGATCATGACTTCCCCCACCGAGTCGATAAAATCCGACGAATCCGTCCCCGAGCCCTCAACTCGGGCCATCGGCCGGTCTTCTTGTTTGGTGGTTACAGAATTAACCCGCAGCGACAGCATTCAGCTTGAGGTCCAAGTCGAAATTGAAATGAAGGCTTACGGTGTTGAGCTGACCGCAGGCAGAGCAGGCTTTTCGGATTGGGTATTTTATCGAAACGTCGGCGACGCATCCGCACGCAAGAACAGTACTGCCGCCGAACTTTGATTTGTCGTTCGATATTTTTTTCGCAATATCCCTAAGTGACGCCCGATCGCCCGATCTGGCGCCTTGGCGACTTCATCGGCGTCGCGCTCGAAACGGAGACACTCCACCTGGGCGAGATGGATCAACAGCGCACCCGCGAAGACCCGTCAATTATCCGTTGCAGGCTTCCGCCGGGAATGCAAATACTGCCAGCGTGGCCGCCGTCGGAACGATCAGCGGTATGCAATTCAGCATTATCGTTACACCTTGGTCAGGTCGTCACTGGTCGCAGCATTCGCTTAACTGCGAATAAGCACAGCAACACCATCCTAGATGTGACAATGATCACTCCTCAAGGAGATCGCCGGCCATCCGCTCGCAATCGCCCTCGAGCAGAAAAGGACCGAGCCCCTCAGCTAAAGACGGAAAGCGGACGATCCCACGCTGCGTCAGACTGCCGACCCTAGCTAATTCAAGTCCCCCATTTTGCGGAGTCGGAGAATTGGTTTCTGGAAATTGACAATTAATCTGTCCCGACTAAAAAATCAGTTGAGCCCCTTTTGTATATTGAGAGCCGAACGGAAAATGTGTTCTTGGAAAATATGGACAACGCTCTTTCAACTTGCATTGCCCTCCTGCGCGACGAGGGGTTCCTTGCCGGACGGCAACGTCGGAGTGGTGTCTCAGATTGGGTCGCAGCCTAGCGGCGTAAATCGCGGCTACAACGCATCGCCTACCACTTCAACCCCTTAGTGCGACAAGATGAATATGCAGATATTGCCGATCGGGAGACAATTGACGGTTCGAACCGAAAACATTCCGCGTGAGGCCTTATCGAACAATTTAATAGTATTTAGAAGCTTTTCATGATCAAACCAAGAAAGCCTTAATCATTGCCGAAGCTAGATTTGTACGGCAAGACGGCGAGACTCCATAATATGATTCGACATGTCGTTCTCATAAGCGACCTTTCCGTTGAACGCGATGGCGCTACCACGGTAGCGATGACTGCCGTCAGAGTCCTGCGAGAAAGAGGAGTCGCCGTGACCTATCTCTGCGGCGACAACGGAGAAAATGCTGAGCTCAAAGCTTTGGGCGTCCGAGTTGTGCCGGTGAACGGTCAAGAAATACGCAAAGGAAATCCCTTAAACGCAGCCTTTCTTGGCCTCTATAATATTAGGGCCGCCAAGACCCTAAGAGATTTGATAGACGAGATCGACGGCGAAGGCGTTGTTTATCATCTTCACAACTGGTCAAAAATTTTGTCGCCTTCAATATTCGGAGTCTTGAAGGGGGTATCTGAAAGGTTGTTCATCTCAACGCATGATTATTTCTTGGCCTGCCCTAATGGAGGATATTTCAACTTCAAAGGGAGAGCGGCGTGCGACCTTGTGCCTCTGTCCGCGGCCTGCCTGATAAGTAACTGCGACCGCCGATCCTACCTAGAAAAAATCTGGAGAATTACGCGCAGCCTGATACGGTCTAGAATGATCGATCTTTCGCGCAAAACCGCGACGATCTTGGCGGTGCATGATGGAATGGTGGATCATTTGGTTCGCGGCGGCATTTCCGAGAATTCCATTGAAGTCCTTCGCAACCCCGTGACGCCATGGTCGGAGGGGCGGATCGCGGTGGAGGAAAATCATAAATTTCTTTTCGTCGGTCGCCTTGATCATGACAAAGGTGCCGACCTTCTGGCCGAATCCGCTCGGCGCGCCGGTGTTGCACTTCAGATGGTCGGAGATGGCCCCCTGAGGCAATTTCTGGAGCAGGCCTTTCCTGAGGTCGAGCTTATGGGTTGGCAGTCGCGCAAAAACGTAGCGCAGATCGCGCGGGGCGCTCGCGTGGTCGTTATGCCAACTGGATCGCGGGAAACATTTGGACTTGTCGCTTTCGAAGCACTCACTAGTGGAATCCCGGTGATCATCTCAAAGTTTGCCGCAACGTGTGACGAAATCGTTCGCAACAACATCGGCTTATCGTGTGACCCTTATGACGCCAAAGCTCTCGCCGACGTTCTAAGGAGCCTGGCCACAAATGATCATCGCCTTCGAATGATGAGCGAGCGGGCATGGCGAATGCGCAACTCCCTCGCGCTCTCAAATCAAGGTTGGGGCGATCATCTGCTGTCTATCTACGAGAACGCAGGGCGGCGGGACGCAGAGATCGGCAACTTGGTAGGAACTTATGGCGCTTAAACATACCGCAATGCGTCACCTCGGTCAGATGGCCAATGCCTCTGGTCTAACGACGCTTGCTATGCGCAAATACGGCGGCGCGGGCGCGATCCTTACGCTTCACAGCGTCATAGGCGATGATGATCGCCTGCCTATGGAAAATGTTCATACCAGCGCTCGCTTTTTGGAAAAAATGATCCGCTATTATTTGGCGCAGAGAATCCCCGTGCTGGCTTTGTCCGATGCACTAGCGAAGCTGGAGACTGGATCGGCACAACGGTTCGTCTGCTTCACCTTCGATGATGGGTATCGCGACAACCTCACCCTTGCTCTGCCGATCTTCAAAAAATATGGTCTCCCGTTCACGCTCTACGTCACGAGCGCTTATTTAGACCGCAGCTACCGTGATTACTGGTGGGGTCAACTCCGCCATTTAGTCGTGGATAATTCTTCTATCGCAGGCGGCATTCTGGACGAGTACCTCCCGATGAGCTCCTGGGAGGAAAAAATCAGGGCCTATCGTAAGCTGGTGCGATGGGTCGGAGACGGTACACTCGGGGTCGAGCGACTGGCAGCGCTGTTCGAACAGAATCACATGATGGCAAGCGACGCCCTCGATCGAGACGCGCTAAGCGTTGCAGAGCTTGCAGCGGCAGCCCAAGCAGAGCCTCTTTTGGAGATTGGCGGGCATACGTCAACACATACCAGATTATCGATGCTCGATGAATCTGCAGTTTTGAACGACCTTGGACAAAACAAGAGACAATTGGAGTCTATTATAGATCGCGAGGTCCGTCATTTCGCCTATCCTTTTGGAGATCCAGCAAGTTGTAGCGAGCGCGATTTCCGCCTGGCAAAGGCAGCTGGGTTTAAGACCGCGGTCACGACGCGGATTGGAAACCTATTTCCGGACCACCTTAAGCACTGTTTCGCCCTGCCAAGACTTCGTTTTATCGGTCCATGCGAGAGCCTTGGTTTCATGGAAAGTCAAAGATCCGGAGCTGTCACGGCCTTGGAGACGCGATTTGGGAATCCCGTTAGACTGGCCTAGGATCCCGCTTCAAGCTCACCTGAACCAGACGCGCAAGGCTCGGGAATCCGCGGTGCATATCGGTATAGCCGGTCGCAAGCCACACCCGCACATTACCCGGTATCGCAATCATCGGCGTTCAAGTAGGTCGAGGACCCGCGCCAGCGCTTCCAGATCAAATTGTCTCCACCCGGATGCGTCGCCGATTGCCAAGATCGATCTCGATCAGTCCGTTCCGGGCGGCCGGTAACTGCCGCATCCGTCCGTCATGTTCGGACGGATGCTTCGAATTTTCCTCGCCCGTTTCTACCGCCGCGGCAATCTGCACCGGCGCAAAACGTGGCACGACGCGCTCGGCCGTCCGTGCCTGTCGGCGCCAGCTGAACACCACGCTCGCCGCAACGCCATTGCGGCGCGCAACCTCCGTTACCTTCGCCCCTGACAAAGCGGGAATGGAAGAGAGGCTTACCTCATTGCATGCTAGGTGAAATCGCGATGACAATTGGATGGTCGCTGAGCGTAAGTTCGAGAGAACTGACGTTGGTCAACGTTTGGACGGGCTCAACGCCGGTTGTTGGATCGTAGATCCTTACCGACACGGGCGTAACCCCCAGACGGACCGTCACGAGGTCTTGGCCGCTCAAGCGTTCACCCCACGCGATCAGTTGGAATGTGCCGTCGCTGCGCTGTAGTAGCAGCTCATGAACGGTTTTGGGTCGGTTCACAATCGCGAAGTCGAGCTGGCCGGGTTTGGCGAGGGTACCTTTGTCCGCCAGAATGGTCGTAAGGTTGTGAAGGTAGATTGCAGCCTTACGGGGTGAATAGTCTGTCCGGTAAAATCCGAAGGATTGGTTGCCGTCTTCGTCGGTGCGATCCCGCAACAGATAGACCGATGTATGGGCATAGCCACGCTTGAACTGGGCGAGATACAAGTTCATTAGGGTCAAGCCGTGTATTTCTTCCGTGACTGGCCCTTCGATCCTGGTACCGGTCTCAGTCGTGACCCGCGGCAGCGTATTGAGCTGTTCTTGGGTGTACCCCCGAAACCGTTTTGCCCACGTGACGCCGAAATTACCAAATAACCCGTCCACTTTGGATGCGTCAGTCGAATCTGCAGCGTCCCACGTCTTGTTGTCCGCTGGATACGGCGAATGCGGATGATAGATGTAGTTGTGCACGTTGGCGTAGTCGGCGTACATCGTGCCGTCAGGCATCAGGGTTTGGGCCCCGGGCGGGATCGTAAGAAACTGAAGGCCTACGTTATCTCGCTGCGCGCCCGGTTCCGAGATCGACCAGACAGGGTATTTCGCTAGCACCGGGTCGCTCCTGACGGCCTGGTACAGGTCGCGCTGAAGCTTTGCGACAGCCATCCACGAACGCTCCCTACCGCCGCCCTTCTCGCCCTGATAGGTGACGCCCCAGTTGTTCGGCTCGTTGTTGCCCTCGAACGCGAGCAACGCACCAGCCTCAGCGAGCACCTTGCCTGTTTCGACCAACTTTTTCAAATCCGTTCCGCTACTGACCAATCCCCAGCTCAGCCGCACTCCAGTTTCGCGATGTAGATCGAGAAGGGTCTGGATGTTTGTGGGGCCGTTGTCGCTTAGCCCTTCTATTCCCGCTCTCACCCATCGAAAGCCGCAATAGCGGACCATCTCGATCGTTCTAGCCAATGGCTGGCCTCGATCGGGGAATGTGGTAATGACGCCTACACTGTTGAGAAAATCGGTCGTCGCAACGGCCGCGATGGGCGCTGCAAGTGAATTGCGAGGCCATATGGGCAGCACCATAGCCAGCGCGAACCACGCGCTTGCGACGGAGCGAATGGAGGAGATGATCGACCGGCGAGATTTCATATTGCGCCGACGTTTATCATATACTCATATCCAGCGCACCGGGTCACCCCAGTTTGGTTCTGGCCGGCGCGCCATTCAGAACAGAACTGCGAACTCTTATGTTATTGAAACTACTATATAATCTGAGAGTGGCTGGTTAGCTCAACGCCAATTTGGGATCCTCGCCCCGTCCGTTCCGTGCCATGGGGCCCGATACCGTCATGCGGAATACTATGGTCGCCGCCGAGTGCGCGGCTTTCTGGCACTTACTCGGGTTGTCTTTTTCGTTCCCGAATTGGCCCGAGTCGCACGATGTGAGGTATCGGTTTTCGTTGCTGGCTTCGTTTTTCTGGCAGGCATCTTGCTCCCTTTTTTCGCCTTGCACTGTTGGGATCGCTTTGGGACTGCGGAGACGGGAGTTGAGATATAGGTGGTTTCAGCCATCTCCAGCCCAAATAGGGCGGCGACATCGCTTTCAACAAGCACCTTAGCCGTACCTGGCGCCGCCGTTTTTAGCGGAGGAGCCTGTCCCGCGCTGGCGAGCAATTCATTTTCATCTACGTTGCGCAGGACAAAGAGAAGCTGGGGCTTTTCATCAAGCCTGGCGCCGACACCATACAGTGCCGCCGCAACGTGCTTGCACATGGCTGCCCAATCGGGACAGCTGCAGGACAGCTTGATTTCCGTCGGCGACGGAAACAGGCCGTCACCCTCTCGACAGACTCGGTCCATGACGCCTTTCGCCAAGCGGCCCTGCAGGAGCTCAACTAGCGAATCGACGGTCCCGGCGCAGTCTCGACAGATGGATTTCCAGCGTGCCCGCGTAACCGG
>Ga0182030_10019487_pt1 | contig 12900 bp, 8 predicted proteins | sample 812S3MmetaG_FD_121299 | JGI IMG/M metagenome (GOLD analysis project Ga0182030, IMG submission 121299) | Permafrost microbial communities from Stordalen Mire, Sweden - 812S3M metaG (Illumina Assembly) | ecosystem: Environmental > Terrestrial > Soil > Wetlands > Permafrost | place: Sweden... | reverse complement strand
CTGTCACTTGATGGCCATTGGCCAACAGGCGATCGACCAGATTACTGCCTATAAAACCGGCACAACCGGTGACGATCACGTAAGACTTTTTTATCATTTATTATTTACTCCTACCAAACGTAAACGACGAAACATCAATAACATTGGCTGCATTTGGCCATTAGGAAGTTTAAAAAGCTCTGCCGGTTGATCGAGAGACAATATCCTGACCACATTTTCCCCCGCTTGTACCGGCACAGAAAAGGTGAAGTCCTCCTGTGGTCCATTGATCGTTGATTCCTGCGCATAATTGCCGGAGGTAATGCGTATATGTGATTTTTGAGCTACCGGCAGGCTGGGGCCTGGATAAACTTCAGCGGCGAAGTGCGCCATGCCGGAATTTATAGAAAAGATTCTAATTTGGGTCTCTCCTAACCCAAGCCAGAAGAATGTGCATGGTACACCCTCGAAATCATGCCCAATCCCATTTGGATTATGGATATCCATGATGTATAGGTCCTTTAATTTTTCCCAGGGGACATTCGGGGGCACTTTAGGGGCTGATGGGACAGAGTTAATATTAATAGAAAACATGGATTCTAACTTATCATAAAGCTGAGGATTCGAGTTTTTGAAGTTATCGCCATAGCCTGTCATGCTGATGCAAAGTGAGATCAAAATCGAAAGAAAGGCCGGGATATAATAACACTGCCGGTTTAAGGTTAATCCGGGGCCATTGGAAATGAATATAAATTCCCGGGAAACCAGAAATAAAGAAATTATTGACAACAACAATATAGGAGAAAAATCCACCATATAGCGCATCGTGATACAAACCATGGTAGATAAAATACATAAACTGATCAAACCGGCAGCAAGCATAAATAAAGACAATATCAAGAGGGCCGGAACTTTTTTCCATAGTTGATGGATACAAAACAACGGGAATAAAAAGAGCCAATAGACAGGAAGGCTCATCAACCCGATGATCTGTTCGTAAAAATACTTGAACGGTAAAGTATCACGAAATGGTGATACCGGAGTAGCGGCGTGGAAAAAAGGAAATCTGAGATCAAAAGGTATAGATTGGAAAAGATAGTGGTACAGGCCAAGAGGAAGATAGCTTAAAGACATGAGAGCAGTACGGTGTGGATGTAATCCTGAGAGCTCATAAGTAGTGCCAAATTCAAAAATCGACCCAAATCTAGCGTAATTATACCAACACATGGCAATACCGATCAGTCCAATAGGGACCATTAGAAGGCCAAGATATGAGAAAAGGGTCTTTGTCTTGTCAGAATAAAGAAAACGGCGAATAACGATAAAACCCACGATCAACACCCCACACGCGAATAATTGACTTGGACGTGACGAGATGCACAGGCCAAACAGGATCCCGGCAGTGATAGCGTTGGCATAAATTCTTTTTTTGGGTCCTGATGATATGGCCTGGACAAGAAAATATGTTCCGGCCATCATAAAGGCAAATCCGGCGGCAATGCAAAGTTCGTAGACAGCAGGACGCCGCAACAAGAACGGGACTGTAGTTGCCGTTGCAAATACCAACGCCGATGTCGCCAACGTTGGCAATGAGACTTGCAGCGCTCCTATCGTCAGGAGCCTGATAAACGTAAAATAAGTAAAAGCAAAACCAACAAAACATAAAAGCGCGGTAAGTAAAGGTTCGGAGAGAAAATACCCGAATATCACTTTGAAAGGAATAATGAACAGCAACGCCACCGTAGGGGTGAAATAGAGAAAGTACTTGCCCTTGTACAATGATGCATCATGCAATGTTATCCTGTCGTTTGCAACAGGATCATAAGGGTCCTCCAGGGCCAACAGCTCAGGGCTGGGATCAATCCTGAGGTTTAACTGATCGTGAAGGAAAGCATCGGCCAATAAAACGTGATAACCTTGGCCCTCCTTTGGCTCCAACGGGTACTTTGAGCCACTGAGAACAGAAATATTTCCGTTACAAACGGTCCAGAGATAAAAAACAAAGATAAGGACAAAAAGCGATGCGAGGACCAAAATCGGAGCATGAGATGATTTAATTAATTTTCGCATAATATTTCTCAGTGTCTGCAAAAGCCCCTATATTGTGGGGGCAAATACATAATGGTCACTCCATGTTCTTTAAAAAAGGAACTTACCTCTTTTCCCTGCCTGCCTCCGGCCGGAACGCAACCGGCGATGGCACCGGCCTCACAAAGCACAGACGGAGCGTCAGTAAAAGGGAAAAAAGCATCTGCAGCAAAAATAGATCTTTTCGTATTATGCCCGCATTCTTGGGAACGCAAAACAGCCGTCCGTGCAGCTTCAAGAGTTGAAGGTCCTCCGCCTACGCCTAAAAGCGCACTGTCTTTAGCTAAAGCCACTTCGTTGCCTCCGTGATTTGAACTAAATACAGTTGCCCAGGCAATTATCAGGGAGTCCAATTCCATGGGAGATAGGCTATTGCCTTCGCACTGTACTTTTTTAATGTCCAAACAATAGTTTGCCGGAGGCTGACGCAGGAATCCTCCCCGTATAAAACGATAGTCATATTTTGCTTTTTTCAAAAATGGCGCATTTAAAGCAGGGTTCTGCATTAGCTTGCGGTTTTGGCGGACCCCCAGCAAACTTATGGCCTCCCCGGAAAAAGAGGGCGCCATCACCAGATCAAGCATCCATGCCGCTTCGCCCAGCAGTTTCTCGCGTTTTTCACTTTTAAAAATGGTTTTTGCAAGGATAGCATCTATATTAAAATTAACCGCCATCTCCCCTCCCCAGACTGACCGGGGGTTGCCAAACATTGCCCGGTCTATTGCTTCAGACGGGTTTGTGCGGCTAATTCCAAAACCACAGGGATTACCATGCTTTGCAACGACGCAAATATATGGGACAGCAGGAGTGTTTATCCTGTAAGCCTCGCCTGCAAGTGAGAGGGTTTGCAAAAGGCAATCCGCGTCAGCCATATTGGTAAAACAGGGAGACTCACCTGAAACAAGAACAAAATTCAAAAGAGATAAATTGTCCTCTTCTTCTTGAGGAAGGTTAAAGGCGCTTGCCGGTACCTGATATGGATTTTCGCCGTTCTTCAGTGAATATGCAAATTTCCCGGACTTCAAATCAAAGAGTCCTTCTTCTGCGGCAAATGATATTTCCCATTCCAAACGGGAATCCCCGAATGTCGTTGTCATTTGAAAATTGCCTTGTGGTGTTGAATTTGGGTATTGTTCATATTTTTTCATTACAATGAAAAGATCGTGAAGGCCGGAATAAAACGGAATTCTACCTTCAAAATTTTCCAGATCAACGATGTCCCCTTCCTTCAATTTTCTTGGACAAAGAGGATGAGCTTTAATGCATTGATAAGAATATTTATCATTCTCATCTTTTGAAACAGCATAATTGACCTGACAAGCATCGTTAGGGCAACAGATGCCTGCTTTGTTGCGGTCATTGAATAAATATCCCAGCTGCCCTCCGGTTGATAAAGCAAGAAGGTAGGGAAAGGCGATATAAAACGACGTCAGGCACTGCAGATGCAGCGCTTCTATCAATTCATCCGCTGAATACCAAACACCGATGTTCATAGGAACATTAAAATCACCAAACACCTTCTTTAGTCGGATTTTAATGGGGTAAGTATCACATGGCATGCCAGGGGCATCCGCCGGCTGTTCGTTATTTGCCGAAAATTTAACATGTGTTCTGTAGTCAGGGCAGCCCAGCAAGCATTTCTTTTCCATCAATTGCCCGAAAGGATAAACCGAATGGAATGCGGCGGGGCAGATCTCGTCCAGATTATCCACATTAAACGTGAAGGTGTCCCCTGATTTGATACCTAACGGACAAGACTTATTGACACGGGTTACCTTATAATCGACCAAAAATTCACGTTGTTCAATGGGTATAAACCGGTTGATCAAACGTGAGATATATTTTCCAAAGAAATTAGCGATGCTATTCGGCCTTTGACGGCAAGACAAAGTAAACTCTAAGCCTTGATCTTGGGCGGCACAACGGACGCGTTGTTCCATTCGTCCCTTCTTGGCGGAATCTAAGCTTGCTTGGCAATGCATGGAAAAAAGCGCCGGGTAAAGGTAAGAAAACGAAAGCGGACAGGGAAAACTTTTTAGCAGATCCTTATTCTGACCTTTAGTTTGACGACGATGGTACCGGCAACGGTCATCATTAATATCATAGACTAAAACAGTCTTGTCATGGTCCTTTGAAGCTATGTCACACAAAAAATCGCTCATAGATGGTCTTATACCTTCTGGGGAACTTTCATCAAGAATTTCATCACTTTTTGCGTCAAAGAAATGCCCATGAACCTTTTGAAAAAAAACAATCCCCTTACCTTATCTCCTACGGGGTTGTACAATTGTGGATTGGGTTCGTTAGCAATTTTTACCAATAAACGGGCTACGATTTCGGGTGAATTATACTTTGTTATGTCATGCCTTTTAAAAAAGTAATCATTCAATACCCGGTAAGGAGAATCTGGGGCCTTCATGTTTGAACCATATTGAATGGACCCTTTGGAAAATTCAGTATCAAATGGCCCGGGTTCAACATTGCTGATCTTGATATTAAATCCATCAAGTTCAAAAACAAGCGACTCTGCCAATCCCTCGATGGCATATTTGCTGGCGCAATAAGCGCTATAAAGCGGTACACCGGCCAATCCGGCCACGGATGTGACATTGATAATGTGCCCGCTTTTTTGGCTTCTAAAAATAGGCAAAACCGCCTTGATCATCCTGATGGGGCCCAAAAGGTTGGTGTCAAATGACCCCTGGATCTGATCCATGGACAGGTCTTCCAAAGGGCCGATCAATCCATAACCCGCATTATTGACCAAAACGTCCAAATGCCCGGCTTCTTGGACTATTTCCCGGATCGCCCGATCAATGGTCGATTGATCCGTGACATCGATCCTTTTTATTTCCAATGTCAGTTGTCCGGCTTTTGTCTGATGGACCAATTGATCTTGCCTGGCCAGGTTTCGCATCGTGGCATAGACACGCCAACCATTGCGGGCAAACGCCAGGGCCCCTGCCATGCCAAATCCCGAGGAGCAGCCGGTTATCAGGACCACCTTTTCCTTCATGCTATGACCTTTCTTTTTTTAGTCAGTAATTTAAAAGCGTTGATAGCTGACATGGGGTCTAAGGTCAGCATCAGGCTTTGCTCGATCACGCTCAAATGCGCGCAGGTGTGGCAATCTTTATCACCCAACAAGCGCCACGCCTTTTTGATCCCCCCTGCTTCTCTCACGTCAATTTCCTGGTCATAACGGTTGACGCAATGCCGGAGCTTGCCGTCACTACTTAACTCAAAGGTAAAGATCCCTGCTGTGCACTCAGGTATTCGATATTGGGGATGAGCATCTAATTCCGATTTGTAGATGGTGTATTTATCATGGCTATAGGGATAGTCCACGATCATTTTCAAGGAGCGGACGGAATTTGATATAGGGATGTCTTCTTTGATCTTCCTGTGGAGCATTTTTTGATAAAACATCCTCGCGGTATCATCCGGAATGTAATAGTAATCGGGAATATGTTCGGACTTATAAAAAGGGTTGATCATCAGGCGGCAAAAATCGAATTGCACGTCGTATGTCCGGCATAAATCGATCATAAAGTTAATATTGTCATCTTGGATGTTGTAGCGGTTTAGCACCATATGGATACGGACATACTTGCCGGCCTTCGTGCAAAGTTCGACGGCTTTTTGCGCTTTTTCAAAACTATCTTTTCCGCGCACTCGGTCGTGGTTTTCCTTATTACCTTCCATGCTGATACCGATAAAATATAAATTCTTTAACGCCTCCATTTTTTTATCGATATTGATCCCGTTGGTAACGATCTCAACGATCTTTCCCTTGGTGCAGGAGATATAATCGATCAACTCTTTCAGGTCAGGCCGCAAGAGAGGCTCCCCTCCCAACAGCCGAAACCATTCAGTGCCCAGTGAACAAAGATCATCGATGTTATTTTTAAGTTCCTGTGTCGTAAACTCCTTGATCTTTTTGTTTACCGTATGTATGCCGCAATGCGTGCAATGTTGATTGCAGATGTCCGTAATATAAAGAGTAGCAAACAAGGGGATGCGTTTATTAGCCATCCTGGAAAATATGGACTTTAGGGCAATTTTGCCGCCGTTATAAAATATCTGTTTATATTTACTATTAAGCATCTTAAAAGGACCTATAACTTTATAAACAACGCATGCCCGTTCAAATTATGGATAACCATGAGGTCTTTTCTTTGAGCTTTTTGACTTTCAACATAGGCCGCAATCCCCTCGCTGCTGTAATGGCCATAGTCGTCAAAAACGATCACGCCGCCGGGAACAAGCTTGTCAAATATCCAATCGACGATGTCTTTGGCTGAATTATAAACATCCACATCAATGTGACAGAACCGAAAAGCTTGCGGTTCTACCAGATGCTGCGTACTTTCAGGAAAAACACCCTTTAAAACCTTGATCTTTGTGCTAATTTTAAGACTGGAGATCAGATCAATGACATTATCTTCGGAAGCATCACCATGTTCGCCGCCTTTGTATACGGGATCATTGGGGCCGGCTTTGACAACTCCTTTAAATGTGTCACAAAGGTAAATTGTTTCTTTAATGGCGCAAAGGTCCATTCTTTTGGCTATCAGGGCACCCGAGCCGCCTTTCCAAACACCGATCTCAATATAAGCCCCGCTTTCAAGCTTTTGTGTTTGTTCAACAAGCCACCAAAGCTCGAAACATTTGTACTTATCAACTAACGTAAAATCTTTGATAGCACTGTAACAATCAAGAAATGCCTGGTCCTTGTTCCATGGAGCATATGTCGCGCTGGGTATGGCGCCTTCATAATATTTCTTATTAATATGCGGCGGCAAAAAAAGTTTTACCAGGGTTGAGAAAATCTTCCAAATGCAGAAATAGACAAAATCACAAAGTCTTCTGATGGTCCCGATTGAGTTCTTGGGCGACATCACTTCCTCTCACCAAAATTGACTTGACGGTCCACGATATACAAAGGCCGGCGTTTGACTTCGTCATAAATCCGGCCGACATACTCTCCGATCAGCCCCAGGCCCAGCAACTGGACACCGGCAAAGAAGCTCACCACCAATACAGTCGTGGAAAGCCCGGGTGATAAACTGAATCCCAACAATTTTTGAAGCACATACCAGGCCCCCAGTAAAAAACTTAAAAACGCCAGGACAAATCCGCTAAAAGACATGGCCGACAAAGGACGAGAACTAAAACCGATCAGGCCATTGAGGCCAATCTTCAAAGAACCGGTCAGACGGTTATATTTCCCCTTACCGGCGTATCGTTCATCACGGTCATATTCAATGAATGTTTGTTTAAAACCTACATAAGCCACCAAACCGCGTAAAAAACCGTGGCTCTCATTGAGTCGCCGCAACTCTTCGATGACCCGCCGGGTCATGATGCGAAAATCTCCGGTGTTTCGCGGGATTTGGACATCGCTGAAACGGTTGATGATAGTATAGCCAAAATGCGAGATCAGGCGTTTGATCAGCGTCTCACCCTTGCGGGAGCGTCGCTTGGCATATACCACTTCAAATCCTTCGTTTAATTTGGCATACATTTCTTCGATCAACTCCGGCTTGTCTTGAAGGTCAACATCAAGGACAACACATGTTTCACCGCTACAGGCAAGGATACCGGCCATGGTGGCGGCCGGCTGCCCCCAGCGGCGCGAGAGGACCATTAACTTGATGTGAGGATTGCGGTTGATCTCTTCGAGGATGACCTCTTCTGTCCGGTCCCCTGAAGGATCAAGTACAAAGATGATTTCGTAGCTTTTGGCGATATGATCAAAAACTTTCTCAATACGGGCCAAAAACGGCCGGATATTCAACTCTTCTTTATAGACCGGGACAACGGCAGAAATATTGACCATAAATCCTCCGAAAACGGCGTTGACTCTTAATAGTTTATACTGTACCATAAATTTAACATCATGCCAACAGCACAACCACATAAAAAATCTTTACTAAATAGCGAAATTGTCTATTTAATTTTAATACTGGCTTTTTCTATATATATATGCTGGCCGCTTTTCAAAGAGAATTTCATTGATACCGTAGATGGCGGAGATCACCTGTTGCGCCTTTACTGCATGAATTTATTTATGGGTAAAGGCCAGTGGTTTGTCCGCTGGATACCGTATCTCCATGGATACGGGTACCCGGAATTTAATTTTTACCCCCCTCTTATTGCTATAGCAGGTACTGTTTTCTTAAAGACAGGCATTAGTATTATTTGGGCCCTGAATTTAACCTGTTTTCTCTTTTTCTTTCTTTCCGGAGTTACGATGTATCTTTTTGCCAAAGAACTCTGGGGCGCTCATGGGGGATTTTTGTCTGCAGTTGCCTATCTTTTTGTCCCTTATCAAATGGTAGACCTGTATACAAGGGGTGATTATTCCGAATCAGCATCTTTTGCCTTCTTGCCGCTTATTCTTTGGGGGTTCTTAAAATTACGCAAAGAACTGAATGTATCCTCCCTGTTGATCGCGGCCCTTTCAATTGCCGGGCTATTTTTGACTAATAATTGCATCACCTTGATCTTTTTTCCTGTTATCTTTTTCTATATTCTAGTCTTACATTTTCCGCTTCATCGTCAAAATTATCTATCGTTAATGATCAGTTTGGCCGCCCTCGGTTTAGGGATTGGATTGGCCGCCTTTTACTGGCTGCCGGCCCTGTTAGAGAAAGATTTTGTCCATATCCAGAAAATGACCAACGGTGATTTAAATTTTCATAAATGTTTTCTTTCTATCCAACAACTTGTCTTTACGAAACCCACAGAGATCTATCGTATGGAAATAGGCCTCGTGCAGGGCATATTAGCCATCACGAGTATCTGCTTTATCCAAAGGATCACCAAAAATTCTAAATTTTTAATTAAACAATTGGTTTTCTTCTTCTTTGTGTTCATATTAGCCATTCTTTTTGCCCTTCCCGTCTCTGTAAGGGTCTGGGAACATATCCATATTCTTCAATTAATCCAATTCCCCGGCCGATTTTTAATGATCATATCGCTCATGGTCAGCATTCTTGCCGGAGGGGTTTGCCTTATATCTGCTAAACACCGGCGAACTATCTTGATCTTGGGGGTATCGGCCATATTCTTGATGAATTTTTCACACTGCCGCCCCACTTATGGTTCAAGTAAAGTTAATTTAACCAACATTCCGCCTTCTTTTGTTTTCCGGTTTCTTCACACACAGGATGGCGGGGAATTTATCCCTAAATGGGTCAAGGTGATACGCACGCCTACCCCATTCGATAGTCTGGAGATCATTAAAGGAAAAGGTCGGATACTTAGTCACCACGAATTCCCTGAGGTGCATCAGACCTTTACGCTGGAAGCTTTGTCCCCCTCACTGTTATGTTTTAATGTTTTTTATTTTCCGGGCTGGACCATTAAAGTCGACGGACATTTGGTTGATATCCTTAAAGACAACCCTTATGGGCTTATCATTTTCCCCGTCAATAAAGGTGTCCATGAAATTAAAGCGGATTTTGGTTTAACGCCAGTCCGCCTGGCCGCTTCGATCATTTCTTTTATTTCACTCTTAATATTGTTAAGTCTTTTATTTCTTAGAATTTATTCGTTCCTAAAACCAAAACATGTCACTTCTTAACTCTACAATCTCTTTCCTTGAGCAGCCCAATATCCTTAAAGTTTTTAAGGCCCTGTTTGCGTTATCCTTAGGTTATTTTGCATTTATTCTTTTTCATTATCATTATTATTTAATCACTTTTCCTTACCCGATCATTTATAGGGAAGGGGCCATGATGGCATCGACGGCTAAATTGCTGCATGGCATCAATCCATACAACTTTCTTTTGGAACCGCAATATACGAATGGATATGGTTTAGTCTATCCTTTAGCCGTTTTGCCATTTGCCAGCCTGTTGGGAGTCTCCCTCGTTGTTCACAGAGCGTTAACCGGATTCTTTATTTTATCCTCATGTGCGATCATATTTTTTGTCCTTTCCCGGAAAAAGACCCCTGTATTGTTAAACCTTTGGGCAACATTAACTTTATACGCTTCCCTGCTTTTCCCCCTGACCAGCACCCCCTGTGTTGATCCTGCCGCAACAGGGCTGTTTTTCATGCTACTGACCATTTTTATACCCTTTTTCCTAAACTATTCTTATTTATCTCTTGGTGTAAGCATTATTTGCGGATTTTTGGCTTTTTATACAAAAACATATTTTCTTTTAGGTATGCCGGTCATGGCGTCTTATTTATTCTTATTTATTTCCAAAAAGAAATCTATATTTTATGGCTTTTGCTGTTTGGCATTTTTTTCATTTAGCGTGTTTGTGACAGACCATTTTTTTCCCAGCTATTTCGATGATTGTTTTTTTATTAATTATAATATTTCCGACCGCTTCGGCTGGACCTTTGTTTTGATAAGACAGCTTCACAGGTACGCGGATCTACATGTGGGTATAATTATTCTCTTATCCTTGGTTTTTATTTATACCCTGGTCCGCTTGATAATGTCCGCAAGTATAAAAAGCGTCAAAAATATTTTGAAGGGCAGCCTTAATTCCATCCAATGGAAGAATTGGAACGGGCCTTTAATTACCAGCCAACTGCCGTTGGACATATACGCAGGAATTTGTTTTGCAGCCGTGCTTTTAATTTCAATGGGCAAACATTTTGGGGCCAATTTATGGTATTTTTTCCAGTTGTTTTCCCCTTTTTTGGCAAGCTTTGTTGCTTGGGGTACCGGACGCTTTAAGTTATGGCCAATATTCTTCTCATTCTTGTTAATTTATAATTTATTTATTTTAACCCGTGATGATAATTATAAATATTTCGATAAGAACGTGGCAGGCTGGCATGAGGTGGAAATGCTAATCAAGTCAAAGGCTATCATATTCAACTCTTCTCTGATCGCCCCGCTGCTGATCCAGGAAAACAAGGAAATATATGATGATGGGACAGATTTTTATGCAGAAGGAAGCAAGCGCAGTGGTTTTCTGGGCCGGTTCTTTCATGAAGATAATAGAGTAAATATGGCCCAAAGCTTGTATTTCAATAAAGTCCACAGCATGATAGAGTATAAGAAGTTTGATTTAATTATGATCGAAGCCGGCTATCCTGGTGATGTGATCCCCAAGAATGTATCAAATTATTATAAATATATCGGCTCGATCTTAGTTAATGTGCCTCAGGACCGCAGGCCTTATTTAATGACTGTTTGGAGGCCAAATTGAAGACTTCCGCACAATGGAATAAAATTAACCCGGCCTTCGCGTTTATATGCATCAATCTTATCTTTATTTATGCATATATTTTTTATGTCTTGTTGAATTACGATCTAACCTGGATGGAATTCGAGAAATTAAAAACCCATATTTGGATCCTTGAGAATGGCAAACAATGGCACTGGAGTGATTTTGCCAAAGCCCTTAACACCAAGATCATTGAAATTGATCCCAATAGACTCTCCCGGCCCCTTTCCAATTTAGTAGAGGTCATTGATGCCAAATTCCGTGCGAACCTATGGGACCACATACCTCCCCATCCGACCTTGTCCCTGCAATGGCCTTTTCTTTTTATCGGCCTTCCCTTGTTGCTTTATAAATTCTTTAGAAATATAAACTGTCAGCCCATCATAGCCCTGGCGGGAACAAGCCTTTATTTGACATCATCAGGGTTTTTAAGCCCTATTGTCCATCTTTCTCATCCGGCCAAGAGCATGGTCAATTTCTTTTTTATTTTAACCCTGGTAACGGTCACCCAATTATACCGGACCATTAAGACTAAGTCAGTTTCAATAAGGCAGGTCCCTCATTTTTGGCTGATCTTGACGGGCACTTTATTTTGGACCATGATCACATTTTTTTCAGATGAAACAGGGTTATTTCTTTTTATAGTTCTGGCTTTTATTTGCTTTCCATTGCTTATAAAAATTAAGGAAAAGGCCGTTTTGTTGTTTTGCTTTGTTATTTTACCCCTTATTTATTTTATGATCATCCGCTTCTTCTTACCCTGGCTTCATTTCATCGTCAATCAGAGAGCCGTTGATTTGGGCTCTTACCGGGACATCCCCCATATATCGAGTTTATTCCTTCCTAATTGGCATGACCTGTTGATTAATTTTTATTTATTGTTCTCTGTGCATCCCGGCATTAAATGGAATTTTACGCCACTTTTAACCCACCCATTTTTAATATGCCTGCAATGCGTATACACGATAACTTTTATATTTTTATGCGGTCTTTTTGTTTACACAGTCATTAAAACAAAAATATTTTCATCAAGGATTAAAGAAATCCTGTCTGGTTCAACGCTTCTGGTGATCTTTGTATTTTTTCATACCTTTCAATTGTCCCATAACGTTCGTGTATGGCCGGTATTTTGGTATGGGTGTCTTTTTTCGTTGATATATTACTCAACCTTGACGTTAGTGCTACAGTTTGTATGGGAGGAATTTAAGGGGAAAATATTCAGGAAATCCTTGCCGTTGATAGTCCTGGTCTTTACGGTCCATGGGCTAATGACCAGCACTTATTTGACCCGGATCTTTAAGGACCAAAATTATGACCCTGGATATTATTACTTTCCTTCAATATTTAACCAAACAATTAATCTTTATCAATATTTCGATCTATCAAAAAGTCTTCAAGGCAGCAGATGCAGATATATTTATACGTTATTGTATTGGAAGAAAATAAAAGATAAGAATATCGACCTGTCATACTTACATAATGAATCTCTGTCCTGTTTACCCTTAATGAACAGCGATTCATTTGCCCGGACTGATTTAGCCTACATCTCGATTGAAGCCGCTTTCGAGTTTCCTGCCGGCCATTCTTTTTTAAATGACCCGGTCTATGTTGCTTCCTGGATGCACCAAACCGG
>Ga0182030_10019486_pt1 | contig 12900 bp, 17 predicted proteins | sample 812S3MmetaG_FD_121299 | JGI IMG/M metagenome (GOLD analysis project Ga0182030, IMG submission 121299) | Permafrost microbial communities from Stordalen Mire, Sweden - 812S3M metaG (Illumina Assembly) | ecosystem: Environmental > Terrestrial > Soil > Wetlands > Permafrost | place: Sweden... | reverse complement strand
GGGCGCAGCCGTGTAATTCCACGATCCAACGATGAATTGAGTGTAACCGCTGCCAGAGGCGCTCACTCCAATCGAGCCTGATCCCAAATCCCACTGATCCGAGCCTACAGGTGCCCAGGCCGTTGCAATGCTACCGCCAGAACCCGCCATTTGCTGCGTTAGAGACGCCGTAAGCGTTGCTCCCGTGCCGGCTGCGGTCCCGCCTGTAAAAATTATGCTTGGCGTTTCATTGGCCAGAAAGCCGGTACCGGGGTTGGTGAGAGAAACCCCCGTCACCACGCCGTTGAGTATCGTGGCTTGAGCTGTGGCACCCGTGCCCCCGCCCGTGAACAAAATGTTAGGCGTCGTTTGGTACGCTGCACCGGGATTAGTCAACGTAACAATAGGAGAGAGCGTACCTGCAGTATAAAGCAATGTGCCATCCCAAACCCAGTAGCCGTTTGTCTGGTTAGCGGTGATGAGCAGATAATCTTGCCCCCATTGCGAAAAGCCTATTCCGGTTATTGCGGGCGCAAGAATGCTGCCGGGCGCTAGAATTTGTGTCGTGATCGCTGTACCGGACGTATTGACAGTTTCGACCGAACCATCAGACAAGAAATAAACTGCGTAAGGCACCGCACCAAGATTATAGAACCCGAAAAACACGATCGTTGCGCCGAACGCGCCGCGGAGTTGCGGACCAACACCAGGGAGGGTTCGCAGATTGCGGGGAGCGACAGGCATGAAGCCGTCGATCCAATAACATTGTTCGTCGGGCACGCCGGCTCGCGTTGTCGACGTGTTGATGCCGGCGAACTTCTCCATCAGCTGCGGTTGAGGCAGCGGAGGCGTAAAGGGATTGCCCTGCGGTTCTTCGGCTTTGGGGGGTTGGGAGAGACTCATTAATAGCGGCCATACGGATTTACGGCGCGGCCTATTCGAGTCGAATGCGAATAAATTCCAAGTTGCTTCTCGAACAGTTCAAGATACATGCGTCCGGCATTCATGTTCTGTATATCCAGCATTCCAAGATGCGCAGCAAAATATGGGACTGCATCTGTCCATGGATCAGGAATTGCTTCGTAGTCTAAATTTGTTTTTAAGTCAGAAGGTAGGCAATAGCAGTCAACATCCCACTGATAAGTTTCGCTCGGTAACGGGTAGAACAACAAATAACCGGAAGTGCCTTGGCCGACCTGACAAAAGAACGAAGGTACATAACTGTACTGATACGGGTAGGAACGGATGAAAGCTTGGTAATCAGTAAATGAATACTTAGGAAGACTGTAGCGATAGTTTGCATAAATAATGCTGACCGAGCGGATAGCAAAAACGCTGGCTATTCCAGGGAATACTGAAAGATCAATATCGGAAAAATAATATTGTTCTTGGCCTGCATTCAAAACATTGCATGGCGACGTAAACAAAGTCACCGAAGCTCCAGTACCCGTCGCGTCAGTTATTGTCGCGAGCGGCTGGAAATATCCCGATCCACCGTACTGAATATCCACCGCAGCAATTGATCCGCCTTGCACAATCGCCAAAGCGGTCGCCTGCGCGCCAAGCGGCGTCGGCGGCTGGCCACTCGGAAAGTCGGGAGGCGTTATAGTGACAGTCGGCGAGTTACTAAACCCAGTGCCTCCTGCAATCACACTGGCTGTTATTATTTGCCCGCTGATATTGGGTTCAACACGCAAGCACTGTGTCCGCATCGCCACCTCGCGACGCGCCCGGTTGATATAAACAACCAAATCCTGCGGATTGATCAAATCCTGCTTCTTCTCGCGAAGAAACCTCTGACATTGTTGCTGATAGTCGAACAGCGTCGCCATTACTGACCGCCCCCAGCTGCGCGCTGCTGCACGCCGATCTTATTGATCGAAGCCGGATCGGCCGCCTGCTCGTACTGAGTCCGGTTGACGCTCGGATTCGACGCCTGACGCGCCCGATTCAAAAACTCCTTGTAGTAGCCGTACATGCGCTCGGCATCAGCCGACCGAGCCCCGGTCTGCGACGATAGAAAGGCATAGTACGCAGCAAAGAACGTGATCGCATCGGTCCACAAATAAGGAATAGCCTCGACCGTCTCATCGTTTGCAAGCGTTATGGGGTAGCAGGTGCAATCGCAATTAAGCGTGTAAACATAATCCGGCGGCGGATCGAGATAGAACGATCCCGAAGCCGCCGAGCCGGCCGCGGGTGTGGCGGCGCCTTGCGCATACTGCGCCCATACGGCCGGCGGCCCATTGACAGGAACAGGGTTGTTGAGGTGATAGAGATCAAAATACTCCCACTCGCGCGGCGGGATCCATTGCGAGCCAAGCCCGACATTGTAACTGATGCGGCGCACATTGATTGCGCCCTGGATGCCCGTTACCGAGGACGTACCAAAACTGATGCTGGAGAAATTATAGGCGCGCTGGCCGATAACGGTCGATATCGTACCGATCGACCGGACACACTCTCCCTCACCGGCTAACTGTCCGCGAGCGATGTTGATCCAGTTGTCAAGAGTCGCTGTCGGATAGAGCGTCGTCGGCGCTCCCGGCAACTGCAGAAGATTTTGAAGATTAGTTTCGTAAGCCGTCAGCGCCATAGCAGAAAAACCTTCCTGCCATCAATATAGCCGTTTGAGCACCAATGCTCCACCGGGAATAGAACGCTCGGCGTCATATGTGTGCCACACCTGCGAGCCATCCGGCATCAGTACCAGGAAGGCGGTGCCAAGAGACATCGCCTTCTGCTCCCCCGCTACCGACGAACAGGCCGAATCGCCGATCGTCAGTTGATTGGCAAGCTGAAACTTGCTGTCGGCTTCGACACCGGTAAGCCCGATGCTGAAGGTCTCAGCCATTTACGGCGCCGGTTGCAATACCGCGATGTCGGCCGCGCTGCCCATGGTCAAAGCGAGCCCAAGGACGTTGACCGAGCCGGTCCCGGCCAAGCCGGGCTGCCCAGCCAGTACAAAGGACGGTACGGCGTTGGTGTTGAACAAGCCGCCATCGTAGATCGTGCCAACCTGCGGAGCCACCGAGCCTGCGCCGGTCACGGCGATACCAATCTGCGCCGGTCGCGGCAGCCATGCGATGCCCTTCTGTTCGGGATTGACGATGGAGCCGGTCGGCGGAACACCGCCAACGGTGGTGAGCAACGCCGCCACCGTGCCGTAGCCGAGCCCAGCGCCCGTGGTAACGGATGCCGCGGTGACAACCTGCATGGCAAAGCCGGTCAGGCTCGCGCCCGTGCCCGCACCCGAAACCGTAAGGGTGAAGCTGTTCGGGTTCGACAGCGGAGCGCCGTTGTTGGTGCAGAGGCAAGCCGTCAAGCCGCCGCCAGTCACAAGCGAGAACGCCAGCGTAGCTGCGGTGATGCCGACGTTGATGTTCGGATCGGTCGGATTGGGCAGCACAATCGGCGTCGGAGCCGTCGCATACCCCGCTCCAGTGTTGGTAAAAGTGAAGCCCGACACGGTGCCGCTCGAAATGCCGCAATACCCCGAAGCCGCCACGCCACCGACACCATTCGGATTGTTGGGACCAGGCGGCGGTGGCGGAATGAGCACGATAGGAGGCACGCCGTAGCCGGCGCCCGCATTTGCGGTCACGACGGACGAGAAGCCAAGACCGCCACCGACAATCGGCTGCCACAACGAGCCGCCGCCACCGGTCACAGCGACCGTCGTCGTTGCTTGCACGTAGTTGCTGCCGAGCGCGTAGATCACTGCACCGGTCGGACAACCGGTCAGATTGGCGATGCGAAAATTGAAGCCATCGCTTTTGACGTAATGCACCCCGCGACTATACGAAGCCGCCGAGGTATTGACCCATACGCCAGTGATCGGGTCCAAAAACTGCAGGACCAGATAAAAACCGAGGCCGATGTACCAAGTGCCGGCCGGAACGGGAATCTGATCACCCGGCCCAAGCGCGACCCTGTTGGTGCTCGCGTCGTAAGGCGCGTTGTTCAGCTCAGTCGGATAGAGGTACTGCGGTAAGGCAAGGCCAAGACCGGGACCTGAAAGCGGAGCGGGCATCGTTTAACTCCTTGCCATAAGAGAATTTTGAGTGTACAAACGCGGCATGACCCAAAACTCTAGGAACTGTTTGACTTGCGGAGCGCCACTTCCAGAAAATCGGCCAAAGTTCTGTTCGCACAAGCACGCGATGGATTGGCACAATAAACGCGCAGATTGGATGGAGCGCAGAGATCGTGGAAAGCGAAATGCTTCGAAAAAAGCTGCATATGACGCCGATCCGGAATATTGGCGGAACAAAACGAGGAAATGGCGAGAAGACCATCCGGAACAAGCACGGTTATTCGCCGAACAAGCCAAGGAAAGGTATTGGGAAAAGCCGTGGCTTAAAATGGTCATCGCAGCAAAATACCGAGCGAATAGGCGAAATTTGCCATTCGACTTGACGAACGACTGGGCTGAAAAACGTTGGACAGGTTTTTGCGAACTCACCGGCATACCTTTTGCGCCTCGTTATGCTGCGTCTACCAGCATCTTTTCACCAAGCCTCGACAAGATCATTCCGGTCAAAGGCTACGTCCAAACCAACTGCCGTTTCATCCTCTTTGGCGTCAACAACCTAAAACACGACGGCACAGATGAAGAAATGTACTTCGTAGCTAAGTCGTTGATTTCACACTTAATACTGGTTCCCGCCTAAGTTATAGCCCCAGAAACCTGAGACCGGTTTTGCAGTGATCATATCGTAGCCGACAACCACGACGCCTTGCTGCCCGATCTGCCCGAGCGGCACCAGCGAGTAGAAGCCGGAGAAGTCGAAGGCCGCATCTTCGGACAGATACATCGAGGTGTATTTGACGTTGACGCCAAACACGTTGCCCTGCGGACAGAAGTGATCGGCGAAGATCGGCACGCCCGAGACAAACAGGTTCGGGAAGCTCGACCGAACCGCGGTGTCCATCGTGAATTGCTGCGGCGGAATTTGGTGGATTTGCTCAATCCCGATGAAGTCCAGATTGAGCGTGGCGTAATCGCCCGGGTTCATCACGACGAAGGTCGGCGCCTCGCCGCCCGCCTGGTCGGTGACGTAGGACAGCAACGTCGCCATCGACTTACGAGTGAAGCCGACCGTCCCAAGAGAGAACGTGCCGGAATTCAAATTGATGTACTGGCCCTTGAAGGCCGAGTTACCGGCGTTGTTGCGATTGATGCCGCCGTAAGTCGGGAACACCGAGCCGTCGTTGAAGGCGTCTTGAAAACTGTTCGGCAGAAGCGGATTGCCGGAGTTGTTGGTAAACGACAACCGCGCCATGTTCTGGCGCGTCACGGCGTACACGTCGTTCATGCGCGCCTTGAGTATCGATATCTCGCGATCGGTCGCCTGAATGATCGTCTCGCCGAACGGAAGCGGAATCGGAACGACCCAATAGGCGAGATTGAATTGAAGGTTCTGAATACCGGGAGTGATGACGGGGCTGTTGAAGCCGCCACCGTAGCCGGTGAACTGGCCCTGCACCATCGACTGGCCTTGTGCGGGCACGGTGATCTGGTTGAGGCCGCCGGCTGCGCGCTGCGCGTTGCCGGTCATGTAGAACAAAGTGGGCGATCCGAAGTAAATTTGGACGAAAAGTCTGGGGACAAAAGCCCTTCTCGTCGCGGACGCCAGTTCGTTATACAAACTGCCCGCAGCAGGAGCTACGCCTAAACCGGGAAGTGGCAATTCAGCCTCCTATTTTAACGGCGCGAATTGCCGCGAACTTCGTTGATGGTTGCCCCGATGCGCTGCGACAGCGCACCATCGGAAATGCCGTTCTTGCCGGCCTTCAAAAGACTGTCGACGTACTTGTCATCGGCGTCGTCGGTCGAGGACGGCAACTCGGCAAAATTCCAGCCGCCAGTCCCGCTCTGGGACACCGGCATCTGCGGAGGATGATCGCGTTCGAAGATCGCGGCGGCATCCAACGGATCGAGGATGCCCTTTTCCTCCATGATCTTCTCGACGGCCTTGATGCCGTCGTCGGTATAGCGTTGCTCGCGCAGCGTCGCGATGCCCTTGTCCTTCATGGCTTGAAGCTGAGCGATCCGGCCGTCGCGCTCGCGCCCGGCCTTGTCGTCTTCAATCTGCTTCTTGAGCGCGGCGATCTCGGTAGCGCTCTCAGCGCGAAGCGCCTCGATCGGATCCGGCTCATCAAGCTCGGGGATATCGGCCTTGGGATCGACCAGCTTCTGCGCTTCAAGAATCTTGCGCTTGGCCTTGGGATGCTTGAGCCAGCCTTCGACGGTCTGCCGAAGCTTTTGGCTCTGCTGCAATTGAAGTTCGTCTACCTCAACGGTCGACATCGGTTATTTCCCTGACGTGGAGCCGGCGTTCGGCACATGCGAGATGTTGAGCGCGCCGGATTTCATCGCGGACGGCAGATGGCTCTTACGACCCTGGATATCGATCTGCTCCATGTCGACACGGATGATCTGCTCATCCGAGGTCGGCACCGTCTTTGCAGAGTTCTGAAAAATGTTGACGTTCGACATGGTGTTCTCCTTCAGGCCTTGTGGCCGTAACGCGGGCGCTCGACATGCTCAACCGATCGCGCACCCATATCGCCATACATGGCGGGCACGGCATTCGCTTGTTTCTCTGCCGTCGACTGCGCGACTTTGACCGGCTTCTGTTCCGGCACCGATTCCATTTTCTGTTCAAAAATATTCATCACGCGGCTGCCGGCATCGGAGGTTTCTGGGGCATCGACGGCGGCGGTTGCGCACCCGGCTGACCGGTCTGCTTCATCTGCTGCTGCATCGCGCCATTCTGCTGATTCTGGATTGCCATCTTCTCGATCGAGTTTTTCTCAGCGGCGTTGCTGGTCGAGCCGGGCGGAACGTGCTTGGCGAGCATCGTCATGCACTTCATGAGCGTCTGGCCCAGGTCCGATGTCGCGCCGATCGTCGGCAAAATCTCGGTCATCTGTTTGACGAGAACTCCCACCCGCTGCATCGCCGCGGCCTCATAACCTTTGTTCGGCGTCGGGCCAGTGGCCGGGCTCGAACCGAACGGAGGTTGCTGGGGCTGTGGTGCGCCTCCTTGCGGGGCGCCGGCAGCGGGCGGGGGCATATCAGGCATCGGCGGGTTACTTGCGACCCTTGCGACCCTTGTGGCGACGATTACGACCCATTTGGTTCTCCTTGTGGGTGTTGGGTTAAGAACGCAACCGCGCCGATCACTCGAAGCGGCATGAGGGATAGTTTACTGCCACCGAAAAATACCCTAATAGGGCTTCTATGCAGGCTATTGCTTCTACGGCTGACCCTGCTATGCTGAGCGCCGATGAAAAAATCCGTATCGCCCGAACCAATACGTTCGGAAAAAAATTTTTGGACAGTCAAAGACGCCGCGCGATATCTTGGCGTGGGAGGACCTACCCTTTACGACTGGATCAGAACAAAAAAACGCCCCAAGACAACTATCCCGAACCCACCGCCTCCGGTCTATCGCTTTGGTACCAGACGCGGCATCCGCTTTCCCATCAAAGAATTCATCGCGTGGGCTGAAAACTTCAGACAGGAGTAAACAATGCACATCATCACCATAGGCTGCGCTCCGCTCGCGCTCCAATTTGTCTTCAAGAACAAAGAAAGCGCCGATGCGGCGTGGGGCGCCGAAGCAAATGCGTCCGGCGAAATCACAATCAGCGACGATTTTGGGCAAGTAGGTATGTTCAAATGCAAGGACATCACCTGCCGTGTCATCGAGGACTGCGACCTGTCCAAGCGCGCTCACGTCGAACGCTCGTTGCACCAGCAGCGGATGCAGACCGACTTTCAGAAAGCCGCGGAGAGCGATCCCTACATCCGAGCAGCGATGCGCGGCCCCGCTGTGATATCGCCGATGGGATTCAACGGACGCGGCAACTAGCGCTTGCCGCCAGTAACTTGTTTCTTGGCGAGCGCGTCGCCAAGCTCAGGGTGCTCCTGCACAAGCTTCTGCAACATGGCCTGTTTCTGCGCGTCCTGTTCCTTGACCTGCGCCTTGCCTTCTTCCTTGTTCGGAAATGGCAAGTTGTCCATGACGTATTCCTTGGTCACGACACCAAGCTTAAGCCCCGCCATAATCAACTGCTCGTTCTCATCGGAGAAGATCGGGCTCGACGAATGTGAGTCGACGCTGACGCGCCAATCTTCAGGCAAATCGGTCAGCTTGAATTGCGTTTGATCCATGGTCGCGATCGTACTGCCGTCAACCCAGTAATTGCTACCGTCCTTGGCTTCCTTCAGCGATAGCGTCGTATCGGCTGCCGTCGCGACCTGGCGCTCCACCAGCAAAGCGCGGTCGCGCAGGTACGGCGAGGCCGTTTTCATCAAAGTGCTGGCGTGAGACTCAGCGCGCACACCTGGCTCGCCCTTCCCCTGCATGATGTCCGGAAATCCCGACAGCCAATTGATCTGCTCAATAACGAACTTGATCATCGGCATCATTTCAGGCGGAATTTTTGGCGTCAGATCCTTAACATCGGAACCCTGTTCCAAATTAACGTAGCCGGCACCGCGGAACTGACCGTATTTTTCATCATCAATGCCGTTGGAGCCGGTAAACGCCAGTATCTTGTCCACCTGCAAACCAAACAGCCGCTTGGCATCGTCGCACCAGGTCGACAACAACGCCTGCGGCTCGATGAGATCAACCAATTCCGAGCGGCCCCAGAACCAATTAGCGACTTCGTTGGGCTGGATCAGCGTATAAGGCTGCAACCCGTCGACGCCGGTCAAATTCATCTTCTTACCGAACGGCGCAATAATAATATCGGGCTCGATCATGATGATCGTCGTGTAATCCGCGTCGTCCTGTACCCAAAGTTCATGCACATTGACGACATCGGCGCCGACCTGCGGCCCCATGATCGCGTAATTCGGATCGTTGTTGAGCTGAACGATGCCGCCGGGCAGCGGGCGCGTTGCGCCAGACACTCCGGTCTGCAAAGCCGAGGTCGACAGCACCTGATGGAAATACGATTGCGGGTCCGACATGGCCTGCCCGCGCATGGCATGGCCGCGCACCCGCTCAAACAGATTCTTGGCATTCGGCAGATGGTAAATCCGCCGCCAAACCTCCGGCAACGTCATCGTCGTGGTCTCGACCATGGCCGCCTGGCGGTCGATCTCGTTCTCGGATTCGTTATAGACGCCAAACTGCCACGGCATCACCAGCTTCTTGTAATAGACCGGCGTTTGGCTCGATCCTTCGACCTGGACCCATTGCTTGAGCAGGCACGCACCATATTTCAACGACTGAAACACGCCAAGAGCGAAGGCGTGATCGGTATTGGTGCGCTCCCAGGAGCGCGTCAGCGTCTTGGCGACCACCGCGGCGCGCTGCAAGTAATTTTTTGGATAGGTTCGCTCAAAATCAACCGAGAATTTTAGCACGACGGGACTGAACAAATGCGACGTGGTTCGGTTAAGATGCGTCGTCAGCATATTGATGAGCGCCTTGGTGCCGTCGTAGCGCCCAGTCTCGGCGATAACGTGCATCAGTCGGCAATACGATGCCCGCATTCCAACACTGATACGGCACATCTCGATATGTTCATTGGCAAAAGCCAGTAATTCACGTTCGCCCGTAGGGACAGTGATCACTTAGAACCCCTGCATCTTCCTGGCGACGCGCATGGCCGCGCGAGCACCGGCATTGGGCTCTATCCCCGTCGTGATCTTGCCGTTGACCGCCACGGCACCTTGAGAAATCCCGACGCCATATTCAGCCCCGTTTGGCTGGAACCCAATGTTCATTGGCGAACCTGCCCTCAAGCGTTCCATAGCGGCGTCAGCCTGCTTCATCTCCATCGAGGCAATATCGCCCAGCCGCATATTATCGTTCAAATTGGTGATCTTGAGCGCCGCCATGTCCTCTTTGGTCGATCCAGTGATCTCCGCGGCGCGCTCGACCCGCACTTCCGACCCGGCCTCGATATCCCGGTAGGTCTTATCGGTCGCCTTCATCCGCGCACTGCGCAACGACGGCATCTGAATGACCTCACCGCGGTCGGGTATGCCGATTTCCTCGGTGCACAGCGGGCATACCCTTGGGAACGCCAGCGCGGCATCCCACGGGAACGCGGCGCGGCAGAACGGGCAACGCAATTTCATCGATATCTCCAAGCGTTGCGGGTCATAGCCCGCTGCTGTACCTGCCGGACCTGCCGCTTATGGGCGAAGAACATATCAAGACGGTTGCGATTGAACAAGGCGACCTGATCGACGATCGATGCCCGCTTCTTGGCCGCCTCTGCCTCGCGGGTGCGGCGCTGGGAGATCATGTTGTTCTTGAGCTTGGTGTCCCAGAAATAAGCCGCGAGAGCTGCCGAGATTACCCGGTCGTCGCGCATGCTTTGTGGAGCGCCGATGGAGTCGCCCTCGCGCGCAATGGCCTTCATTTCTTCAATCAGCGACGCCGACCGGATGTGCATCTTGGCCGTCGACACGAAATCGCGCATACGCTCAAGAATCAAAATCTTTAGTTTCGTGTTCGTGCTCCAGTGCCAATTGGAGCCGGCGCCCATCGCATCTGGGCGGGTATAAATGTAGGTCTTGACGTTCTTGAAAACCGAAGTCAGGCCGCGGTCTTCCAAATCCTTGCGAATCGAGCGATCATTATCGATCTGGAAACGTAGCGACTTCAACTCGTTGAACACCGCCGAACCAGGGCCGTTGATCTCAAGGATGTAACTGATATCGGCGCCGTTGCCGTACCAGCCAAGTAGGCTGGCGATAACCCACGCGAACTGACGAGTCGTGATCAGCGGCCAAGCATACTCTGCAACCTGATCAAGCCCGTCAGCGTAACATCGCCCAATGAAGATCGAGGACCGATCATTGTTCTCATTCTCGCCAAACGCCGGGTCGATGCCCATAACATATTGCGCACCCAGCTCGGGTTCTTCCCATACTTTAAGCTCAACTGAACGCATATTTTGAGCAGGATAAATCCGCATAGCGCTGAACTCGTCGCCAGCGATATACATGAAGGTTTTGGCTTTGTGTTTGACATAGGCGTTAGTCTGATCGGTGAGCTGCTTCGATCCAAAAAATACCGCTCCCGTTTGCTGGAACGCTTCTTCCTCGGTCCACGCCTGCTCGGCAAGCATGACGGAATCGTCCTCGCCGTCTGCATCATCAGCATCTTCCTCATCGCTGTAATTGGGATCGAATTTCCGACGCACCCATGCTAGTTGCTCGGGTGTTATTTCGACGCCGTATTGCTCCCTGACTGCTTTTATTTTTTCCAACTCTTTATCGGACGGCGGCGTTAAACCGTACAACTGAAAATCAGGTTCGTTCTTGCCAATCTGTTGCGACGGCTTCGACCACCACCCAAGAAACAAAGTTTTGCAATGTCGATCATCCTTCTTGGCACGCTTCCAAAGCTGATACCATTCATTGAATCCGCGAGCAGTCGATTCGTAGATGTAAAGCCGGTCGGGATGCAGTTCCGATAATGACTGCTCGAAAGACTTCAACCCCTCGGCATTGTCATATGAACAAAGCTCGGAAAGATGGGCCATAGTCAGACCTTCCGACCGGCCCAATGTGCCACTCGATTTGCTTTTTTTGACGCCCGCCGACATAAAAATCATCGATGAGTCATTGACCAGTTCAAAACTATCGCGGTTACCAGCGCCAGTTCCCTTGACCTTTGGAAATTTCAAGCTGCCGGGAAGGTTTTGAACCATCGTCACCAGTTCTTTACGCGCACTCTCCTTATGCGGCAGGGTGTCAAACACGAGCGCGCCTTTAAGCCCCTCATGAGTGCCGAGATAAAAAATAGATAGGGCTCGGGCGATCGTCGACAGGCCGAGCTGCCGGCTTTTCAGGACAAAAACCTTGTGGATGTCTTCTTCGAGACCGTCAAAAACAGTCGTAATAAACTTGCGCTGCCCATCATACAGCGCGTCGCCGAGACATATCCGACCAGCATCTTTCGAATTAACAAAACATCGGCGCAAAAACTCATAGAACGCCGTTTCTGCCTTGGCGCGCTTCGCTCTGGACCATCCTGCCATCAGGCAGGCTTAGCCGATAATGAACAGAAATTCAACGCCTTCCGAACGCCCCTTGCTGGGCTTTCAACTCGCCAATTTTGTCCAAGGCAAGCTGCAGCCGGGTCGACACCGTGGAGTAGAAGGTCGCCGGATCCGCAGCATTGTCGAGCAGCAAGACTTCGATAGGGTCCCCCGACTGGGCCGGCGGGATAATCACGCAAGCACCTCCGAAGCCGGCATCGGCATTGTGCTCAATGCGCTGCGCCATCTTCTTGAACGGCTCAGCGTTGTTCGGAGCCTGCAGTTCCTCAGACATAGCGATGCCCATATTGGTTCTTGATTTCCGAATTGATGAACTGGCCGACAGACGGCGCGTTGGCGCAGGCTTGCGCTACATCCTCGGGCACGCCTGCATAGGCGCTGGTCTTGCCGCTCTTGGCCCAGGTGACCAGCATCTCCTGGCTATCGCTATCGTAAGCAACCGCAGAGACCATGGAGCTATAAACAGACTGGGACCAGCTCATATCACGACCCTTTATTTAACTGGTCAGTCATAATCTGGTGCAAAAGCGGAAGCAACACTGCATCCGTGTCCTCGATACTTTCATCGCTGAAAAGCAAGAATGGAATTCGCAATATCTTCATCTCGTTCGGATCAAACGAAGGATGATTCGGCGGCACACGCCACAGCAGGATACGCCGACGTTCCTTCTTATGTTCGCCGAGGCTCCAAAACTCGCCGGACATTTCAGGCACGTACTTGACCTGGCGCGACGGCAGTTTGATCAGTTGCAATTTTGGCTCGCGGATATGCGCGTAGCGATCCGGGTGCTCGGTGAAAAATTGAGCGTCTTCATCCATTGTTGATAATGTCCAAAGCGCGCTCCAGAATGACGGGCATCCACTTGCGCGCCGATG
>Ga0182030_10019485_pt1 | contig 12901 bp, 12 predicted proteins | sample 812S3MmetaG_FD_121299 | JGI IMG/M metagenome (GOLD analysis project Ga0182030, IMG submission 121299) | Permafrost microbial communities from Stordalen Mire, Sweden - 812S3M metaG (Illumina Assembly) | ecosystem: Environmental > Terrestrial > Soil > Wetlands > Permafrost | place: Sweden... | reverse complement strand
TGTAGTCCGCGGTCGAGTGCACAGCGACGGTCTTGATGCCGAGTTCCCGGCACGCGCGGAGGATGCGGAGCGCAATCTCGCCGCGGTTGGCGATGACGACTTTATCGAGCATGGTGCAGCGCGGCGTGTCGCGAAACGGTCATTCGATGACGAACAGCGGCTGCCCGAATTCCACCGGGTCGCCGTTTTGCGCCATGATGGAAGTGACCCGGCCCGCCTTGTCGGACTCGATCTGGTTCATCATTTTCATCGCTTCGATGATGCAGAGGATCTGTCCGACCTTGATCTCCATGCCGATGTCGACGAATGGCTTCGCGCCCGGTGCCGAGGCGGAATAGTAGGTCCCGACCATGGGCGAGGTGATCGTCTGGTCGTCGTTGCGCGGCTTGTGCTCGCCCGCGGCCGTGGCCGGCACCTTCGCAGCGGGAGCGGGCGCAGCGGCGGCCGCCTGACTTGCAGGGACCGAGGCCGGCGCCGGCATAGCCGTCCGCGGGTGGCGGCTGATCCGCACCGATTCCTCGCCCTCGGAGATTTCCAGCTCCGAAATGCCGGACTCCTCCAAAAGCTCGATCAGTTTTTTTACTTTGCGAATATCCATCCGCGAACCCCCTCAGAGATGATTCTTGGTTTTAGGTGGCAGCGAGGCGTGCCACGGCTGCCTCGAGCGCGAGCTCGTAGCCGATCGGGCCGAGCCCCACGATGCAGCCGACCGCGATGTCGGACAAATAAGAGCGGCTCCTCCACTCCTCGCGCGCGAACACATTGCTCAGGTGCACTTCAATGAACGGCGCCGAAACCGCCAGGAACGCATCGCGAAGCGCGATGCTCGTGTGCGTGAACGCGCCGGGGTTGATAATCACGAACGCCACGCCGTCGCGCTTCGTCGATTGGACTTTCGCGATCAGCTCATGCTCGGCATTGCTCTGGGCGGCAACGAGCTCGTGACCCTTGGAGCGGGCCGCGGTCGATAGCTTCGATTCGATGGCAGGCAGCGTCGTCGTGCCGTAGATCGAAGGCTCACGCGAGCCTAGCAGGTTCAAATTGGGGCCATTGAGCAACAGAATTCGCGCCATTGGGCATCGCCGGGCATCGTCGCCCCTCAAAAAGATGCGCGATATTAACCAGAAAGTGGCATGAAATGGAAAGCTTCTTCTGCGAACGTCTCCCGATGTCAAGAATTGTGGGGGTTGCTTTCGGGGTTTGCCGCAGGGAGCGAGTGCAATCCGTCGGCGATGACCCGGCGTGCCTGCTGCAACGCAATATGGTTTTGGTCGAGATCCTGCACCGTCGAGAGGATGAGATCGGCTTGTGGTTTGCGCAATTCACCGACGTAAAGCGCCACGATATCCCCGCGCCGGTCGGTGAAGACCGTAAAGGGGAAGACCGGCGAGTCGACGCCGAAACGGGCGGCCACATCGAGCGCCTCTTGCTCGCCGATCAACAGCGGATAGCTGATCTTGAGCTCCCTCGCAAAAGCGGCCACTTGATCACGATGATCGACAGCGATGCCGATGACCGTGACGCCGCGGTTCGCCCATTCCTCGGAGAGCCCTTCAAGCAGGGGAATCTCGCGGCGGCAAGGCGCGCACCAGGTGGCCCAGAAATTGATCACCAGGGATTTACCCCTCCAGTCGCTGATGGACGTGAGCTTGCCGTCGAGGGCCGCGAGTGAAAATTCGGGTAGCTGGTCGGGGATCTGGGCCAGCGGCGGCCGCGCGAGCTGATCCACGAGATCGCTCCGCGTCGGCGGACTCGCTTCGCCGACGGGAGTTGCAATCCCGCCGCCGCTGCCGCGGGCGACCCAGGTGGAGTGGATGCGCGCGCCCGCCCAGACGGCGATGAGGACGACCAGAGCCGCGCCCGCGAAGCGTAAACCGCGGTCGATCATGGGCCGCCGCCGATCATCGGCCACGGTCGATCGATCATGTCACCGGCAGCGGGAGGTTGCGGCCCTTGCGCAGCACGAAGCCAGCGAGCAGAAAGGCGAAAGCTCCGCCGATGATCGCGTAGCGCTCCCAGCGCGGCGATGTCTCCGAGGCGAGCGGCGCGGCGCCGACCGGAGCGAGCACTTTGGTGATCGGCGGGTAGCAGAGGCCCGCCTCGGCGCAGCCTTGGTAGGTCACCTTGATCTGCAGGGGATGGGCCCCGTAGTCGAGGCGCCGGTAGGCGATGGTTCCCTCAACTTGCTGGGTGAAAATCTCCTGAGTCCCGAGGTAAGGGTCGGTCTTGACGACGCCACGGGGCAGCGAGATACCCGATATCGCGACGCCGGGGCTCTCTGCGGCGACCGAGATCTTGTCCCGATACAGGTAATACCCATCGGCGATCACCCAGCGCACTTGCAGCACGCCCCCATCGATCCGCGCTCCTGCACGAAAGGCAACATCCGGAGGCAGAAAATCGTTCTCGTTGGACTCGATGCCACGCATCCACCAGGGTTTCGCGACGGCAGCTTGGCCCGTGAGTCCCAATAAACTCAACATAACCAGGGTTCGCAGCAGCAGGATGCGTGTCGGCCTCATGGGCCCACTTTATAATAAGTGGACGTGCGCCTGTTGTCGGGCCTCGTCAATCGCCCAAAACTCAACGAACAGGGCTCGCGCCGGCCAGAAATAACACGGCCTCCCCTTGATTCCCCAGAAACTGCCGCTATTATTAGCAGCCACGAGGGGGGAGTGCTAACACATCCCCGGCTCAAAAACCCGTAACTCAAGCATCAGGAGTCTTGTTCTATGAAGATTCGACCCCTTCATGACCGCGTGATCGTGAAACGAGAAGAAGAAGAGCGTAAGTCCCCAGGCGGCATCGTGATCCCGGACACGGCGACCGAGAAGCCCGTCTTCGGCAAGGTGATAGCCGTTGGTAAGGGCAAAATCTTGGAGAACGGCGAAGTCCGTCCGCTCGACGTCAAAGTCGGCGACAAGATCCTCTTCGGCAAGTACAGCGGCACCGAAGTGAAGATGGATGGCGACGAGTTGGTAGTCATGCGTGAGGAAGACGTTATGGCTGTGGTTGAAGGCAAGTAAGCACTCGCATCAGCCGAATCCGTATCAATTTCATATAGAGGATCAAGGAAATGGCAGCTAAAGACGTACGTTTCAGCGACGATGCCCGGTCGCGCATGTTCAAGGGCGTGAATATTCTGGCGAATGCCGTCAAGGTCACCCTGGGGCCCAAGGGCCGCAATGCAGTGCTCGACAAGAGTTTCGGCGCCCCCACCGTCACCAAGGACGGCGTGTCGGTCGCTAAGGAGATCGAGCTCAAGGACAAGTTCGAGAATATGGGCGCGCAGATGGTGAAGGAAGTCGCGTCCAACACTTCCGATGAGGCCGGCGACGGCACCACCACCGCCACGGTGCTCGCGCAAGCGATCATCCGCGAGGGCCTGAAATCGGTCGCCGCGGGTGCGAACCCGATGGACCTGAAGCGCGGCATCGACCTCGCGGTCACCTTGGCGACGGAAGAGCTGAAGAAGCTTTCCAAGCCCTGCAAGGACCCGAAGGCGATTGCGCAGGTCGGCACGATTTCCGCGAACTCCGACGAGAGCATCGGCAAGACCATCGCGGATGCGATGGCGAAGGTCGGCAAGGAAGGCGTGATCACGGTCGAGGAAGGCTCGGGACTCGATAACGAGCTCGAAGTCGTTGAGGGCATGCAGTTCGATCGCGGCTACCTCTCCCCGTACTTCATCAACAATCAGCAGAGCCAGAGCGCCGAGCTCGATAAGCCGCTGATCCTGTTGGTAGACAAGAAGATCTCCAATATTCGCGAGCTGCTCCCGCTGCTCGAGGCCATTGCGAAGGGCGGCCGTCAGCTGCTGATCGTGGCTGAGGACGTCGAAGGCGAGGCGCTGGCCACGCTGGTGGTCAACACCATCCGCGGAATCGTCAAGGTCGCCGCCGTCAAGGCGCCGGGCTTCGGTGATCGCCGCAAGGCCATGCTGCAGGACATCGCGGTGCTCACGGGCGGAACCGTCATCTCCGACGAGGTCGGTTTGCAACTCGAGAAGGCCACGATCAACGATCTCGGCGAGGCCAAGAAGGTGCTGGTCGAGAAAGAGAACACCACCGTCATTGACGGCGCCGGAAAGGCCACTGACATCAAGGCTCGCGTCGAGAGTATCCGTCAGCAGATCGAGGAAGCCACCTCCGACTACGACAAGGAGAAACTGCAGGAGCGCGTTGCCAAGCTCTCCGGCGGCGTCGCCGTGATCAAGGTCGGTGCGGCAACCGAGATCGAGATGAAGGAAAAGAAGGCGCGCGTCGAGGACGCTCTGCACGCAACCCGTGCGGCCGTCGAAGAAGGCGTGGTTCCGGGCGGCGGCGTTGCGCTGGTGCGCTCGCTGAAGGCCATCGAGAAGCTCACGGGTGCCAACGAGGACCAGACCACGGGGATCAAGATCCTGGCCCGGTCGATCGAGGAGCCCCTGCGTCAGATCGTTTCCAACGCCGGCGAAGACGCCGCTGTGGTGCTGAACCGAGTCCGCGAGGGCAAGGGCAACTTCGGCTACAACGCGGCGACCAGCGAGTACGGTGACATGATCGAGCTCGGCATCCTGGATCCGACCAAGGTCACGCGCCTGGCTCTGCAGAACGCGGCTTCGGTTGCGGGCCTCTTGCTCACGACGGAAGTGATGATCGCCGAGTCGCCGAAAGAGGATGAGCATGCGCACGGCGCCCCGGGCGGCGGCATGGGTGGCATGGGCGGTATGGATATGTAATCGCGCCATTGCGCGTGGCTCTGGCCGCACGCAGTGATCGGATACGATCCAAAGAGAGCGGGCTTCGGTCCGCTCTCTTTTTTTTGAGGAGGCAAGCGTGAAATTTTACTGGCGCAAGAATACGCGGGCATTTCGCATCGCCTGGCTGCTGGAAGAGGCGCAGGTCGGCTACGAGCGCATAGTTGTCGACGAAGCCTTGAAGAACACGGCTGAATTCCGTGCGATTTCGCCAATGGGCAAAGTGCCCGCGCTAGAAGACGGTCCGGCCCGGCTCAGCGACTCGGGGGCGATTTGCATCTATATCGCGGACCAATACCCGAACTCGCACCTGGGCCCGGCGGTCGGGCATGCGGATCGCGCGCGATTTCTGCAATGGGTGACCTATACGAACTCGGTGACAGAGCCCGCGATGCTGGAGAAGCTCGTCAAGCTCGAGTCCAAGCCCAGCTCTTTCGGCTGGGGAAGTTTTGAGCTCATGCTCGCCACGCTGCGGACCGAACTTGCAAAAGGCGAGTGGATCATAGGAGGCGCGTTCTCGGCCGCCGATGTACTGATAGGGACCAGCGCGTTCTATCTCAAGCAATTCGGTTTGATCGGCGAGGACGCCGTGATCGATGCCTACGTTGGCCGCTGCACGGCGAGGCCGGCCTGGCAGCGTGCTCAGGCATTCGACGCGGGCTAGGCCGCCGGCGCCGCCGGGCAGTGTTGCCGGAGTCGCCGAGTAAGGCTCCACAGCTTTTCGCAACCGGCGCGTCAAGCCGCGCCCGCAATCCCGTGCTGCCTCACCGGACGGTTCATGCCAAAGTATATGGGCCTCACCCAGGAAGACGCCTGCGAGACCCAAATGACTTGGACCAAAAGCCAGCGCAACGTCGTGATCGCCGCCTACCTCGGTTGGACGCTGGACGCGTTCGATTTCTTTCTGATGGTCTTCATGTTCAAGGACATCTCGGTCGACCTGCATGCCACCGCTCAGAGGGTCTCGACCGCGGTCTTGTTGACATTGGCAACGCGTCCGGTCGGGGCGTTTCTGTTCGGCCGTCTCGCCGATCGCTTCGGCCGAAAACGCGCGCTCATGTGGAACATTTTGGCGTATTCCCTGCTGGAGATGGCCTCGGGATTTGCACCCACCATGACGACCCTACTGATCGTTCGGGCGTTATTCGGCGTGGCGATGGGCGGGGAGTGGGGTATCGGCTCCGCCCTCACCATGGAGACGATTCCCCCCTCGGCGCGCGGTGCCGTGTCGGGGCTGCTGCAGGTGGGCTACCCTTCCGGGTTCTTCTTGGCCTCGCTCGCGGTTTACTTGTTGTACGACCGCCTCGGATGGCGCTACATGTTCGTGCTCGGCGCGGCGCCTGCGGTGCTGGTTTTCTTCATCCGGCACGCGATCGACGAATCGCCCGCATGGCGGCAGCAGCAGTCAGCTCCGCGAGTGAGCGTGCTCACGGTGCTCGAGCGCGACTGGAAGTTGGCCGTGTACGCCATCGTCCTCATGACCGCCTTCAACTTCTTCAGCCACGGATCGCAGGATGGCTATCCCAGCTATTTCCTGAAGGAGCAGCATCACTTCGATACGCACCTGGCCTCGTTGATGACCGCCGTCGGCAACGTCGGGGCGATCTGCGGGGGGCTGTTCTTCGGGTCTCTTTCGCAGCGGGTCGGCCGCCGCAGAGCCATCATGATCGCCGCTCTCATCGCGCTGCCGGCGCTTCCTTTCTGGGCCTTCGGCACGACGCCACTGATCCTTGCGGCAGGCGCGTTCGTGATGCAGATCGCCGTGCAAGGGGCGTGGGGCGTCATCCCCGCGCACCTCAACGAGCTTTCGCCCCCTGAGATTCGCGGCACTTTTCCCGGCGTCGTGTACCAGCTCGGAAACCTTCTGGCGGCGATCAATTTGAACCTGCAGTTAGCCATTGCGGAGGCTTTTGGAAAGAATTTCGGGCTGGCGCTGGCGATAGTGGTCGGCACCATGGCGATCGTGATCACATTGATGGTGGCGTTCGGCCCCGAGCAACACGGAATATCCATGAGCGGGCTCGCTACACCGTCGGGGGCTGACGCTGCGCCATGACCTGGTCGGCAAAGCAGTACACCGTTTTCGAGGATGAGCGCACGCGCCCGGTACGCGATTTGCTCTCTGCCGTGCCTGCGTTCGGCGCCGGAAATGCCCTGGATCTGGGGTGTGGTCCCGGCAACTCGACGGAGGCGCTCGCAGGACGCTTCCCTACAGCCCGGATCCGCGGGATCGACAGCTCGGGCGATATGATTGCTGCCGCCCGCAGGCGCCTTCCCGCGGTGGATTTCGAAATTGCCGAGATCGGCGCCTGGATCCGGGAACATGCGCGAGGCGGATTCGACGTCATATTGGCCAATGCGGTGCTGCACTGGGTGCCAGAGCACGCGACACTATTCCCGGCGCTATTGTCCCGGCTTGCGGCCGGCGGCAGTCTCGCGGTGCAAATGCCGGACAATCTGGGCGAGCCGGCGCAAGTCCTCATGCGCGAAATCGCTGTCGACGGGCCTTGGGGCCGCAAGCTGGCAGCCGCAGCCGAAACACGCGTGCCGCTGCAAAGCGCCGACTGGTACTACCGATTGCTGCGCTCGAGCGGCGCTCGCGTCGATGTCTGGCGGACCACCTACTACCATCCGCTCGTGGACGAGTACGCGATCGTAGAATGGTTCAAGGGCAGCGGGCTAAGGCCCTTTCTCGATCCGCTCGATGCGGGGGAGCGCTCGGCCTATCTTGCGCGCTATACGGCGGCGATCCGCGCCGCGCATGCGCCGCTGCCCGACGGGTCCGTGCTGCTGCCGTTTCCGAGGTTGTTCATTGTCGCGACCCTCTGAGGCCCTGGGTGGCGCGGCGGCCGTGGGCGGCGGTTTGCCCCGCCGCTACCGCTGCGCGGATCTTGCTGGTGGCTCCTCCTGCGGCCAGCGGCGGTTCTGCGGTACTTCGCACACGACGGAATTACCCTCGCTTGCGTGCCGCCCGATGTAAAGCTTGCCGCCGATCGCGCTCGAGCGGAACCGCATGGTGCGCATGCCGAGCCCGGCGTTGTTTGGGCTTTCCACGGGGAGGCCGCGTCCGTCGTCGAGGACAGCCAAGCGAATGGTTTCCTCGCGGGAGCGGAGTTCGATGTCGATGGCGCTCGCGCCCGAGTGCTTGAGCGCATTCTGAACCGCCTCCTGCGCGATTCGATACAGGTGATTGCGAACCTTGAGCTCGGCATTGAGCGGCGCCTCGTGGCGCGCGACGAATCGCACCGGTGTGCCGCTCAAGCTGCTGCGCTGTGCGAGCGCCTCGAGCGCCTTGTCCAGATTGCCGTCGGCATCCGTCAACGGTGAGAGACCCTGCACGATCAGGCGCGCGTCCTTAATGCAGCTCGTCGCCAGCGCGGCCAGCTGATCGAGCTCGCCCGCGATGGCGTCGCGCTCTCGGGCGGCGCGATTCGCGAGCGCGCGCGCCGACAGGGCGAGGCCGGTGAGCTCCTGGCCAAGGCCGTCGTGCATTTCCTGGCCGATGCGGCGCTGCTCCCCGACGATGGCATCCATCAATGCGCGGCCGAAAGCGCGCCGATGCGTGACGTCGAGCGCGAACACGAGCTCGGCCGGTTGGCCCGAAAAATCGATCGAGCGGCTCCAGACCTCCACTTCCAGCACGCGTCCGTCCCGCGTCAAGTGCTGCGTCTCGAGGGGCTCCGAGGGGACGCTCGCGCCATCCTGCGCATTGTCCTTCCAGGTGTTCGGCTCGCCGTGCGGGATGAGCACCGCTACGCTCATCGACAGAATCTCTGCGCGGCTCCAGCCATACTGGCGCAGCGCGGCCTCGTTGATCATGAGGAACCGCAGGCTCAGTCTGTCGTGGACCCAGATGGGCTGGGGGCTGCCGTCGAAGATTTGCGCATAGCGGTGCTCGGCGTTGAATCTCGCCAGCGCGGCCGCGTCCCGCTCGGCGAGCAGGGCGGTGATGCTGAGGCACACGCAATTGAGCGCTGCGATGAACGTCCAGACGAAGACGAGGCCCTGCAGTTCGAACAAGTTGCCGAATGCGCCGACGCCGAAAGCGAAGCTCGTGGCGGTCAGCGCCGATAGCAGGAACGCGCTCGCCGAGGCGACCACCAGCCCGAAGCGAATGGTGCCCACCACCATGAGTATCAGAGCGACTAGTGCAATCACCGGCCGTCCCAACGCTCCCGGGGCCAACAGAATGGCGGCGCAGCAACCGAGTACCGCTGTCATCCAGAGGGCGCCTTCGGCCCAGCGGACGGTCAGCGGCGCGAGGCTCTGCCGGGTCGCGGCGATCAGCCCCGGAGCGACTAGCAAGACGCCCACGGTAGTGTTGGCCCACCAGCGAAACCACCGAACCGGATCGGACACGCCATCGGGGCGGCCGGCGAGGTAAAAGCCGAGATATCCGAGCATTGGTGCGAGCGTCATGCCGATCGCCGCCGCGAACACGAACAGTGGTACGTCGGTGCCCCGATTGAAGCTTCCATCGAAGCGGCCGCGGGCGAGGATCCAGCATGACAGCGCCGCGCCGCCCGCAAGTCCCGCACCCACGCCGAGCGCCGCCGTGAGCGGCTGACGTTCGGCGAGATCGATGGCAGCGCCCGCGGCGAACACCGCGGGCCACATTCGAAAGCCCCAGCGGTTGATTGCTGCAACCGCAAAACCGCTGGGGAGCAGCAGCAGCGCCAAGCGGCTTCCCAGTAGTGGCAGTGCCAAGCCGGCCGCTCCGGTCGTGAAGATCGCTGCGAAGGCGAGGGCCCACCTCTTGAGGGGGAGCGGATAGCGCACCACCCGCTTCTCGTCAATCACCTCGATCTCTCTGGTGCAATCCCTGCCACGAGCCACGGTAAACCTGAATGGAATGTGATTCAATCCTCGCGCGTGACGCTGCCCATTCGATCCCTGCACTCGGTCCCCGAACTGCTGCGCGAACCGGTGCGCCGGTGGTGCGAGCGGGCCGGCGCACAGGAGCGTCTCACCGAGAGCTACGCGTCGCTGACCGATCCTCGTAGGGACGAGCTCTTGCGCGTGATCGCGGCGAGCGAGTTCGCGGCATCGATACTGATTCGCGACCCTGAGGCGCTCACCTGGGCGGCGGCCAACATGTCTCCGGCCCTCGCGCGTGCGGCAAACCTCGAGTACGAAGGCCGGGTTGCCGGCGGTGCGACCGCCCCCGAGACTCAGCGGATTCTGCGCGAGTGGCGGCAGCGGGAGATGCTCCGGATCGCGTGGCGCGATATCGCAGGCCACGCGAGCGTGCGGGACACGCTTCTGGATCTATCCTGTTTGGCGGACGGCTGCATCCGCGCCGCTGTTGCCGCTGCCCGCACGCAGCTCGCGACAGTTTTCGGACTGCCGCGCATGGAGGGCGGCGTGGAAGTGCCGCTGATCGTGCTTGGCATGGGCAAGCTTGGCGGCCGGGAGCTCAACTTCTCATCCGATATCGATCTGGTCTTGCTCTTCGAGCACGCCGGCGAGACCGACGGTCCTCGGGGGGTCGCCAACGAGGAGTACTTCAACCGCCTCGGGCGCGAGTTGATTCGCCTGCTCGATGCGCGGACCGAGGACGGATTCGTGTTTCGCGTCGACATGCGCTTGCGGCCGTTCGGGGAGAGCGGGCCGCTGGTGGTGAGCTTCGCCGCGCTCGAGGATTATCTCCACCAGCACGGCCGCGACTGGGAGCGGTACGCCTGGGTCAAGGCGCGGGCGGTGACGGGAGCCGAGCCATATGCGAGAGCGAATGAGGAGTTCGTACGCTCGTTCGTCTACCGGCGCTACCTCGATTTTGGTGTGTTCGATTCGCTGCGCGAGATGAAGGGGCTCATTGCGCGCGAAGTGCAGCGCCGCGATCTCGAGCAGGATCTTAAGCTCGGCGCGGGCGGCATCCGGGAGATCGAGTTCATCGTGCAATCGATGCAGCTCGTGCGCGGCGGCAGCGACCGTCGGCTGCAGAATGCGGCGCTGCTGGAAGTAATGCCGATGTTGATCGGATCGAAGCTCCTGACGAGCGAGGAGGTCGCGCGACTCACCAACGCCTACCTCACTCTGCGTAAGGCGGAAAACGCATTGCAGATGATTCGCGACGAGCAGGTGCACGCGCTCCCCGAGGACCCCGCCGATCGCGCCCGCCTGTGCTTGAACTTCGGCTTCGAGGACTGGGCGCAGGCGCTCGCGCACATCGATGCCGCGCGGCGCGAGGTCGCGCGGCAATTCGAGGCCCTGTTGTCCGGCGGTCCGGGCACTCAGCGCCGAAACGAGGATGGGACGCCGGGTTGGCTGGAGGCCCAGGGGATCGACCTTGGCGAAGAGCTTACCAAGCGCGGTTTTCCGGCGCTCGCGATCTCGGCGGTCGCGAACGAGCTCGAAACGTATCGTCGCGCCGCTCCCTACCTGAGGCTGGACGAGGCCGGGCGGCGCCGCGTGCGCGTGATCGTCGATGGTCTGCTCAAAGCGGCCGCGCGGCAGGCCGCACCGGCCGTCGTGGTGCAGCGAGTGCTGCGGGTGCTCGATGCGATCGGCGCGCGTTCGTCGTATCTGGCGCTGCTGAACGAGCAGCCGCCGGCGCTCGACCGCTTGATCGACGTATGCGCCATCAGCGGGTTTCTCGCGCGCCAGATCGCGGATTTCCCGCTGCTGCTCGATGAGCTCATTGACCCGAAGGTGTTCGACGAGCTGCCCTCGCGCGCGGGATTCGCGCGCGAGCTCGCGGCACGCACCGAACGTCTGCCGGCCGACGATCCGGAGCGAGAGGTCGAGGCGCTACGGGTGTTTCAGAAAGTCGGCGTGTTCTCCGTGGCACTCGCCGATCTCACCGGGCGGCTGCCGTTGATGCGGGTCAGCGACCGGCTCACCGACATCGCGGAGCTCATCATTCAACACTGCATGGATCTTGCGTGGGGACAGATGACGCATATGTACGGCGTGCCTCATTGCGGCCGCGACGAGGCCGACTCGCGCGTGGTCAGCGTCGCGGTTGCAGGCTACGGCAAGCTCGGCGGCCTGGAACTTGGCTACGCCTCGGATCTCGATCTAGTTTTCTTGCACGATTCGGCGGGCGAGTTCCACGAGACACGCGGCGAGCGCCCAGTCGACAATGGGGTATTCTTCCTGCGCCTCGGGCAGCGCATCGTGCATCTTCTCACCATGCACTCGGCCGCCGGACGTCTGTACGACGTCGACATGCGCTTACGGCCGAATGGCAAGGGCGGCTTTCTGATGACGGGCATTGACGCATTCGAGCGTTACCAGCTCGAGGAGGCCTGGACCTGGGAACATCAGGCGCTTTTGCGCGCGCGTGCGGTGGCGGGAGACGCGGGTTTGTGCGGACGCTTCGAGGCGACGCGGCGCCGCGTGTTGACGGCTGCCGTGCGGCGCGAGACTCTGCGCGCGGACGTAAGGCAGATGCGGCTGCGCATGCGGCGCGAGCTTTCGGAGGCCGGGCCGGGACAATTCGACATCAAGCAGGATGCCGGCGGGATCGCGGATATCGAGTTTCTGGTCCAGTACTGGGTCTTGGCGTCGGCAGCGGATCACGCGGAGCTGGTCGCCTTTTCCGACAACATTCGCCAGCTCGAGGGGCTCGCGGACGCCGGGATCGTGGACCGGCAAACCGCACGCTGGCTCGAGGAAACCTACATCGGCTATCGTACAATCTTGCACCACCTGTCGCTGGAGGGCGGGCCGCGCGTAGTCGATGCTGCCGAGCACGCCGCGACGCGCGCGCGCCTCGAGGCGATCTGGACCAGGACTTTCGATGAACCTTGAAACGAGCGGAGCCACTTGATGACGGCGCTAGCGACGACGGCTTTGATTCAACCCAATGCGCAGCACGAGTACACGGTAACGCCGGCCGACCTGCCGCTCTCGTGTCCCATGCCCGGCATGTACCTGTGGAATTCCCATCCGCGCGTCTATCTCCCCATCGAGGCAACCGGCTGGGCGAAGTGCTCTTACTGCGGAGCGGAGTTCACGCTCCGCACCTGACCGTCGCGCTCCGCGCCGGTTAGCGGCTCGCCGCCGCGGCCGGGAGGTCGCGCCAGGGCGGGAGATCTAGCCGGACTTCGCGGATTCGACCCTGATTGAGGCCGCGCCGAGGGCGCGGCCCCCTCCCAAGTTTCTGATTTTCCTAGTGCGGCTCTCCGCGTTTCCGCGGAAACGCGCTGTAGTGAAGAC
>Ga0182030_10019480_pt1 | contig 12903 bp, 5 predicted proteins | sample 812S3MmetaG_FD_121299 | JGI IMG/M metagenome (GOLD analysis project Ga0182030, IMG submission 121299) | Permafrost microbial communities from Stordalen Mire, Sweden - 812S3M metaG (Illumina Assembly) | ecosystem: Environmental > Terrestrial > Soil > Wetlands > Permafrost | place: Sweden... | reverse complement strand
GCATCGGGCACGCCGCCCAGTGGAACGCCGATCACCTCGGCGCCATCAACTGCGGTGGTCGACGTGGCCGGATTGACCGTGGTGAAGAGCTCGACAACCAAGGACATCCAAAGTGTCGGCCAGGTCGTCCCCTACACGTTCTTGGTGACCAACACGGGGCAGACGACGCTGACTGGGGTCTCGGTCAACGATGCGCAGGTCTCGCCATCGCTCGACGGTTCACTCAGCGCTATCGACTGCCAGTCACTGGCTGGACCGACCGGGACCTGTTCGGGAACCAGTACATCTTTGGCTGTTGGCCAATCAGCTACCTTCACGGCCAACTACACCGTGACAGCTGCTGACTTGGCTGCGACCGCGGTGGCCGACTCGGCTACAGCCACCGGCACGCCGCCGCAAGGTCCGCCTGTGACCTCACCTTCTTCACCGTTGAGCATCCCGACGACCGGTATCACCATTGCCAAGACGGCCAACCCGACCGTGGTTTCGGCTTCGGGATCGACCGTGACCTATACCTTCGTGGTCACGAACACCGGGAACACGACCTTGACCTCGGTCGGCGTGGACGACACCCAGATCGCCCCTTCAGTGGCCGGTTCGCTTGGCGCCATTACTTGCCAGTCGTTGGCCACTCCTACCGACGCCTGCTCAGGTGCGACGACGACGTTGCTGGCTGGTCAGTCGGCCACCTTCACCGCCACTTACACCGTGTCGACGGCCGACATCGCCAATGGCACCATCAATGACTCGGCCACCGCATCGGGCACGCCGCCCAGCGGCACACCCATCACCTCGGCGCCATCGACCGCAGTGGTCGATGTGGCCGGATTGACCGTGGTCAAGAGCTCGACAACCAAGGACATCCAAAGTGTCGGCCAGGTCGTGCCTTACAAGTTCGTGGTGACAAACACCGGGCAAACCACCTTGACTGACGTGTCGGTCGATGACACCCAAGTGGCACCGTCGCTCAAGGGTTCGCTCTCGGCCATCGATTGCCAGTCGCTCGCCAGCCCGACCTCGACCTGTTCGGGCACCAGCGCCACCTTGTTGGCCGGCCAGTCAGCAACATTTACGGCCAACTACACCGTGACAGCTGCTGACTTGGCTGCGACCGCGGTGGCCGACTCGGCCACCGCAACCGGCACACCGCCGAGCGGTCCGCCCGTCACTTCTCCGTCATCGCCGCTGAGCATCCCGACCACCGGCATCACCATTGTGAAGTCGGCCAACCCGACCGTGGTTTCGGCTTCGGGATCGACCGTGACCTATACCTTCGTGGTCACGAACACTGGGAATACCACCCTGACCTCGGTCGGAGTTGACGACACCCAAGTGGCTCCGTCGGTGGCCGGTTCGCTCGGCACGATCACCTGCCAGTCTCTGGCCACGCCAACGGGCTCCTGCTCAGGGACCAGCACCACGTTGACGGCAGGTCAATCCGCCACATTCCAGGCTACTTACACCGTGACTACGGCCGACATCACCAACGGCACCATCAATGACTCGGCCACCGCTTCGGGCACACCGCCCAGCGGCACCCCGATCACTTCGGCGCCATCGACCGCAGTGGTGGACGTCGCCGGATTGACCGTGCTCAAGACCTCGACGACTCAGGACATTCAAAGTGTCGGACAGATCGTGCCCTACACATTCTTGGTCACCAACACCGGACAGACGACGTTGACCGATGTCACAGTCGATGACACGCAGGTGGCACCGTCGCTCAACGGTTCGCTGTCAGCCATCGATTGTCATTCGCTCGCCAGCCCGACCGACACGTGCTCGGGCACCAGCGCCACCTTGTTGGCCGGCCAATCAGCTACCTTCACCGCCAACTACACCGTGACGGCCGCTGACTTGGCGGCGACCGCGGTGGCCGACTCGGCCACCGCAACGGGCACACCGCCCACCGGCCCGCCCATCACGTCGCCACCGTCGCCATTGAGCACCCCGACGGCCGCCATCAGTATCCTCAAGTCGGCCAGCCCGACCGTGGTCTCGGCTTCGGGCTCAACGGTGACGTACACATTCGCGGTGACCAACACTGGGAACACATCACTCTCTGATGTGTCGGTCGATGACACGCAGATCGCACCTTCAGTGGCCGGATCCCTGTCAGCCATTAATTGTCAGTCCCTGGCGGCTCCCACGGACACCTGCTCAGGTGCGACGACGACGTTGTTGGCCGGCCAGTCGGCCACCTTCACCGCCACTTACACGGTGTCGACGGCCGACATCGCCAATGGCACCATCAATGACTCGGCCACCGCATCGGGCACGCCGCCCAGTGGAACGCCGATCACCTCGGCGCCATCAACTGCGGTGGTCGACGTGGCCGGATTGACCGTGGTCAAGAGCTCGACAACGACGGCTATCGAGAGCGTCGGCCAGGTAATGCCTTACAAGTTCGTCGTCACCGACACCGGTCAGACAACGCTGACTGATGTCTCGGTGGACGACACCCAAGTCTCGCCATCCCTCAACGGCTCGCTGTCGGCCATCGACTGCCAATCGTTGGCTTCGCCGACCGGGAGCTGTTCGGGCACCAGCGTGACGTTGCTCGCCGGACAGTCGGCCACCTTTACGGCCAACTACACCGTCACTGCCGCCGACCTGACCGCCACCGCCGTGGCCGACTCGGCCACCGCAACGGGCACACCGCCCACTGGTCCACCGATCACGTCGCCACCGTCGCCTGTGACCACGCCAACTGCCGCCATCACCATCCTCAAGTCGGCCAGCCCGACCGTGGTGTCGACGGCTGGTTCGACGGTGACCTACACCTTCGTGGTGAACAACACCGGGAACACATCACTTTCTGATGTCTCGGTCGATGACACCCAAATCGCGCCTTCGGTGGCCGGTTCGCTGGGCACAATCACTTGTCAGTCCCTGGCCTCGCCTACGGGCACCTGCTCGGGCACCAGCACCACCTTGGCCGCTGGCCAGTCGGCTACCTTCACCGCCACTTACACGGTGTCGACGGCAGACATCACCAACGGCACTATCAATGACTCGGCCACCGCCTCGGGCACGCCGCCTGGCGCTCCGGCGCTCACATCGACACCGTCGACGGCGGTGGTCGACGTGGCTGGGATCTCCGTGCTGAAGAGTTCAACCACGTCGCACATCACGAGCGTTGGTCAAGTGGTGCCGTACACGTTCTTGGTGACGAACACGGGACAGACCACGCTGACCGACGTATCAGTGACCGATACCCAAGTGGCCCCGTCGCTCAATGGTTCGCTTTCAGCCATCGACTGCCAGTCCCTGTCTTCGCCGACAGGCACCTGCTCAGGTACGACTGCCACCCTGTTGGCCGGCCAGTCGGCTACCTTCACGGCTAACTACACGGTCACCGTGGCTGACATGGACAATAATTCGGTCGTCGACTCGGCTACCGCAACCGGCACGCCACCGAGTGGTCCGCCGGTGACAAGTCCGCCATCGACGGTGACCATTCCGGCCACCCAGAGTCCATCGATGACCATCGTCAAGTCGGCGCATCTGAATGAGATCAATGGGTCCACCACGACATTGCTCGGTGACACGATTTCGTACACGTACCTGGTGACCAACACCGGGAATGTGACGATCTCCAACGTCGCGGTGAGCGACCCCACCGAGGGTCCGGTCACTTGCCCCGATCCCACACTGGCACCAGGCGACTTCGAAACCTGCACAGCCAACAACGTGTACACCATCACGCAGGGTGATGTGAACTCGGGCGTGGTCAACGACACGGCATCGGTAACTGGGACTGGTCCTGGCGGAGGCACTGTTCCCACGCCACCCACGTCGTCCACTACGACGCCGATCCCCAAGACGCCATCCATCACGCTGACCAAGTCAGCCACGCAAACCAGTTACTCGGCGGTTGGACAGACCATCGAATACAACTACCTGGTCACCAACACAGGGAACGTGACCCTCTCGGCCATCGCGATCAATGATCCCCACACGGGCCTCGTTGGTCTGACCTGTCCTGATGCCACGTTGGCGCCTGAGGCCTTCGAGACCTGTACGGCGACCTACCTCACCACGGCAGCCGACGTGACCGCCGGGACCATCGTCAACACGGCGACCGCCCAAGGGGACCCGCCATCATCGACGACGCCGGTGATCTCGGCACCTTCGTCGGTGACCATCCCATTGGCTGCGGTGTCGGTGGTGAAGTTGGTCTGCGGATCGACTGCGGCGGCCGACTGCGTCTCGGGTGGCAAGGGACCATGGGTCTCGAGCACCACCATCGCACCCGGAACCACGGTGTACTGGAAGATCACGGTGACCAACACCGGCAAGGTTGCCTTGACTGGTGTGTCCATCAATGACCCGCTGGTACCGGGATGTGCTGCTTCGGCTGGTACCTTCACCTTGGCCGTCGGAGCTTCCAACAGCGTGTACTGCTCGTCGGCTGATGTCACCGTCGGCTTCACCAACACGGTGACGGCCCTCTTCCCGGGTCAAGGTGGAACGCCAGTTCCGTCGTCGGCTCAGGTCATCGTGGCTGCGCCGGCGGCTGTCACGCCGGTGGCTTTGGCCTTCACCGGAATTGAGTCACTTGACCTCAAAGTCTTCGGCGGATTCGCCCTGATCTTGCTGGGCCTCATGCTCGTCTTAGTTGGCCGCCGTAACAGGCGTGGCAACAACGTCCGCTCGCACTAACGCACACACTCCGGCGTCAGCCTGACGCAAGGTGCCGTCGAAAATACGATAGGAATGCAGAAATGATGCAGAAACGCGCGACTCATTCTCTGGTGGCCTTGGTCTGCCTGGTGGGTGCCCCGTTGGCCTTGGCCGCCTGTTCTTCGGGCGGCGGCAAGCCACCGGCTGGTTCCGCATCGGGTACGACGACCACCGTGAAGTCCAAGTCGAAGTCACCCGATCCGGTAGACCCTCGCTTGTCGGTGACCAACAATGTGTCGGCTCGACAGGACGTCACGTTGACCTCGTGTGAAGACGTCAAGGGAGCGTGGGTGGCCAAGGGGGTCGTCACCAACTCGACGGCGAACACGGCCACCTACACCCTGCAAATCACGTATACCGACCAAGAAGCCACCGTGCTCGGCGTGGTGAAGACCAGCGTGTCGCCCGCTTCGAAGCAGCAGTTGCACTGGACGACGTCGTGGCCCAGCTCCATGACGACCGGTGTGCAGTGCATTCTCGACGCCGTATCGCGGACCTGACCATTCCCTGAGGGCACGCCGCTGCCGTTACCGGTGGTGGGGCGGTCGATCCCTCTCTTGGGCTTCAGACCAGCAGCGGTCGCAGTCGTCGCATGATCTTGTGCCGGAGCGTGATCCGACCGCGTGGACGTTGGTGTGTCCGCAGCGCGGACACTTCGTCGGAGGTGGATCGGCCATTGTCAAACTATGGCAGATCGAATATCAGCTACCGGTGGCTGACGGGCTGGCTTCTGGCGCCGGTGCGCTCTCGGCTCCCTCGGCGGAGGTGGTGCTTTCACCCATGGCCGAAAGCACGTCCTCCGGCACGGACGGTCCAGATCGCTTGGCCACCCCAGTCGTAAGGAGGCGCCCGATGACAGGTACTTCGGTCAAGGATTCGGCCCGCATGATCTGCACCGCTACCGGGACAAACTGTTCGGCCGAGTCGTAGACGATATAGCGGGGGAGCCACGTCGGCTCGTATTTGGCATTGAAACGCCAGAGAGTTTCGATCTGCAATACGCCCGAGAGTCTACGGAGTGCCCAGCGCTCCACCTTTTGCGTGATGCCGTCGCTTGAGTCACCTTCGAGGATGGAACGCATGGCGGCGAAGTTCAGACTCAATCCCTTCATGCCGATTTTTTTGAGGTGCTCGATGGTGGAGCACAACGCAAAATCCAGGAGACCATTGGGGTGCTCGTCGGGATCGCGGCGCATGAGGTCGAGCGAAAAGCCGCCGATGGCTGGCGACGGGACGAACTGGCACATTGCCGCGGGCGCTCCGTCTGGTCCTTCGACCACAGTCATGAGCAGTCCGGCATCCCGTGGATCGAAGAGGCGACCCAACATCATGGAGAAGCCGCGCTCTTGCTCGCCGCGCCGACTCTTGGCCATGAGCTCGACCAGGCGGGCGGCATCCGACGGATCGAGTTGGGCGGGATCGACGAAGCGGACGGTGTACCCGTAACGGGCAACCCGATTGACCGCCTGGCGGAGCCCCTTCATCTTTCCGCCCTGCAGGGAAAACTGTCGCGGATCCACCACGGCCTCATCGCCGATGTACAAGAAGCGCATCCCGGACGCCTGGTAGGTAGGAAGCCACTCTTCCCCGGCGCCCATGACCCCGAGCCCCCATCCGTGGCGATCGACGTATCGGCGGAAGGCATCCCACACATGGGCCCGTTCGGAGAACGGCCCGATGGGGTCGGGAGAGACCAGGCAGACACCACCCAAGATGGCGTAGGCCACCATCGAGTCCCGGTGGAAGAACCACTGTTTATCGTCACGGAGGGCGAAGTAGTCGAGGGTCCCGGTCCCGTGGCGCCGGACGATGTCGCGTGCCCTGATTTCGGCGGCGCGGCGGCCCACTGTGGCACGGCCACTCAGCAGTCTGCGGTCCACCACGGGTCGCGTCAGCAAATACAAGGCGAAGACGACCAGCGTGATACCGACAGCGAGCAAGCTCCACGAGGCGTACCGGTTGATGTGGGCCGGAAAGACGATCGATTGAATCCCGATGAGACGTTCAGCGGAGCCGAGGAGGACGTCGGGCCATCCCGGCAATGGGTGGTGGTGCACGCGCCCGGCGACTTCAATGCCGATGAAAGCACCGAGGGTGGCAGTAATGCCACCGATGGCCAAAATGAGGAATGCCGAGACGATTGTGCCTTGCTCTGTCTGGGCCCGGAAACGTTCTCGCTGGACGACCAGGAAAATCAGCACTGCCGCGCCGACGAGCAGGTTGATGACGTCGGCCGCGTGAATCACGTGCAGAACCAACGTGACTGAGAGCAGGGCGACCGCCACGATCCACGAGCGACGTTGTCCCTTGAGCACACCGCGCGACAACATCACCAAGCCGATGCCAGACAGGGCCACCAGTGCACCGGCCGTCTGGGTGACGCCGATAGGCAGATACTCCCGGACCAGGTGCAGGTGATCGCGCAACGGCGCCGTGAACGCCGAGAGCAGGTCGATGAGCCCGGCCACGAACAGCGACACAGCTGCGATGCGGCGGATCCTCCGGACGTGGACACGGTCGGCAGCCACCTCGGGTGCCGGTGGCCATGACGCGCCGCTGGGCCAACTGGCCACCAGTTCGGGGTGGAGTTCGGCGGCGTGGGTGCGGCCCTTGACCACCGTGTCGCGGGTCAAGAGGCGCTCGCCCATTGTGGCCATAGGTAGGTCGACTTCGGCCTGCATCAATCGAACGTGCAGGTCAGCACCGGTTTCTATCTCCAGGGTGGCCGACTGGCGGTGGTGGAGAAACGTCGGGGGCAGCCCCAATCGCCCACGGTGCTCGTGCACCAGTTCAGACGTGGCGCCTGGGCAGGCGAAGAACCCGGCATCGAGGTGGGTCAGTTCCGGGACCATCGCTCCTCCGGCAATGAGCCCGGTGGCACCGTCTTCAATGGCCATCCGGGTGGCGTCGAGCGCGTTACGTTCGCCGACGATGAGCAGGGAGGACGCCGTGGGCTGGGTCCCGTGCGTACGCCCGTCACCCGATGCCCAAGGGGACAGCAGATCCCCACCACCCAGTGCCCGCCAGATCCCGCGGGACGTCAGCGCCACCACCAGACCCAGCACAGCCAAGAGTCCGACGGCCAGCAACACCGTCACGAGAAAGCGGGAGAACCAACTGGCGTCATACGCATGTTGGAGGGCGCGCTGCTGTCGAGGGGAGCGGAACACGTGTCCCAATCCGTCGACGACGAATTCCAATCGGAGCAGAAGGGCGATCGCCGCCAGCACCAATGGGGGCGCCCACAGGTACCGTCTCATCCGGCGGTACAGCAGACGAGAGGTGACGAACCGTCGGGCTTGACGGGGGTCGTCGAGGCGATCCATCCCGATGAGCCAGGGCCGGTCTTCATCCGTCGAGAGGTCGATCGGTGGGACGCTTTCGAGCCGTTGCGCCCCGGCACGCACCAACACCCTCCGAGTCCCGGCCCCGGTCACGCAATCGAGGTCGACGGACCCGTGGACCGAAACTCCCAATGCCGTGAGGTCCTCGATCAGCTCAGCGTTCTCCGGCGTCTGTGGCACCACCGCGACGATCTGGGACTCCGGTCGGGCCGCGAAGCTCGACAGGGCGGTGACCAGTTCCGCGTGCACCGAGAGCGCACCTGGTGAACCGACCGTGCCAGCACAGCCGACGGCCAGCCAATTTCCGCACAGGACCACAATGCCGGGACCCTGCCATTCGGCCAGTGTCAGTGCGATGTCGTGACTGGCGGCTAATGAGCTGGGCGACGGTTCGGCCGGCAGCAGCAGATCTCCCACCACAATGACCCGGCGTCCGAGAGCAACGTTGATCGAATAGGCGTCACCTGGGTCACTCATTGAGTCAGGGGTGTCCTCGGTGGTGGTTTCGGCCGTCATGCGGCTTCCATCGTCTCACCTTCAGGCCCCCGGGAAGGAGGAACCCGACAAAGACCAATGGACACGGTGCGGCCGGTAGGCTGACCCTTCGTGTTTGGCATCTCTTACCAAGGCTGTCGGTCAGGCCAATGAGCGCATTAGGGCAGGTCAGGCCCAATTGGCACTGGCGGGAGGGGGACGGATCGGCCTTTGTGGCTGGCGACGCCGTGATCTTTGACATCGACGGGGTCCTCTCCGACGCAGCTGGAAGGCAGCACTTTATTGAGCGGGGAAATCGAGATTGGTCGGCCTTCTTCGAGGCCTGTGGCGATGACCCCGTCATTGAGGAAGTGGCCCGCCTCCTCGAACTGCTCGACTCCTCCTTGTCGGTGGTGCTGTTGACCGGTCGACCGCTTCGGGTGCAACCGCAGACCCTGGCCTGGCTGCATCGCTATGGATTGCGCTGGGACCTGCTGGTCATGCGCGATCGCGGTGACTATGCGCAGGTGACTTCGTTCAAGCGACAGGTGGTCGCCGACTTACGCCAGCGAGGCTTCAATCTCCGATTGGCGCTTGAAGACGATCCCTCAAATCACGCCATGTTCGTGGCGGAAGATATTCCCTGCGTCTACATCCACTCCGGCTACTACGACTGAGGGTTTGAGCGCCGCTGCCGTCGCTGGCGCGCCCACCCGGCAGCCAGCGCCCCCAGTGCCACCAGGAGCACCGGGAGATCGCCCAGATGGTCATAGACCGTGAAGCCGCGGCGTAGGGCCACCGTGGCGGTGATGACGGCCCGCTGGCCCAGAACGGAACGGCGTTCGACTTGCCCGATGTGATTCACCACCGTGGTGTAGCCAGTGGGCGCAGCTTGAACCAGATCGCGTCCGGTCTCGACCGCTTGAATGGCGTCGGCCGCCACTTCTTGAGTGGGAACTTGGGCCGTGGCGTAAGAAGAGGTGTTGGTGGGGACGATGAGCAATTGCGCTCCGGCCCGTACCGACGTGCGGCTTCGACTGGCGTAGAACACTTCGAAGGAGACGAGCGTCCCCAACGGTCCGGCCGGCGTGCGCAGCAACCCGGTTCCGTGACCCGGTATGGCATCGAGCGGCACTTCCGAGAGATTGGCCAAGTGGGAAATGAGGGAGCGATACGGCACGTATTCACCGAATGGGACTCGATGCACCTTCTCGAATACGGCCACAATGTGCCCGTTCGGTCCCCAAGCCACGATCTCATTGCGAAACGCCGACGACGAGACCGGTTCGGTGACACCCGCCACCAGCGTGGTGTGCAATTGGCGAGCGAGTCGGCTCATGACCGCACCCTGGGGAGACCGGGCCAAATTGTTCGACAGAGCGATCACGTCCTCAGGCCATAGCACCAGCGAAGGACTCGGGTGTTGGTGCGCCACGGCATAAGTGGCGGCTAGTTGCGCCGTAAAAACGGTGGACGGGGGGACCTCTTCGTGGTTAACGCCGCGGCGACCACCACCTTGGACCAGGGCGACGCGGCTGTTGCGAACGGGAGCACCGCCGTTGGGCGCCACTGCACTACAGACCAACAAAAGAACCAGACCGCCGATGACGACCCCACCCCGGACGCGGACCCGATCGATACCGCACACCACGGTGGCCAGTCCGACGCCGGCCACCCACACACCGGCGGTGAGCAACAAGGGGCCACCCAGGCGGGCCAGTGGCAGCAAGGGTCCATTGGCTTGGCCCAAGAAGACGCCGCCCAGGGGGAGTCCGCCAAAGGGCCAGGTCATGCGCACGACCTCGGTCAAGGTGAAGGCGGCAATGTAACCCGGTGCCCGGCCGCGATCGGGCGGGGTGAGTACGGCCGCCGCGGCCATGAAGAGTGCCTCGAGCACGATGAGGGCGAGCGCCCCGTACCAGTTGAAGGATCGAGCCCACATCAGCCCGAGGCCGTAGCACCCGAGACCGGCCAGCCAGCCTGACCACAATCGGGTTCGCCATCGCAATCCGGCCAATCGCCAATACAACAACGCTGCACCGATGAGCCCTAGCGGCCACCACCCCCACGGTGGCAGAGAAAATCCCATGAGGAGGCCGGCTCCGAGGGAGGGGAGGACGATGCGTACCCGCCGGGTGTGTGCCTTCAACGAGCCGATGGACGAAGGAGCGACCGCGCCGCCGCTCGGCCGCTGGCAATGCAAGCGGGAATTCCGACGCCGCGATAGGCGGCCCCGGCCACGGCGACGTTGCCCAGTCGGGCCACCGCCGATTCGATCCCCGAGGTCCGGACCAGATGGTGGACTCGATACTGAGGAAGGGCCGCCGGCCACCGGGCCACCAGCGCTTCGAGGGGATCCCCCGACACACCAATGAACGTGCTGAGTTCACTCCAGGCACGTTCGATGACTTTGTCATCGCTCCACCCATTGGCTTCGTCGTTCCCGAAGCGACCGAGCGAGGCCCGCAGCAATTGTTCGCCGGGCCGGGCCAGGTTGGGCCATTTCGTCGAGAGATACGTACACGCGGTGACGGCCCACTTGTCGTTGCCTCGCCCCGTGCCCCGCCGGGGAACTAAGAAGCCGGTTCCGACCAGTGGTGCAGCAAGGGAGTCCTCAGGCACTCGGAAGGTCACCAACGTGACCGAGGCGTAATCGATGCCACTCAAGAGGCCACCGATTTCGTCATCGAGCGGGTGAAGCAAGCGGCTGGCTGCGGGTGCCGCGGTGGCCACCACGACGCCGTCGGCCTCGAACGCGTCAGGTCCACTCGTTACGACCCACTTGGCACCTTGTCGCTCCAAAGCGTCGGCCGATCGAGCGCGATGGATGATGGTGCCGCGAGCGACGAGGGCCGCGCTCAGTGCGTGCACCAACGACGAAGTGCCTCCCTCAAGTGACCAAAAGAGTGGTGGCGCATCGGCTGAAGGCTTGGGTACTTCGGCTCGAAGGGCTCGCATGAGGCTGCCTCGCCTCTGGGCCGCCACCAGGAGTGGGGGATAGGTGGCCACGGTGGACATGTCGTCGACCGACCCAGCATGAATGCCGCCGATGAGCGGATCCACCAACATGTCGACGACCCGCTGCCCCAGCTTGCGGGCGACCAGAGGACCGACCGAGCGGTCACCGATGGGGCCCCGCAGGTCGGGGCGGGGTGCCACGACGTCGCGAGCCAGGGCAGCATTCCCCCTGAACCCAAGAATGCCGGAACGGGCCGCCGGCCAAAACCGGGTGGGGATACCCAATGCCAGACCGGCGGGCAGCGGACGAACCCGGCCGCGCGCCCAGACTCCCGCCCCTCGACCGGCAATGGGCACCAGTGCATCACCGAGTGCAAGTTCGTGGCAGAGATCGAGTGCTTCGGGCCGACGTCCGAGAAATCCGTCTGGGCCGACATCCACCACGCGCCCCCCAATGGTCTCGCCCCGCAGGGCGCCCCCCAATCGATCTGATCCCTCGAGCACGATCACCTCGGGCGTGTCCGCGTTGGGACCTTGGGCACCACCGCTGAGCTCCCATGCTGCGGCCAGACCGCTGATCCCTCCGCCGATGACGATGACTCGCGACACGGGTGGCTCGTTCAACTCAGCTGCGCCGCGGCGGCGCACACCACATCGGCGAGCACACTCATGAAGGCAGGATCGTCGTTGAGGGATGCCGTGCGTGACACACGAAGACTGACGTCGGCTGCGGTGGCCGCCAACTCCACATCGAGGTCATAGAGCACTTCGAGATGGTCGGCTACGAAACCAATCGGGCAGACCACCGCGCCGTCGGTGTCGTCTCGGGCACCGAGTTCACGTACGACGTCACGGATATCGGGACCCAGCCATGGTTCGGGTGTTCGGCCCGCACTCTGCCAGCCCACCAGCCAACGAGAGAGTCCAGCCGCATCGGCTACGAGGCGCGCTGACGACTCGAGCTGCTCGGGATAGGTATCACCGGCGTCACGCACTCTGGCGGGAAGGGAATGTGCCGTGAAGATGACCGGATAGCGCGACTGATCGGTCACGTCGTTGGCCGCCAACGCCTCGGTGACCCGCTGAGCCACCAGGTCGACAAAGCCTTCCTCGGCGAACCACGGTGGCACCGCCAAGAAGCGACACTGCGAGCCAAGCGCCGCTTCGGCCCGATCGAAATATTCCTGCGAACCGAGCGACGAACCATGCGGCGTCAAGACCAATCCGACCACGTCGCGTAGACCGGCTTCGCGCATCTCTTGCGCGGCGTCTTCTATGAATGGTGCGGTGTGTTTGGCGCCGAATGACACCACAAAGCGATGGCCGGCTCGTGCGGAAAGCGCCTGGCGAATTCCTTCGACTTGCGCGGCCGTGCGCTCGTTGAGGGGCGAAGTGCCCCCAATGGCCGCGTAGCGCTCCTCGAGTTCGGTCAGTTGCTCGG
>Ga0182030_10019479_pt1 | contig 12903 bp, 8 predicted proteins | sample 812S3MmetaG_FD_121299 | JGI IMG/M metagenome (GOLD analysis project Ga0182030, IMG submission 121299) | Permafrost microbial communities from Stordalen Mire, Sweden - 812S3M metaG (Illumina Assembly) | ecosystem: Environmental > Terrestrial > Soil > Wetlands > Permafrost | place: Sweden... | reverse complement strand
GCTCGGCGGCGAGGAGCGCGAGATGACCATCATGTTCTCCGACGTCAGGGGCTTCACCACCATCTCGGAGTCCTACAAGCACGATCCGCAGGGTCTCACCACACTGATGAATCGTTTTCTGACGCCGCTCACCAATGCGATCCTCGCGGCCAACGGCACCATCGACAAATACATGGGCGACGCCATCATGGCGTTCTGGAGCGCGCCGCTGCACGACCCCGAGCACGAGCGCAACGCCTGCCGCGCCGCGCTCGACATGCTGCGCCGTCTCGACGCGCTCAACACCGAGCGCGCAGCGGAGCCGTACGAAGGCTCCTTCAAGCCGCTCGAAGTCGGCATCGGCGTCAATACCGGCGAATGTGTCGTCGGAAACATGGGCTCCGACCTGCGGTTCGACTATTCCGTGCTCGGCGACGTCGTGAATTTCGCGTCGCGCATCGAAGGACAGTCGAAGACCTTCGGCGTTAAGGTCATCCTCGGCGACGCCACCGCGCGGGCGGTCCGCGACGCCTTTCCGATTCTCGAAATCGATCTGCTCGTCGTCAAAGGCAAGTCGGAGGCGCAGCCGATCTGGACGCTGCTGGGCGGCCCGGACAAGCTCACCGATCCGCAGTTCCTCGCGCTCAGCGATGCGCACGAACGGTTTCTGGCGCTCTATCGCGGCGGCGCCTTTAACGAGGCGGAGCAGCAGCTCGGCGCGTGCGAGGCGCTCGCAGGTCCGTTCAAGCTCGATGCGCTCTATGCGCTCTATCGCAGCCGAATCGCAAATTTCCGCGAGACGCCGCCGCCAAGCGGCTGGCGAGGCGTTCATGTCGCGCTCGAAAAATGAGCGCTTTTGGTGTGAAAAGCTCGGCCCCGTCATTGCGAGCGCAGCGAAGCAATCCAGCTCGCCGTGATCGTTGGTCAGCGGGAGAGAGCAGCGCGGCGCGAACGTGGATCGCTTCGCTTCGCTCGCGATGACGGGACAAACAGCAATGAGCGCCAATCAGCGCTCGCGGAAAGCGCGCTCCATCTGATCGTACACCGGCTTGAGCAGGAAATGCAGCACCGTGCGCGACGGCGTCTCGATGAAGGTCTCGACCGGCATGCCCGGAAGCAGCTTGACAGCGCCCAGACGGCGCACCTGATCGTCCATCAGGGATGTGCGGATCATGTAATAGGCGGCGCCGGTCTTGTCGTCCTGGCTGAGATCGGCCGAGACGAGCGTCACGACGCCCTCGATCTCCGGCGTGGTGCGCTGTCCAAGACCCGGGAACCGCACCATGACTTTCTGCCCGAGGTGGACCTGGTTGATCTCGTTCGGGTCCACCCGCGATTCGATGCCGAGGTCGTCGTCGTCGGGAACGATCAACATGATCGGCTCGCCCGCTGTGACGACTCCGCCTAAGGTGTGGACCGTCAGTTGATGCACGAAGCCGTCCTGCGGCGCCCTGAGATCGGTGCGCTTCAACTGGTCCTCGGCGGATATCTGCTTCTCGCGCTGCTCGGCCATCCGGGCTCGAATATCCGCAAGCTCCTTGCCGGCCTCGCTGCGGGCGCTGGTGTCGACCTGCAGGATCTTCAGCTTGATCTCCGACGTCTTGTTGCGGATCTCGGCAAGCTCCGCAGCGAGCCGGCCGCGCTCGCCCTCAAGCCGCGCCGCGTCGCGCTGCAACGACGTCAGGCGCGTGAACTCGACCAGTTTACGGCTCCACAGCTCGCGCACCCGTCGCATCTCCTCGCCGTTCCAGTAGATCTCCTGGGTCTTGCCCGCGATCTCGGCCTCGATGCCCTTGGCCTGCTCGCTGAGCTGTTCGATCTGCTCGTTGTACTGCGCCTTTTCGGAATTGCGGTTGGCCAGCCGGGCCTGGAACAGATCCTCCTCCTCGGCGATGAGATGGGCGATGCGGGGTTCGCCCGTGCGTCGGCGCAGCTCGTCGGAGAAGGCGACCGTTTTGGCGCCGTCGCGCTCGGCCTCGTCGCGCGCCCGGCGCGCCGCCATCTCGTCGAGGCCTTCGCGAATGATGTCGAGCGCGGCGAGGGTCTGTGTCTGGTCGAGGCGCAGCAGCAACTCGTCCACCTTGACGTGCTGTCCCTCGCGGACCAGCAACTGACCGACGACGCCGCCGGTCGGATGCTGCACTTTCTTCACGCTGGACTCGACAATGACGCGGCCCGCCGACATGACCGCGCCGGCGATCTGCGTCTCCACCGCCCAACCGCCGAGGATGACGGCGAACGCGGTTATCGCCAAGCCGCCCGTGACGGCGAGCCGCCGGATCGAGGAAAGCGGATCGATCCTCTGCGGGCGCCATTCGGGAGCAAGCAACGCGGTGTCGGTCATATCGCCGCCTGAACTCCTGACGTCTCATCAAACAATTATCTTATGCGTTTTTGTTCTGCATGTCCATTTGCGCCGCCGGCGCTTCGAGCGGCGCTTCGACCGTGCGCGGCGCCAGCACGCGCTTGAGCACCTCGTCGCGCTTGCCGTAAGCTCGCATGCGGCCTTCGTGCAAGACCAGCACATAATCGACATGTTTCAGCGTCTGCGCGCGATGCGCGACGACGACGACAACGCCGCCGCGCAATTTCATGTTCAGTATAGCTTCCGACAACGCCTCGTCGCCCTCGCTGTCGAGATGCGCATTGGGCTCGTCGAGCACGGTCAGGAACGGTTCGCGGTAGAGCGCGCGCGCCAGAGCAATGCGCTGGGTTTGCCCCTTCGAGAGAAACCGTCCGCCTTCGCCGATGCGGTATTCGTAGCCCTTTTCGAAACGCAGCACGAGATCGTGCACGCCGGCCGCGCGGGCGGCCTGGATGACGGCGGCGGAATCGCCGACGCCGTCGAACCGCGAAATGTTGTCGGCGATCGTCCCGTCAAACAGTTCGACGTCCTGCGGCAGGTATCCGATGTGGACGCCGAGCCGTTCGGGGATCCATTGCGCGAGCGGCGCCCCGTCGAGGCGGATCGCGCCCGCCATCAGCGGCCAGACGCCGACGAGCGCGCGCGCGAGCGTCGATTTGCCCGACGCGCTATGGCCGATGACGCCCAGCGCCTCGCCGGCCTTGAGGCTGAAGCGCACGCCGCTGACGAAAGCCTTGGCCTGGCCGGGAGGCCGGATCTGCACGTCCTCGACGTCGAGCGACTCTTTCGGCGCTGGCAGGGCGAAGCGCGTTTCTTCGTCGGGAAAAGCTTGCAGCAGCTGGCGCAGCCTGATCCAGGCCTGACGCGCGGCGATGGCGCCGCGCCAATGGCCGATGACCAACTCGGCCGGGGCCAGCGCGCGCGTGGTCAGGATCGAGCTGGCGATGATGATGCCGCCCGTCGCCTGTTGATTGATGACGAGATAGGCGCCGACTGCGAGCACCGCCGATTGCAGCAGCAACCGCAGCGATCTCGAAGTCGCGGAAAGCGCCCCGATAAGGTCCGATCCCTTGGATTGAAGGTAGGCTTGCGTATCGGCGGCCTCACGCCAACGGGCGCGCATCGCGTTCGCCATGCCCATCGAGACCAAAGCTTCCGCATTGCGATAGGCGGCGTTGGCGAGCGAAATTTGTCGGGCGTGCGATGCGCTCTGCTGGCGAACCGATTTGCCGCTCAAGATTTCGCTGGCGGCGGCGATGGCGATGAGGACACAGGCGCCCGCGGTCGCCGTCAACCCGATCAGAACATGGAACAGGAAGCAGATGGCGAGAAAGAACGGCAGCCAAGGCAAATCCAGCAGGATCATCGGGCCGCCGCTGGAAAGAAAGGCGCGAATGGCGGCGACGTCGCGGATCGGTTGCAGGCTTTCGCCCTGGCGCGGCGCCGCGAGCGCCGAGGCGACGATGGCGTTGAAGGCTCTCGGGCCGATTGACTGGTCGAAAGCAATCGCCAGCCGCGAGAAGATGCGCGACCGGATCTGGTCGAGCACCGCTTGAAACAAATAGACGACGGCGACGATAATCAGCAGGCCCGTCAACGTCGCCGTATTGCGGCTCGGGATGACGCGATCGTAGACTTGCAGCATGAAGATGGAGCCGGTCAGCTGAATCAGATTGAGAACGATGCTGAACGGCACGAGAGCCGCGAACGTGCGAGCGAGTATATTTGTTCGCGTCAACATAAAAAGTCACCAAGGCATTCGCAAAATCTTCGTTAACCATTCACGCCGTTACTATACATGCGCCTTCTGCTCCTGAAAACACGGCAGGCAAATTCACATGCGTCCCCGGACGGCCTTGATGAAATCCGACTGCGGGACGAACAGCCCCTGCGCGCGAATGACGCCCTTGCCGAGGTTGCACAAAAGGTCGCCGCGACCAAACAGGTTTTCCGCTCCGGGTTCGTCCAGTACGATCTGTGCATTCACGGCGTTGGCGACCTTGAGGCAGACCTTGAGCGGCAGATTGGCCTTGACGAGCCCGGTGACGACGTTGCGGTCCGGGCGCTGCGTCGCCAGCACCAGATGAATGCCGGAGGCCCGCCCCTTGCCTGCGATCCTGGCGACCAGCGTCTCGAACTTCTTTTTCTCTTCGCCGCCGACCAGGGTCAGATCGGCGAATTCGTCGAATAGGATTACGATATAGGGTAAATCGGTCTTGCCGGCGCTGCGCCTCTCGGCGAGGTTGGCGAACCCCTCGCGGTCGAGTTTCAGATAACGCGCCTCCATCTCGTCGACGGCGTCGCGCAAGATGGCGGAGGCGGCTTCAACCGTTGTCGCCAGCGGACGCCAGAGATAGGGGCTGCCGGCGGTTCCGGAGAACGTGAGAATTTTCGGATCGACGAGCGCGAAACGCACGCTGTCGGGGGCGTGGCGCGATGCGATGCTGGCGACGAGGCTTTTCAGCCATTCGCTCTTGCCGCTGCCGGTCGAACCGGCGACGAGCGCGTGGCAGGTGTTGGGATCGGCCATATCCGCGAAGATTGGCTGGCCTTCGACGCCGAGGCCGACGGGGAACGCGACCGGGCTGGCGATCTCGCTGGCGTGGACGTCCTTCAACAAACAGGTTTGCGGCTCGGCGCGCGGCAGGTCGAGCGTCACGTAGCCTTTGCCCGCCTTGACGAGCGGCGGCGCGTCGAGCGACAGCGCGACTTGCAGATCGTCGGCGCGATTGGCGAGCGAGGAGATCTTGACGCCGGGTCCGGGCTTCAGCCGCAATCGCACCAGCTGAGGGCCTTGCACGACGCCCGACGCTTCGACAGCGAGCTTGAAGCTGCGGAACGCATCGACCGCGCGCGCGGCGAGCGCATCGAGGTCGCTCGTGACCGCGACGCGGGTCGGCGGCGCCTTAGCGCGCAGCAACTCCACAAGCACCGGCGCCGCCATCGTCTCGAATATGTCCAACAGCTCGGCGCGCGAGACCGCGACCTCGCTGAACTCGGGCAGGAAATACTCCAGCGCGCCGCCGAATTCGCAGCCGGGACGCCAGATCGGCAAAAGCCGCGCGTAGATCGCGAGCTGCACCATGTCGGCTTTCTGCCGTGCGCCCTGGCTGAGCTTGTAATCGACGACTTCGAGCCCGCGCTCAGGATGGATGCGGATGGCGTCGACGCGGGCGCGCACCTCGATCCTTTCGCCGCCGACGGCGATCTCCGTCCCGTGCAAGGCGAGCTCGGCGCCGACGAACAGATCCTGCCAGTTCTCAAACCGCGCGATGCGTCGCCTAAGATCGATAAGACGATCACAGAACGCGCGCATCCGGGCGACGAACGCGGCCGCCTCCTCGCCGCGCCCGGCGGCAAAGAGCTTGTCGGTCAGCGACTGCAGCGACGAGGCCCAGAGGTGGTCGATCAGGTCGGCCGACGTCCCGACCTTCGCCGCCGCCGGTTGGCTCGTCAACCAATTGACGAGCGCCTCGGCCTCCTTGTGGAACCGCAGGCTCAATGCGTTCGGCGAGCCTGGCGGGGCGAGGCTGCGCGTCGACGGCCTTTCGCCGGCGAGCCATTTTGCCCGCCAGACCGGGTCCAGAACCGCAAACGTCAGCTCCGTCGCGGTCAGTGTCAAAGCCGCCATTGCAGCATCGTCGATTTCGGCCCTTCATGCGCCTTGAGGTTGGGATGGCCGGCGCAGAAGCGCAGCAACGCGCCTCGTCGAGCCTCGCCGCCGATGCGGGCCAGCACGACCGAGATGTCGACGATCTTGGACTCGCGCACGAGGGCGAGCGTCGCGCGCTCGTGCTCAGGCGCCAGCGCGTCCAGCTCCGGGCCTTTCGCCGCTGGGCCCGCTGCCGGCTTCGCGGTCTCCGCGCTTTGCGCGGACGCGAGTTCGTTCAGGAAATGCGTGAACCGCGTCCGCAGCCAGCCCAGCGTTCGCGCCCCGTCGAAATCGATGTTGCCTTGCAGCGCATTGGAATGCAGTTCGCGCGCGGCGAGCGCTTCGCAGACGCGGTCGGCGGGCAAGTTCACGATCCGGAAGCCGTCGGCCTCCGCCGCCGCTATCGCTGTCGCCGCGACTTTCCAGGTCGAGCGCGGAACTCTTGGAAGGTCGGGCGTCCGGAACACGTAAGCCTTGAAGCCGCCCTTGTCGTTTCTGGCCAGCGCGCTGGCTTCCCGCGCGATCGCCTCCCAGCGCTTATGATTGTCGCCGCCCTCGAAGGCGAAGCAGACGCGCCGATCCCGCCAGCGCCACAGCAGCGGAAAATATTTCGAGCCTGCCGTGCGCTCGACGGTGACGCCGGCGAGCGCCGGGCCCAGATCCTTGACGAACCACAACAGCGCGTCGGGATCGAAGCTCTGCGCCGCGGGATTGGCGCGGATCTTGGACAACTCGGCGTCGAACAACTTTTCCAGCGTGACAGGCGCCGGCGGGGGCTGCTTGGCGAGTTCGCGAAACCGCCGCGCCGCGCGCGTGAGCAGATCGCGCACGCCGAATTCGGCGCGCGCCGAGAATTCCGCGTCGAGCCAGCCCCCGGCGAAAAATTCCTCCACCGCCTGTCGACCGAAATCGCCCCTGTCCAGCCGCTCGCGCAGGACATCGGCGGCAACCGATTTCGCAACACCCTCCAGGCTTATGAGTTCGTCCGAAATCCGGTCCCGGTGCGACATCTCGATGTCCGGCAAGATTTTGTGCGTCCAGTCCGTTTGGTTGGCGGTAACGATCGTCAGTTGATTGGGGAGGCTATCGACCAACCGCCACACACATTTGCCGAATGTGTGGATCAGCGCCTTGTCGCCGACGAAAAACTCAGTCTGGTCGAAGCAGAACACGAAGGGGCGGTGCAACGACGCGAGGGCGCACAACCCGCGCACGCGCCGGAAACAAAGGTCGTTCACCTGTTGCGGCGAAGACTCGGCGTTGCCGTCGTTGTCAGCCAAATCGAGGCGAAGGCGTTCGATTTCGAGCGGTTCGAGCGCCTCGGCTCGCAACCACTTGACCGCCGCGCTCCACGTGTCGCCGTAACGCGCTTCCCCCGCCGCAGCGGCAAAAACTTGCAACCAAGCCCGCTCGCGTCCGTCAAGCGACAAACCGGCTCGACGCAGGCGCCCTAGCAGACCCTTGAGCGTGACGGGACGTATCAGCCATTCAATCCAGTCGGGTTTGTTCGGCAGCGCCATGCCTGGGTCCGCGGCCAGCCGGCGCAACAGATCCGCCCCTCGAACTATGCCGGGATAGTTGGATATGTCGCCGTCGGCGACGCACTCGGCCGCCAGCCGCGCCAGCACGCCGATGGCGAGCGATTGCAGTTGACACCCATCCCCGGCGAGCGGACGCGCAAGTTCGTCGACCGTCATCCGCAGGATCGAGTGCCAGGGCTTGTCCGGGTCTTGGAAAGGCGTGAGATAGATCGTCGAAGCGCGCCCTTCGAGTTTTGCGAACAGTCGACCCAGCAAGTGCGTCTTGCCAAACCCGCGATCGGGCGAAACAACCAGCTTCGCCTTGCGCAACTTGCCCGGCGCTCGCGACGCCCGTTCGGTCTCCAGCTCGGCGAAGGCCTTCACGAGAGCCGTCAGCGCGGCGTCGTTGAGCCCGGCCGCCGAGGGCGGCGCTTCGCGGGGTTCGCGCACGATGTTGGCTTCGAACGGGTTGTCGCGGCCTTCGAACGGATGGCTTCGCGCCGGCGCGTTCATCGGTCCTCCTTGACCGCGACGGTGACAAAGGCCTCGGCATGGCCCGGCAGGCGTAGCGCCGCCGCCATGACTTCATCCGGCAAATCGACCGAGTTGGCGCCGTGAACCGTGACGCGGCCGGCCTTCGCCTCTTCGGCGATCAGCCGATGCACGTCCGTCTGCGGCGCCTTCAACGCCTTGACGACGTCCGAGATGTTGATCGCCTTGAACCCGCCTTGCTCGGCCTTCAGGCGACGATAGACCGGCAGCAAGTCCTCGAAGCTCAAGGGTCGCTCCGTCGCCGGTTCTTGTTGCGCGCCGGACGGGTTTCCGCGCTCCCAGCCGAAGCGCTCCGCCGCGACGTCCCGGTGCAGGTAGAATTTCGAGCTTCCGCGAATAACCTCCAGAATCGCCCGCTTGGACGTCGCCTGCTTGAGGGCGTCGGGAAAATAGCGCTTGTTGAGCCCCTTCACCTTGTCGTCCAGCGCCTTTTTCGAAGGCAGCTTGACCCCGGCGTCCCTGACGAGCCGCTCGACAAGGTCGCAAACCCTGTCCACGTTCGGACCGTGGCCGGCCGAGAAGTAGATTTGCGAGGCTCCAGACTTGAATGGCCCGCGAATCGATCCGTCGCGCGTGAGCGCGCCCAACAGGTCGCGCAACTCCGCCGCGGCCGCCTTTTTGTCGGCGCCGGACGCGCCGCCGAGCTTCATTTTCGCCAGCGCGAGACCCTTGTCGCCCGCCTCGGAGATCTGCAATCGCAGGGCGTCAAGTTTCGCATTCGTCGGCATTCGACCGTTCTCGCCCGCCGGGAGGAGCCCAAACTATACGCGCCGCGGCTTGCTTTTGCACGTCGCGGCGGTCTGCGGCCTCCCGGGAGCGCCGTGCTACGGGCGTCCTGCGCCGCAGGGTGACGGCGGCCGACGTGGCGGCTATTGTCGCTTTTCTGCTCTCGCCCGCCGGACGCAACATCTCCGGTCAGTCGCTCGGCGTCGACGGCAATTTGGAGACGCTGCGATGAGCATGGTTGCGATCGTCGGTACGGGCTTCGTCGGACGCGCCTGGGCGATCAGTTTCGCCCGCGCCGGCCACGAGGTCGCGCTCTGGGACGCCGACGCTTCCGCGCCCGCGAAGGCGCTCGCCTATATCGAAACCGTGCTGCCCGATCTCGTCGCCAACGACCTGTTGAACGGCGCCTCGGCCGACACGTTGCGCGCGCGCCTTCACCCCGTCGACGATCTCGGCGCGGCCTTGGCCGGCGCCGTCCATGTGCAGGAGAACACGCCGGAGGACGTCGCCGTCAAGCGCGAGATCTTCGCGCGCCTCGATTCGCTCGCCGCGCCCGACGCCGTGCTGGCCAGCTCCACCTCCGCTATACTGCCCTCCGCTTTCACCGAGGGCCTGCCCGGCCGCGCCCGCTGTCTGGTCGTGCATCCGATCAACCCGCCCTATCTCGTCCCCGCGGCGGAGGTCGTGCCGGCGCCCTGGACGGACGCCGCCGTCGTCGAGCGCGCCGCCGCCTTTCTGCGCGCCGCAGGGCACGCCCCCATCGTCATGAAGCGCGAACTCGACGGCTTCGTGATGAACCGCTTGCAGGGCGCGCTGCTCGAAGAGGCGTTCCGGCTGGTCGCCGACGGCTACGCCGGCGTCGAGGACGTCGATATCGGCATACGCGAAGGTCTCGCCTTGCGCTGGAGCTTCATGGGGCCGTTCGAGACCATCGACCTCAACGCGCCGGCCGGCGTGCGCGACTACGCCGAACGTTATCAGAAAATTTACGCTGGCATCTTCCCTTCACAGCAGCGGCGCGTAGATTGGAGCGGTCCGGTCATGGCGGAGGTCGAGGGCGAACGGCGCAAGCGGACGGCTTCCGACAAGCTCGTCGCGCGGCAGGCGTGGCGCGACCGCCGGCTAATGGCGCTCGCCGCGCACAAACGGCGGGCGGACAAGGACATAGGAAAGTAAGGAGGCCAACATGGCGTCGAACAAAGTCATCATCACCTGCGCCGTCACGGGCGCGATTCACACGCCGTCGATGTCGCCGTATCTGCCGGTGACCGCCGACGAGATCGCCAAGGCGGCGATAGAGGCGGCGGAGGCGGGCGCGGCCATCGTGCATCTGCACGCGCGCGACGAGACGACGGGCAAGCCCGACCAGAGCCCGGAGGCGTTTGCGCGCTTCCTGCCGCGCATCAAACAATCGACCAAGGCGGTCATCAATCTGACCACGGGCGGCGCGCCTTACATGACCGTGCAGGAGCGCGTGAAGCCGGCCGAGACGTTCAAGCCCGAGGTCGCCTCGCTCAACATGGGTTCGATGAATTTCGGCTTATTTCCCATGCTGGACCGCTTCAAGGATTTCAAGCACGACTGGGAGGCGCCGGCGCTGGAGAACTCACGCGATCTCGTGTTTCGCAACACCTACAAGGACATCGAGTTCGTGCTGCGCACGCTGAGCGACGCCAGCACACGCTTCGAGTTCGAGTGCTACGACACCTCGCATCTTTACAATCTCGCGCATTTCCTGGAGCGCGGCCTCGTCAAGCCGCCTCTGTTCGTGCAGACCGTGTTCGGCATTCTCGGCGGCATCGGCCCGCATCCCGAGGACGTGATGCACATGAAGCGCACCGCCGACCGGCTGTTCGGCAAGAGCTACAAATGGTCGGTTCTCGGCGCCGGGCGCAACCAGCTCGCCATCGCCGCGCAGGCGGCGGCGATGGGCGGCAACGTGCGCGTCGGCCTGGAGGACTCGCTATGGGCGGGACCGGGCCGTCTCGCGACCAGCAGCGCGGAGCAGGTCCGCGCGGTGCGGCAGATCCTCGAAGGGCTGGGCTTGAGCATCGCCACGCCCGACGAGGCGCGCGAGATCCTGGAGCTGAAAGGCGGCGACAAGGTCGCGTTCTGACGGAGGCCTCTAAGCTGCTCATCGAGTCTGCGCGCCCACGATCCCGGCGTTCATCCTTGCCAGACAGGCCAGGTGTCCGAGAGCCGGTATCCGGTCGGCCACGGATCGTCGGGGTCGAGCATCAACTGGCTTACGCCGGTGATCCAGGCTCTTCCCGTGAGGAAAGGAACGATCCCGGGCCGGCCGCCCACGCTCGCGGTCGCTTCGATGCCGCACTCGAAACGGGAGCCGATGATCGACCGGCCGATAAAACTCTGCCCCGGCTTCAACAAACCGCGTGCGTGCAGCACCGCCATTCGCGCCGAGCATCCGGTGCCGCACGGCGAGCGGTCGATCTTGCCGGGCCGGATCGCGACCGCGTTCGCCCCGGTGAGCGTCCCGTTCTCGCTCGTCAGCGGCGCGGCGAACTGGCAGAACGATATGTGACGCCAATCGGCGTTCTCGGGATGGCTGAAGCCGATTTGCTGGTTGGCCGCCTTGACGATTTTCATGCCGACGACGGCGAGGTCCCTGGCCTCGTCGGGCCGGATGGCGAACCCCAGCTTGTGCGCGTCGACGATGGCGAAGCTGTCGCCGCCGTAAGCGGTGTCGACGGCGACCGTGCCGATCCCCTCGACTTCAATCGACGCGTCCAGCTTATCGGCGAAGCTGACATGATTGCGGATGCGGACCGCGACGACCTTGCCATCCCGGCATTGCGCGCGCGCCTCGATCAACCCACCCGGCGCCTCGATCACGAGGCGCGTCTCCGGCTCCTCCATCGGCACGACGCCCGTCTCCAAAAGCACGGTCGCGACGCAGATCGAGTTGGAGCCGGACATCGGCGGCGTGTCCTCCGGCTCCATCACGATCCAGCCGACGTGAGCGGAAGGGTGCTTCGGCGGGACCAGCAGGTTGACATGGCGAAACACGCCGCCGCGCGGCTCCTGCAAGACGAAATTGCGCAAAGATTGGTCGCGCGCGATGAAGCGCGACTGCGCCCACACGCTGTCGCCCGGAGGAGGAGAGACGCCCCCGACGATGACGTCGCCGACCTCCCCCTCGGCATGGCAGCCGACGATATGAACGATTCGACTCGATCTCATCGGCGGCCTCAGGCGATGCTAAGAACGGGTTTTCCGAGAACCGCGAAGTCGGGGATTATCCCGAGGCCCGGCGCGTCCGCCGCCGTCATGAAACCATCGACCCGTTTCGGCGCCCCTGCGGCGATAGTGACGGTTCCATAGGAGTTGAAATCGGTGGCGGAAAAGCAGAACTCTTCGGGCGTCGACCGCGCAAGGTGCGCAATCGTTGCGGTCACAATGTCGCCGCCCCAGGTGTCTTCAATCGTCATCGGCGTGCCGGAGGCAATGCAGAGGTCGCGCATCAGCCGCGCTTTCGTCAGGCCGCCGACCTTGCTGATCTTGAGGTTGACGATGTCCATCGCGTCCTCCGCCAGCGCGCGCATCAGCGTCCCGACCCCGTCGATCACCTCATCCAGCACGAACGGGCGTGTGGTGCGCCGGCGCACCGAAAGGCATTCCTCATAAGTTGGGCAGGGTTGTTCTATGTAGACATCGACATCAGCCACGCTGCTGACGATCCTCGCCGCTTCCGCGCGCGTCCATCCCGTGTTGGCGTCGGCGACGAGCACGTCGCGCGCGTCCAGCACGGCGCGCGTTTCGCGTATCCGCTCGATGTCCCGATCCGCGTCGCCGCCGACCTTGAGCTGGAATTTTGTGTAGCCCTCCGCCTTGTAGCCGGCGATCTTGCGCGCCATAGCCTCCGGCGCCTCCTGCGAGATCGCGCGATAGAGCGCGACCCGGTCCTGCGCCGCGCCGCCGAGCAGCGTGTAGGCGGGCAGGCCCGTCGCCTTGCCGAGGATGTCCCAACAGGCGATGTCAATCGGCGCCTTGACATAGGGATGGCCGCGCAGCGCCGCGTCCATATGACGGTTCAGCGCCATGAGATCGCGGGGATCGAGACCGATGACCTTTGGCCCGATTTCCGCAAG
>Ga0182030_10019478_pt1 | contig 12904 bp, 7 predicted proteins | sample 812S3MmetaG_FD_121299 | JGI IMG/M metagenome (GOLD analysis project Ga0182030, IMG submission 121299) | Permafrost microbial communities from Stordalen Mire, Sweden - 812S3M metaG (Illumina Assembly) | ecosystem: Environmental > Terrestrial > Soil > Wetlands > Permafrost | place: Sweden... | reverse complement strand
CGCCGATCAATTTTTCCAGCGCGATCACGTGGCGCGACAGAGCGCTCTGCGAAATCAGCAGCGCGTTGGCCGCAGCGGTGAAGCTCGAGTGCTTGGCTACGCCCTCGAAGGCACGCAGCGCATTGAGCGGCAGCCAGCGGCGGTCGATGGTGGTCTTGCCCACGGCTACGGAGCCCAGCCTTTGGTGTAGCCGATGGCGCGCTTCTGGTCGGCGATGATGGTCCTGGATGCCATGTACAAATGATACGCCGCCCAAAAACCGGTCGGCGCGAGAATTAGCAATGCCAGGCGCAGCGAGGCCGCATCGACGGCCCGGGATCCGGCGAACCAGTCGCTGAGAAATCCCACCGCCTGCGGCGCCACCACGATATTCAATATATTCGCGACCAGCAGCGAGATGGCAATGAACATATTGCGCATATGGCAGGGGGCGAGATTGTTGAGCAAGCCGAAACAAGGACCGATGTAGAAATAAATGGCGGGGATGAAGATCCAAAACATGAGCTTGCACAGCCAAAGCGAGTGGGTCCAAAAAGCGATCATGGAAGGAATGGTGGCCAATCCGATGCCGGCGGCCAGCAGCCAAACGACCCTGCGCGGGTCGGCCATGGAGGGACGCGACAGCAGCCAGGCGGTCGCGACGGTCGCGATCGATCCGCCGACGAGGTGAATGTTTCCCGTGACCGCGCCGGCCTGCCCGACGTCGAGGTTGTAGGCTCGCTGCAAGAAGGTGGGAGTCCACCAGATCAGGCCCCAGCCCCACAGCGCGCACAATCCGCCCCCCATCACGATATGGAAGGCGGCCTTTTGCTCCCATAGGAACCGAAGCGACTCCTTGAGCGTTGGCTTGATCTCATCGACGATGGCATCCAGGCGGCCACGCGGCGGTTCGCGGACCGTCAAATAAACGATGACGCCGATGACCAGGCCCGGCAGGCCGAGCGCGATGAATGCGGCGCGCCACGTAAAGGCGTGCGCCACCGCCCCCGCCATGTCCGCGCCCAGCCACGCACCGATGGGCGCGCCCAGCGCGAGCACCGTCATGGCCATGGGCCGCCGGTCGGCCGGAAAGCAATCGGACACGATCGCGGTCGACGGCGGCGTGCCTCCCGCCTCGCCCACGCCGACCCCGATGCGTCCGAGCAGGAATTCCATGTAGTTGCGCGAAATGCCGCACAGCGCGGTGAATCCGGACCAGATCACCAGCGAGGCGGCGAGAATGTTGCGCCGGTTCGAGCGGTCCGCCAGCCAGGAGATGGGAATGCCGAACACCACGTAGAACACGGCCAGCGGCGTACCGGTGAGAAATGCCACGCCATGGTCGGTCAATTTCAATTCGAGACGGATCGGCTCGAGCACCGTGGAGACCACGTAGCGATCTGCAATATTGATGGCGTATATCAGGCACATGAGGATGAGGACGTACCAGCGCTCGATCGACGACGGCGCCTGGGATCGGGGCAGGGCAATTGCAGTGGTGCTCACGCTATGCGACCTTGGGTTTTGGCTGGGCTGTCGCACCATACAGGGTTCAAACCGCTAACGCGACGTGGCGGCGCGGGGTGCGAAAAATGACATGGGCGAATCGCGAAATGGCATAGCGCAGGGAGAGCGAAAGACTAAGCTCGCTGGCGTGGAGAACTTCGACTACATCATCATCGGCGCGGGTTCGGCCGGCTGTGTGCTCGCCGATCGCCTGTCGGCAAGCGGGCGCGACCGCGTGCTGTTGCTGGAGGCCGGCGGCAGCGACCGGCGCTTTTGGATCAGGACGCCGATCGGCTACGGCCGGACGTTCGCGGACCCCAAAGTGAATTGGAAATATCAAACCCAGCCCAATGCGGGGCTCGGCGGCCGCAGCATTTACTGGCCGCGCGGCCGCGTGATCGGGGGCTCCAGTTCCATCAATGCCTTGGTGTACTGCCGCGGCATGCCGGCGGATTTCGACGATTGGAAGGACATGGGCAATAGCGGATGGGGATGGGAGGATGTGCGCCCCTACTTCGAACGCTCCGAGCGGCATGTCGATGCGGCCGGGCACGCCACGGGCGAGGGTCCCCTGGACGTCAAGGACGTGACTCCGTTCTTGCATCCCATGCGGAAGAATTGGTCCGACGCCGCGGCTGAAATGGGCCTTGGATGGACGGAGGATTTCAACGGCCCCAACCCCGAGGGACTGGGCTGTTATCGGGTGACGATTCGCGGCGGGCTGCGGCGGTCCGCGGCCGATGCGTTTTTACGGCCCGCCTTGCATCGGCACAACCTGCGCCTGCAAACCGGCGCCTGGGTCAGCAAGGTGCGCATCGAGCAGGGACGCGCCGCCGGCGTGGAGTATTTTCGCGGCGGCTCGCCGCAATTCGCGGCTGCAAACCGTGAAGTGATCCTGTGCGCGGGTGCGGTGAATTCGCCGCAGCTGTTGCAGCTTTCGGGGATAGGGCCCGCTCATACCCTGGCCTCGGCCGGAATCACGCCGCTGCTGGACAATCCTTCCGTCGGAGGCCACCTGCAGGATCATCTGGCGGTGGTCTATTCCTATAAGGCCACCCAACCCACGCTGAACGATGAGCTGCATTCGACGGCGGGCAAGTTGGCGGCCGGCCTGCGCTACCTGCTGACGCGGCGCGGACCCTTGGCCTTGAGCGTGAATCAATTCGGCGGATTCACAAGGGCCGATCCGGCATCCCCCCGCCCCGATGTTCAGCTCTATTTCAATCCGGTCACCTACGGGGCGGGCGATGCGGCGCGAACGCGCATCGAAGTCGACGCGTTCTCCGGCTTCTATCTGTGCTTTCAGCCCACGCGGCCCACCAGCGTCGGGCGCATCGATATCGTGAGCCCGGATTTCCGCAGCGCGCCCAGCATCGCTCCGAATTACATGTCCACCGACAAGGATGTCGCCGATGTGGTGCATGGCGCGACGCTGCTGCAGGCGCTCGCGCGCACGCGTGCAATCCGGCAGCTGGTCCGCGAACCCCTGGCGCCCGATCTCGACGCCATGCAGGCGGCGGACATGGTCGCCGATTTTCGCGCGCGCGCGAGCACGGTGTATCACCCGGTCGGCACCTGCCGCATGGGCAGGACTGCCGCGGACTCCGTGGTCGATGCGCAGCTGCGCGTCCATGGCATCGAGCGTCTGCGCGTCGCGGATGCCTCGGTGTTTCCCACGGTCACTTCGGCGAATACCAATGCGCCGACTCTCATGGTGGCGCAAAAGGCCGCCGATTCGATTGCGCAAAGATGAATCCTCGGACGGCAAGAACCTGGAAAGGGAAATCATGAAACTCGACAGCGTCAGCGTGTTCCTCGTCAAGAATCCGCCGCCCGGCTTCGGCGGGCGTTATTTCGTCTTTTTGAAGCTCAAGACCGCATGCGGCATCGAAGGCGTGGGCGAGGTGTACGCGGCAACCTTCGGACCCAAGGTCGTCGGGGCCATGATCGAAGATTTGTTCGCCAGGCGCTTCGCCGGACGCGATCCCTTCCAGATCGAATCGCTGTGGCGCGAAAGCTATGGATCCGGATTCAGCCTGCGACCCGAGCTTTCGCTGATGGGCGTCATCAGCGGCCTGGAAATGGCCTGTTGGGACATCATCGGCAAGGCCCTGGGGCAGCCCATCTACAATCTCATGGGCGGCAAGGTGAACGAGCGCCTGCGCAGCTACACCTACCTCTATCCCGCCGACGGCGAAGGCGACGAGTTCTACCACGATGCGGACCGCTCGGCGGCCCGCGCCGCCGAATACGTGGAGCAAGGATTCACGGGACTGAAATTCGACCCGACCGGCGGCTTCTCGGCCTACGATCCGCGCCAGCCTACTCAGGAGGCGCTCGAGCGCACCGTGCGCCTGGTGCGCTTGGTGCGCGAAGCGGTCGGCCGGCGCGCCGACCTGCTCGTCGGGACGCACGGCCAGTTCACCACCTCGGGCGCCATCCGGCTCGCCAAGCAACTCGAACCCTACGATCCCTTGTGGTTCGAGGAGCCCGTCCCTCCGGAAATGCCGGAGCAGATGGCGATCGTGGCGCGCGGCACCAGCATTCCCATCGCCACCGGCGAACGCCTGAGCACCAAGTACGAATTTGCGCGCGTCCTCGCCTGCGGCGCGGCGAACATCATTCAGCTGAACCTGGGACGTGTCGGAGGCTTGCTCGAGGCGAAAAAAGTGGCGGCCCTGGCGGAGGTGCATTATGCGCAGATCGCGCCGCACCTCTATTGCGGACCGGTGGTGGGCGCGGCCAATATTCAAATTGCCGCCTGTTCACCCAACTTCCTGATCCTGGAAAGCATTCAGCAATGGGCCGGAATCCATGCGAAGCTCCTGAAAAAGCCGATTCGCTGGGAACAGGGCTACGTGATCCCGCCCACCGAGCCCGGACTCGGCGTGGAACTCGACGAGAGCGTGGCGCGGGCCCACGCCTTTACCGGCGATACGCCCCTGCACTTGGAAATGATCGATCGGCCGTTGGGCTGATCGGAAGGAGATGGGATTGCGCTACGGCTTCGTCGGACTCGGAAATCTCGGGAAACACCTGGCCGCCAATCTGGCGCGCGGCGGCTTCGATGTCGGCGTCCATGATCTCGAACGCGCGGCGGCTGCGGCGGCATTGACCGCCGGCGCGCACTGGGTGGAATCGATACCTGAGTTGGCGAAGGCCAGCGATTGCCTGATTACCTGCCTGCCCTCCCCCGCGGCGACGAGGTCCGTGCTCGATCTGGCCCTGCCGGCCCTGCGTGCCGGCAGCACCTGGATCGAGATGAGCACCAATGACTTTACCGAGGTCGAGGCGCTCGCGGCACGCGCGAACGCCCTGGGGGTGGCGACCTTGGCCTGTCCGGTGACGGGAGGCGTTCACCGCGCGCAAGCCGGCGACATCACCGTTTTAGTTGGCGGCGCGCAACACATTTTCGCCTTGCACGAGCCGGCCTTGAAGGCCATGGGGGGACGGGTCATTCATCTGGGCGGCATCGAACAGGCGGCGGTCACCAAGGTGGTGACCAATATGCTGGCTTTCATCCACCTCATCGCGGCCGGCGAAGCGCTCATGCTGTGCGCCAAAGCGGGTGTCGACTTGCGGGCGGCATTCGAGGCCATCGCGGCCAGCTCGGGCAACAGCTTCGTCCATGAGACCGAGAGCCAGGTGATTCTGAATGGCAGCTATGATATTGGTTTTACTATGGATTTGGCCTGCAAAGACGCCGGCTTCGCACTCGAGTTCGGGCGCCGTTTCGGCGTGCCTTTGCGTCTGGCCGGGGTCATGGAGCAGACTTTCATCGAAGGCAGGGCAAAATACGGCGGCGCCGCCTGGTCTTCGATGATCGTCAAGCTGCTGGAGGACTCCGTGGGTACCCCGCTGCGGGCACCCGGCTTCCCGGCGCGCCTGGACCCCGACTCGCCGTGAAATCGAATTTCGTCATGGCCGAATCCAAAATGAGCATAAGGGCGATGCAAAGCCACAACAAAATAAGACTTTCGCTTTGCGCCGGCGATGCTATTCTGCGAATTAATTACAAATGATGATGGCGTTTTGCCAACTCAGACAATAGAAAAAGGGATGGAAGCATGAATTCAAATCCGAAATTGTCCTATGCGATTGCCGCGATTCTGAGCGGAACCCCGATAGGGCTGCTTCATGCGGCAGCGGCCGCCGACACCGATGCCGATTCGATTCAAGAGATCACGGTGACCGCGCAGCGCCGTTCGGAAAGCATCCAGAACGTTCCGATCACCATCCAGGCGTTGACGGCCGAGACGTTGAATCAGCTCAGCGTCGAGACCTTCAACGATTACGTCAAGTATCTGCCCAATGTGACCGCGCCGAACAACGGCCCGGGCCAAGGCAACATTTTCATGCGCGGCCTGTCGGTGGGGGCGGCCGGCAGTCAATCGAGCGGCTCGATCGGTGGATTTCCGAACGTCGCCATTTATCTCGACGATCAGTCCGGCCAACTGCCGGCACGCAACCTGGACATCTACGCGGCGGACCTCGAGCGAATCGAGATCTTGGAAGGCCCGCAGGGGACTCTGTTCGGCGCCGGCGCCCAGGCGGGCGTGGTGCGCTACATCACCAACAAGCCCAAGCTCGACACCACTGAAGCCAACTTCGAAGCGGGCTACGGGGTCACGGCTCACGGGGATCCGAACACCGACTTGAATGCGGTGCTCAACCTGCCGCTGATCTCGGACACCTTGGCCCTGCGCGCGGTGATCTATAGCGACCATCGCGGCGGCTATATCGACAACGTGCCTGGCACGTTCACACGCAAGGACACCGACCTCGGCATCTATTATGCCGGCAACCCGGGCGGCGGCGTTCCGTCGAACAGTCCTGTGATCAACAACAACGCCATCGCCGGTCGCGCCATCAACCCGGTGACCTACACGGGCACGCGCGTCGAGGCCCTGTATAAGATCAACGAAGATTGGAACGTGCTGATTTCGCAGTCCTATCAGAACATGGACTCGGAAGGCGTGTTCTATCAGATGCCGGTATCCTCGGACGGCGTTGCGCTAAAGCCGTTGGAAGTCACTCTGTTCAACAATGCCTATGACAAGGACAAGTTCGAGAACACCGCTTGGACCTTGAACGGGCAGGTCGGCCCCATCAAAGCGGTGTACACCGGCGGGTATCTGGTGCGCCACGTCGACCAGGTGGGCGACTACACGAATTATGCCCGTGGCGTGTATGCGGACTACTACCAGTGTCACGGACCGGGGCCCAACACCGTCTCGACGTGCTACTCGCCGAGTACGACCTGGCGCGAGACGGAGCGCAACGAGCATTTGAGCAACGAGTTCCGCTTCTCCACGCCGGACGACTGGCGCCTTCGCGGCATCGCCGGCGCGTTCTTCGAGAACAACCGGCTGTTCGACCAGACTGATTGGCTGTACAAGACGCTGCCGAATTGCACCTCGAACGGTGCGCCAGGCGTTGATCCGGGCAATACGGGTTGCCTCTCGGATGTCGGTACCGCACCCGGCGCCACGGTCGAGAATCCGGGCGTGCAGAACGACAATGTGGCCTTCTTCGAGGACACGACACGTGAAGTCAAACAGACCGCCTTCTTCGGATCGGTGGACTTCGACATCATCCCCAAGGTGCTGACGATCACCGCCGGTACCCGCCATTACAACTTCGACGAGTATTTCAAGGGCAGCGTCACCTCCAGCTTCGGCTGCTACCAGGCGGGCGTGCAGCCGACCGGCTGCATCGCCGGCGCGAACAATCTCGACGCCCGCAACCTGAGCTCCAAGGAGTCAGGGTTCAAGAGCCGCGGCAACATTACCTGGCACATCATGCCCGACATCATGGTGTATGCCACCTGGTCACAGGGCTTCCGTCCGGGCGGGTTCAACCGAAGCGGCGGCAGCTACAGCAACGCGAACGCATGCGCGGGGGCAGCCCACATCAAGGGACCGGACCTGCTCGACCAGTTCTGCATTCCGCAGGTCTATACCTCGGACGACCTGACCAACAAGGAGATCGGCTGGAAGACGGAGTTCCTCAACCATCGCCTGCAGTGGAACGGCGCGCTCTACCAGGAAGACTGGAGCAACGTGCAAGTGGGCTTCTTCGACCCGGGCGAGACGGGCAACCTGACCTTCGGTGCAAACGGCCAGGACTTCCGCGTCCGCGGCATCGAGACTTCCGTCGTCGCCCTGGTAACCACCGGGCTTACGGTGCAAGGTGCAGCGTCGTGGAATCAGAGCGAGCAGACCAATTCGCCCGCCCTGATGGACACGAACCCGCAGAGCGTCAACTTCGGCAAGCCCATCACGCAAGCGTGCGGCGGCACGGCCGGAGCGGTCACTTGCACGCCGCTCAACAATCTATTCGGACCGATCGGAGGCCCGAGCGCGAACTCGCCGCCGATTCAGTTCAGCGCTCGCGCGCGCTACGAGTGGCCGATCAACGACTACAATTACTTCGTGCAGGTGGGCGCAACGCATACCGGGCATTCGTTCACGCAGGCCGGCAGCAACCCGTCGCTCTCGGCGAACGGCGTGAACACAACGGTATTGCGCTTCGAGAACCCGGCCTATTCGACCTTCGATGCATCATTCGGGGTCGCGAAGGACAAGTGGACCGCGCACGTCTATGGTCAGAACCTCGCCAACTCGAATGCCAGCGTGTTCACCAACACCGGCCAGTTCGTGGTGGCCGAGACGGTGGTGCGGCCGCGCGTCATCGGCGTGAAGTTCGGCTACAAGTTCTGATGGGATCTCGGGGCTCGCGGCCTGCCGCGCGAGCCTCGAGGGTAAATACCGAAAGGCGGGCCTCGTGCCCGCTTTTTTTTTGACGAGCATGCAAGCACCCGCACCGACTCCGAGCGAATCCCCCGTCGAGGCCGAGGTCAACCGCATCCGCGACTTGGCGGAGCGCAAGGACTTTGGCGGGGCCCTGCGCGCAGCCGAAGCGCTGGTGGCCCGCGTCCCGGAGAACCGTGACGTGCTGTATCTCAAGGCCGTGTCTCATCGCTATCTCAAGGACATTCCCGCCGCGCTGCAGACGCTCGAGCGCCTCGAGACGGTCGACCCAGGCTTCAGCCGCCTGTATCAGGAGCGCGGCCACTGCTACGTCGCGCTGCACGACGCGCCGCACGCCATCCAAGCGTTCCTGCGCGGCGTCAACATCAATCCGGCGCTGCCCGGAAGCTGGCGCATGCTCGAATCCCTGTACCGCATGACCGGGCAGGCCGACGACGCGCGGACCGCGGCCTCGCAAGTGGCGACGCTCGCCAAGCTGCCGCCCGAGGTGGTGACCGCCACCGCGCTGTTCTCCGACGGCGAGCTGACCCCGGCCGAAAACCTGATCCGTGCCTTCTTGATCCGCAACGGCGATCACGTCGAGGCCATGCGCCTGTTGGCGCGCATCGGCATGCAGCGCGACGTGCTGGACGATGCCGACCTTCTGCTCGCTGCCGTGCTCAAGCTGGCGCCGGATTATCAAGCGGCGCGTTACGACTACGCGATCACGCTGCTCCGCCGGCACAAGCATCGGGAGGCCATCGCGGAGCTCGAGCGACTGCTCGCGACCGATCCCGGCAACCGCGCCTTCAAGACCACCTATGCGACGGCGCTGGTGGGTCTCGGCGATCATGAGAAGGCGCTCGGTCTGTACCGCGAGCTGGTGGCGGACGCGCCGCAACCACTGCAGGCGAGCGAGCTGCACCTGTCGATCGCGCATTCACACAAGGCGCTGGGCCGCCAGACCGAGGCCATCGACGCCTATCGCCAGGCCGCGGCGGCGCGCCCGAATTACGGCGACGCTTTTTGGAGCCTCGCCAACCTCAAGACTTATCGGTTCACCGACGATGAGATCGCGCGCATGCGCGCGGCCCAGTCCGCGCCCACGACCGGTCTCGTCGACCGCTTTCACCTGTGCTTTGCGTTGGCCAAAGCCTATGAGGACCGCGGTGATTATGCAGCCTCCTGGGAGTTCTACGAGCGCGGCAATGCCCTGAAGAAGACGCAGAGCAACTATCGGCCCGAGCCCGTCGAGCGCAACACGCGGCTGCAGAAGGCCGTCTGCACCCGCGAGCTGTTCGAGTCGCGCCAGGGCGCGGGTTGTCCTGCCCCCGACCCGATTTTCATCGTCGGCCTGCCCCGCTCGGGCTCGACGTTGATCGAGCAGATCCTCGCCTCGCACTCCATGGTCGAGGGCACGATGGAGCTCGCGGACATCCCGCGCCTGGTGCTCGAGCTGCAGGGACGCGAGATCGACAGCCAGGAACCGCGCTATCCGGCCATACTCGCGCAACTCGCACCCGCCGAGCTCACGCGGCTCGGCGAGAAATACTTGAGCGATACCCGCATCTATCGCTCCGGCAAACCGCGCTTCGTCGACAAGATGCCCAACAACTTCCGCCACCTCGGGCTCATCCACCTGATCCTGCCCAACGCCAAGATCATCGATACGAGGCGCGAGCCCATGGCCTGCTGCTTCAGCAATTTCAAGCAGCTGTTCGCCTCCGGGCAGGAATTCACCTACGGCCTGGAGGACATCGGCCGCTACTACCGCACCTACGTCGAGCTCATGGCCCACTGGGACGCGGTGCTGCCCGGAAAGATCCTGAAAGTCGAGCATGAGTCGGTGGTCGAGGACCTGGAAGGCAACGTGCGCCGCATTCTCGACTTCTGCGGATTGCCGTTCGAGGCCTCCTGCCTCGAGTTTCACAAGACGGAGCGCAGCATCCGCACCGCCAGCTCCGAGCAGGTGCGGCGCCCGATCTTCAAGGAAGGCATCGATCAATGGCGGCACTTCGAGCCTTGGCTGGGAAGGTTGCGCGAGGCCCTGGGACCCCTGGCGGGCGCGCAGCCCACGTCGATTTCCGACACATAGAGAACGAACAAATGACGACACACCGTTTCCGCATGGCGCCGGCCGGCTGGGCCGCATGCATGGCCCTCAGTCTGGCCGCCGCTGCCGCGAGTCCCGCCGCCGGCACGGCCGCGGCGGGTGGCGCGGCCGGCGCCGCCGGCGCCCCGTACCGCCCAATCGTGCCGAGCATGGCCGATAAAACCGTGGTGTTGAGCGGCCGCGATCTGACCATCGATGAGGTCGTGCAGGTGGCCCGATACGGGGCGAAAGTTGCGTTGACGCCCGAAGCCCGGCAGCGCTCCGCCGATGCTCATGCATTGCTTTTGGAGGCGGCGGCCGAAGGCGTGCCGGTGTACTGGTTCAATCGCGGTTCGGGTTCGGGGCGGGAGCGCTCGATCTTTTCAGGCGATCCTCTGTCTCCTGCCAACAAAAAGTTTCTCGAGGCGCGCCAGCTCGCCATCTTTCAACGCGGCGCTCTCGCCGGTCTCGGCCCCGAGATCAGCGAGGAAGAAATCGTCCGCGCCATGCTGGTGGTCCGCGCCAATACCATGAGCTTCGAGGCGGCGAGTCCGCAGCTCACCCAGCGCCTGCTCGACTTGCTCAACGATCGGATCACGCCGGCCGTGCAGTCGCGTGGCACGGTCGGCGAAGGCGATTTGGGGCCGTTCACCAATGTGGGCGCCACCATGGTGGGCGCCGGCAATGCCTATTACCGCGGCATCAGGATGCCGGCCGCCGAGGCTCTCAAGCAGGCCGGGCTCGAGCCGCTGGCACCCTTCGGTGCCGACGACAGCGAGTTGGAGAGCACCAACTCGTACGCCGCCGGCCAGACGGCGCTGCTGCTGTACGACTCGCGCGAGGCGCTGTCCTGGGCGGACCTGGTCTACGCCATCGACTTGAATGGAATGAACAGCAGCGTCTCGCCGCTGGCGCAGCCGGTGCAGGCCAATCGGCCCTTCAAGTGGCTCAATTGGGATGCGGCCCGCGTGCTCGACATGCTGAGAGGCAGCTATCTGTTCGAGTTGGACGACAAGCGCATCATCCAGGATCCGGAGAGCCTGCGTGCGTCGTCGATCCGTCAAGGGTCCGCGTGGCAGGCGTGGGCGCAGCTGCGCGACGCCGCGCTCATTCAAATGAACTCATCGGACCACAATCCGGCGGTGCGCGTCGGCGCCTCTCCGGCGGACTCCTGGGAGCTCGCCACTCCGCAATTGGCGCAGTTCTACGTCAAGGGCGGTCCGCGCAATCATGGCCAGCATGGATACATTTTTTCCAACGCCAATTGGGATCCCTACCCCATGGCGAATGAGATCGAGGCGTTCACCATCGCGCTCGCGAACATGGACACGGCGGTCGCGCAGAGGATGCTGCGCTTCACCAGCACTTTTTTCACCGTCATCGCACCGTCGGACGAGTCCCCGGGAGAACCCGGCCGCTTCCATCTGACCCAGGGCAGTGAGATCGACGCCGTCGCGCTGATGCAGGAAATCCAGGGGCTGATCAATCCCGTGCCGCCGGAAGGCAATGCGCTCATTCAAAACGTCGAAGACATGCAGGGACAAACGCGCCTGAAGGTTACGCGGGCGCGAGCCGCGGTCGAGGATACGATCGATCTGTTGGCCGAGGATTTGCTGACGGGCACCTACTGGCTGGACCTGCGAAAATCGCAGAATCCGGCGCGCAGTTTCGGCGCTGCGCCGATGGCGGTTTGGAACGCCTTTCGCGCCATCCTGCCGTTCAACGGCGTCGGACCGACGGCGGCGACCCAGCCCATTCACGAAATCGCGGCGGATTTCATCCGCGGCAATGCCGCGGCCAACTTCTACAAGGATAATTCGCGCGAGCCCGATGTGCCCCAGCGCCGGCACATCGCCGAATGATCGCCAACGCCCGCATGTATTCGGTGAGCCCGGAGGCTGCGGGACTGTGGCGCAGGCTGCTGGCCGGGCTCATCGAGCGTGCGGGCCTCGATATCTCCCTGCTGGAGCACACGGCGCCCGCGCCCATCGACGAACTTTGGCGGCGCCCGGACCAGGCCGCCGTGTTCATGTGCGGGCTGCCTTTTTCACGCTCCCATCCGCGGCCCGACATCATCGCCGCACCGGTGCCCTCGCCGCGCGATTTTCGGGGACAGCCGCAGTATTGGAGCGACATGGTGGTGCGCAGTGACAGCGCCTTTCAGAACATCGAAGACACGTTCGGGGGGCGTATCGCATTGACCGTCCCCGACTCCCAATCCGGATGTCTGGCGGCCATGTACTATCTGATGACTGCGGCATCCAAATTCCCGCCGTATGGCGAGGTCATCACCCCGCAAGTCACCCCGCTCGGCGCCGTCTCCGCCGTCATCGACGGTGCGGCCGACGTAGCGCCCATCGATTCGTATGCCTTCTGCCTCCTGCAGAGATATCGCCGCGATTTGACGTCCCGGCTGCGTGTCGTTGCGCGCACGCCGCGGACTCCCATCCCGCCGCTGGTGGCCTCGCGGACCGGCCTCGACAGCCTGCAGGCGGCCTTTCTCGAGGCGCACAAGATTGCCTCCCTTGCACCCTTGATGGAAGGCTTGCTGCTGGAGCGGTTCGTGCGGCCTGAT
>Ga0182030_10019476_pt1 | contig 12905 bp, 8 predicted proteins | sample 812S3MmetaG_FD_121299 | JGI IMG/M metagenome (GOLD analysis project Ga0182030, IMG submission 121299) | Permafrost microbial communities from Stordalen Mire, Sweden - 812S3M metaG (Illumina Assembly) | ecosystem: Environmental > Terrestrial > Soil > Wetlands > Permafrost | place: Sweden... | reverse complement strand
GAAACTGACCACAAGCTAGAAAATCAAGCCTGGTTCAGACAAACCGTTTTTGATGCTCAGCAAGAAAACGAACGACGTCGGCAAAGTTATTTTCCGCAAGGCTATACCGCTCCTAACGTAACCCACCAAATTGCCATTATAATCGACGATGGTATGGCAACAGGTCTAACCATGCTAGCGGCAGTTCGAGGCCTTCGTCAACATTATCCCCAAAAAATTGTGATTGCCGTGCCCGTTGCTCCCAGTGATAGCGTCGCCAAACTAAAAGAGCAAACCGATGAAGTCATTGTGGTCGATCAGCCTGACCACTTTCTGGGAGCGGTCGGCGCTCACTACGTTCGTTTTCCTCAAGTTGGGGACTACCAAGTTATTGAACTACTCCAAGCCTCGGCCAACAATTAGACGGTAATGCTTTAGCCCCCAAAGGCGATAAAGGCAACCATAAATAGACCGAAGACGACCGAGTAAATAGCAAACGGACGGAGGCGATTAGTGCGAAAGTATTTATCCAGAAAACGGACTGAAAAATAGGCCGCAATAAAGGCCGCCACAGCGCCAACCAATATCTGACCCCTGATTCCGTTGCCGTTAACTCCGATTAAATCCGGTAATTTGTAAATACCGGCGGCAAAAATAATCGGGGTAGCTAAAAGAAATGAGAAGCGGGCCGAGTCCTGATAATCCAGACCGCTAAATAAACCGCTCACCATAGTTACTCCGGAACGGCTGATACCAGCTATCAAAGCCAGCACTTGAGCCGTACCAATAATCCCAGCCCGCGTCTTACTCATCGCTGCCGAAGTATGTTCAACGGTACTTTGCAGATTATAGTCACGTTTTTTCTGGGCTTGGACGGTGGCATATTTATCACCGATAAACAAGATGATGCCGTTGACAACTAGAAATACGGCGGCGGCCATCGGCTTGGCAAACTGAGTTCTTAAGATGCGTTCAAACAGGAGACCGGTTAGACCAGCTGGAATGGTGGCAATAATTAGCAGCCAAATCAATTTTTCGTACGGCGTTTTAATTTGGCGCTGTTTGACGGAACTAAAGAAAGCCCGGATTAGCTTGATCCAGGTTTTACGATAAAAAATAAACAAGGCCAGGGCAGTGGCTACATGAAGAGCTACCAGAAACGCTAAGAAAAATGATTCGCTCTTCGGCTCACTAGTAACAATGTTGTGCCAACCGAGTAATTGAGGGATCAGTACGTTATGCCCAAGGCTGGACATTGGGAAAGGTTCAGTGATGCCCTGGATAATACCCAAGATAATGGCCTGGAAGTACGTCAATATCATTGGTCTAGTGTATCAAATACCAAGGCGGATGAACAAAGTTAAATCACTTACCTAATCCTAAGATCTTAACTTTTACTATCTGCTTTTAGTAGTTCCGCGCTCTTGATTGACTCGCTCACTTAAGTACACCTTCATCAACGACTGGTACGGTACATCCTTTTCATTAGCAAGACCCTTAAGACGTGCTAGCAGAGTTGACGGTAATCGAAGCGATATTGATTCTGTAGAAGGTTTTAGGTTAGGGAACACTGTTTTCTGACCATGTGACCAGCCCACATAATCTGTAGAATTGAGGGTGCTCCAAAATTCAGCCTCTTCCGCGGAGTTATTAAAATCAGGAATTTTTTTCAAGCTTTTCATACTGAATCCTTTCTTCCTTACTCATGTCGCGAATGGAAATTATGCGTATCATCTTGTCCCTTATAGTAAATGCTGCAAATAGTTTTCTGCCCGCTTTTGTTTTTCCAAGTACGTATAATCGTTCCTCGCGAGGTGTTGAATGCCTGCTATCTTCGGCCGAAATAATCGGCTCATTAACAAACACCTCTTCCGCCTCTTGGACCGTTACGCCGTGCTTTTTAAAGTTTTTATCGAGGCTACCTTGATCCCACAAAAAAGCAATCAGTTCAGGAAGTATCCTCATGTTAAAAGTATATGACTGTAATATACAATTGTCAACAAGCTTATATGGGCAAGGCGACTTCTAGTCGAGAGACCATCTGTTCATGATCTTTTAGTTGACGACTTTGACCAACGACGGCAGCTTTAACTATCTTCATATCCGACTTTAAGCCATCAACGTCTTGTTTGAGATCATTGATGCCTTGCTTCAGCTCTGGGACATCTTGAACATACTCACGAATGACTTTTAGCTCATCAGCCAAGACGTCGCCCAAAATCTCTCGACGCTCTTCATTATTTAGTGATTGCATACTGCTATCCTAGACCTCCCGGCTGGTACTTTCAACGTTTATACGCTTACTTATGATAGAGACAAAATCTATGCAGAATCTTCAAGGTTAGGGTAGAGTTCTAACGCTTGGCTATAAACCGCTGCCCAGTTTACGCTCCAGCTCATCTAGCTTATTGATGACCAGTCCACCCTGGATAGTCGTGACTAACCCCTGATCCTTGAGCATACGCAGCTGACGATTAACTGTTTCACGGGTTAATCCAGTGCGAGCCGCCAGTTCAGTTTCTTTCAACATGATGCGGTATTCACCATTGCTCGATTTACCGGTACGTCGACAGGCAATTATCAGCTCAAACATCAAACGGCTCATGGCCGTACCACCCATCAAATGCGCCAATCTTCTAAGGACACCATCAGTTCCTGAGAAAACACGGCTCAATAAATCAAACAAAACATCAGGGTTAGTTGTCACAAAATTGAGCGATGCATCGATTGGGGCTTGCCGGACAACTATATCGCTGGTCGCTTCAAAGAAGTAGTCATTGGACGTCCTGTTAACAACATAAGACATCGGGAAAAAAACCCGTGGCTTAAAGACATTAACCACCACCTCTTCACCGTTATTGGCAATGTCATACTCCCGAACACTACCCTTAGTCAAATAGAACACACCTGGTGGATTCTCGCCGGCATGTACCAGAACATGGCCTTTAGGGAACTGCTGTTTAGGATAGAGCTCGAAAAAGGCTTCGATTTTTTGCGCAATCTCCGTTGGCATACTCATAGTCTCTTTCCTTTGACTATACGTTTAACCAATCAACTTGACAAGCTCACCTACGGATAAAGTCTATCTGTTCGAATAAGATTAGTCATCAAACGTAAGCCAGGGCGAGCTCGGAGACTACCAATTGGGGGACCGCCATGGCACCGACCGCTTGGCGGGTATCGGTGGACGGTGGACTGGTCGTTTCTGTCTCTTGTTGTCGCTGGCAATAAGCAATCGTTGCCTCAGCCGCTTGTTTCAATAACTCCGCTTTAGGGTGATTGATCGGTACTGGCTCGTGAAAGATAAAACCATCGGTGACACAAACAGCAGAAAGTTCACCTTTAGCCTGATCGACAGGAGGTATCTCAAACCAGCCCATCAGACGGGTTATGTCTATTGTTCTTTTGTTCCGAGTTATACTCTCTCTTTTCCAAATCACAGCTGCACGAGTCCCGCCAAAGTCGGAGGATGTCGGTATATCAGATTCCGGTGGTTGGTCGTAGAGTCCGAGACGGATTTCAACTCTTCTAACTTTTTTATCAGGCATTACGAGATCGACTTCGGCACTGAGAGTTTGTGATGCATCGGGCAATTGACGGGTTGGGAAACCGCGTTCTCGAGGCTTGATTTTGGCACGAGTCTCTAAAAATTGAGCATTATCTTCCCATTGCTGTCGAACAGATAACTGACGGCTCTCTTCTTGAGATGCAGATTGGTCTAGTGGCGGGAATTCATGACTTACGAACATCAGTTTTGTCTTGGTGTCTCACTTTTAAACATTATTTATTTATAATGCTCTTGCTTTAATTACAAACCTTTTATAAACAAATGCAATAGCATTATTCGACAAATTTATCCGACAAATTATCAGTCCGCTAGTTGCTGTCAAGTCAATCCACCTTAGTAGATTAGGATTAAGCTTTTATTGTCATGGTTGCGCCAACCAGTTACAATTAAGTATTAATGATAAAAGCAAGCCACCTAACTAAAACCTTTCAGAAGAAGCTGGCGGTTGATGATATTTCTTTCGAAGTCGAAACCGGTAAAATAACCGGTTTTTTGGGGCCCAACGGGGCCGGTAAATCAACCACTATGCGCCTAATGCTCAGCTTAGCTAGTGGCAAAGGATCAACATTGTTTGATGGTAAGCCGCTTCATGAGTACAATCAACCATCAAAATTGGTCGGTATTTTATTGGAGGCTAAAGCTTTTCACCCGACCCGCTCCGCTCGGAACCATCTAAAAATACTAGCCACGGCCGGAAATATTCCATTGAAGCGCGTTGATGAAGTACTGGACGTCGTTGGCCTGAAATCTGAAGCCAAGAAGGGACCGGGTAAATTCAGCCTAGGCATGAGTCAGCGTCTTGGCATTGCTGTGGCATTACTTGCCCAACCAAAATATCTAATGCTCGATGAGCCGGCCAATGGCCTTGACCCAGAAGGGATGGCTTGGCTTAGACAATTTCTCAAATCCTACGCCGACCAAGGCAATGGTGTTTTTGTGTCATCGCACTTACTGAGTGAAATGTCACAAATGGCTGATAACGTTGTCGTCATTGGCAAAGGTAAACTTCTAGCCAGTACTTCGATGAAGCAGTTGATTGCTGGTAACGTCAAATCTAGCGTTTTTGTGAGAGTTACCAAGCAAGCTACGTTAGAACGGGTACTGAAAGAGCAGGGGCTGACTTTTGAAAAAGTTGATGACGGCTTAAAGCTGATCGGCCCAACAACTGATGAAATAGGTAAGATTGCGGCCGCTGCTGGCATTACGGTTCTGGAACTAGCCACCCGTGGCGGTTCATTGGAAGACGCCTTCCTAGAACTAACTGCCGGCTCTGAAGAATTTGAAGCCCGACCGGGAGGCGAGTTATGATACCAACCCTTAAAGCTGAACTGCGAAAATTATTAACAGTCCGTACAACTTACGGATTTCTGGGCTTTGCCCTAGTCTTAGAGCTTTTCCTGGGCTTCTTTATTAATGGTTGGAGAGCTGATCCGCTGACGCTGCGTGACCCCGGAACGTTGGCCAACGATTTTGCCGGTGCTGTTCATCTTCTGTCTCTTTTGGCAGCCATCGTCGGGATACTGCTGTTTACCCACGAATTTCGCCATAACACCATCGCTTATACCCTAACGCTTGCCAATAGCCGAAGCAAAGTACTGGCCTCTAAAATTATTGTGGTCAGCGTTATGGCAATTATTTTCACCTTGGTCAGCGGCGCCTTAGCCCCAATCCTTTCTATGTGGGGAATGCACTTACATCATTTGCACTTAGTCACTCAGTCTATACCGTACGGTAGTTTATTGTGGAAAGGATTATTCTACGGCTGGGGTTATACCATGGCTGGACTATTAATCGCTACCTTGGTACGAAATCAGATCGGGGCGATTGTGACACTCTTCATAGTCCCAGGGACCATTGAGGGGCTGCTGATGCTTTGGATCAAGCACAATGTTGTATATCTACCGTTTAGTGCTTTAAATTCTATTCTTGGACGCGGTATGGCGGCCTATCCGAACGCCATTACACCATTTCACGCCGTTCTGGTATTCAGCGGCTGGCTGATTAGCGGCTGGATAGTGGCCTGGATCTTATTTATCCGCCGAGACGCAACCTAAAATCAGAAACTGTCTGTGCCTGTTAGCATTATAGAGTTACATCTAAAAAAGCGGCAGCCGAGATTCATCTTGTTACTATCGGCAATTGACCTCTAGTATGTTAGCCGACCGCCAACACTACAACTATCGTTTGCGGTAGCTCCGGCAAGCGACCCTGGGCTACCTTGATAGCTGTTAGTGCTGAGACCCGAAGGGTTACACCCATTGGCGACTGTCGACCAGACCATTTTATTGGTACTTCCGCTCCACCACCAACCGATGCGAATCTGTTGTCCGGCCTGCAGATAAAAACCAGTACTCTGTGACTGCCAACTCTGTCCATTAATAGAACCACTGCCTCCTGACGGTGTCCAGGCCGAACCGTTGTATATGTTGTTCCCGCTGCTATTCCAGATCACCCAAGTGACTGTCGGGCTGCCACCGTATGATCCAGCGTAGAAACTGACTGAAGTAACGTACATATTAACCGGCACAGTCATCAGTGGGGTGGCGACCTCGTTACCGTTAGCCCCCTGCCAATAATACCAAGCATTAAAACCGGGCTGGTTGCCCCACGTAGCGTTGTCGACTACATTAATATCAATCGCCCCCGATGTACCCTCCGCTGTACTGACAGTAATGGCCATCTGCCCACTGATACCGCTGCCACCAATAACTGCGTTTAGATTGGTGAGGCTATTCCAACTGTAGCTCGCCGTACTCGACCCCGAGTTGGTACCATAACCTGTTGCCGTGACATGTACTGTGAGACTGTCGCCGTACTGCCCAAAACCGCCTCCGCCCAATGAGATAGTGCCTCCTTCCGAGACAAGTGACGGCGATTCTGAGCCCAGTGTCGGTCCCGATGCCGTGAACTGATTGGCGGAACTCGCGGCTGACCAGCCGATACTGTTCTCAGCGGTGACATTATTGGTGCCTGTTCCGATACCCGACGGCACTACGAACCACGCCGAAGTATCAGAGGTTGAACCGAATTGCCCAGACGCAATACTAGTGCCGCCTAGCATTATCCCAGCCAGATTGGTTAGGCCGCTGCTAGCTGAGATGTAAACGGTAGTTCCTACCTGAGCACTACCAGGGCTCACTGATACGTTTAGGGGGACATACGTCGTGAACTGATCCGCTCCACTCGTTGCTGACCAGCCAATATTGTTCTCAGCGGTAACATCATAGGTACCTGCTGCTATACCCGACGGCACTACGAACCACGCCGAAGTATCAGAGGTTGAACCGAATTGCCCAGACGCAATACTAGTGTTACCTAGTTTTATCGCCACCAGATCACTTAGCCCGCTAGTGGCTGAGATGTTAACAACGGTCCCCGCCTGGCCAGTATTAGGACTCACCGCCACGCCCAGAGGGACCTGCGCCGCCAGTTGGTGGGGCATATTCTGTATTGTATCTAGAGATTGTAAACTACCGTTCGCAAAGGTAGCACCGCCCCGTAGGCGATTAGTAGTAGCGGCATGATAATAGGTCGCAAAGTTGGTAATAGAAGTATGATTACCGTTGACGTCGGGGAAAGTAGCAGTCTGGGAATCGTCAAGCTCAAAGCGCAACCAAACATAACTACCAAGGTCGGTAGCGACGCCGCAAGAGTTATACGGCGAATAAGAAAATACATATAACACACCTAGTTGGTCAGTGGCGCCAGTATTGATAGTTTGTGAGCTACTGAAAGCTGGACAATTATTACTAGCCTGCGCATATTGAACAGTTATGCCGCCAGGTCCACTTAAACCGCCTATGCCCGGATTTCCGGTATTGGTACCGCTCGTGACAATTTCTGTCGGGGTAACATCACCGGTACCGGGCAGAGGATAGTATTGAACATCGCCCTGAACGCCACTCCATAAAATTGAACAACCGCCTAGAACATATAAATAACCTCCGTAGGCAACTAGACCAGGGAAGATCCTAGGGGTATTAAAGCTAGTGTTGGCAATCCAAGCTCCAAGGGTGCCATTGCTATTAATCAACGCAACTTGTACATCATTTAAAAGTGCGCTGCCGTAGCCACCGGCAACATAAAGGTAACCGTTAACCGCCACCGCCCCGAGAGAACGACGGCCAGTACTAAAGCTACTAGTCGTATTCCATGACCCGAGTGTACCGCCGGAATTAATTGAGGCATATCGAACCGTATTGACATAACTACCGCCATAGTCACCGCCCAAGATATACACATAACCGTTGTATGCAACAGCTGATTCGTATGATATGTCCGAGCTAAAACCACTATTGGCAGCCGACCAACTGCTGCCGAGCGTACCGTTAGCGTTAATAACTATCGAGTCGGCTTCATTATAATTATTAGCATTATTACTGCTTTCTCCGCCAAAAATATACATATAGCCGTTATAGGCGACGGCCGAAAAAGTATCATTAACCGCCGGCAACGCAGTAGTAGTATTCCAAGTACCCAACGAGCCGTTAGAATTAATTGGTGCATAATAAGTAACACCTACCGTCGTACCGCTAGTATTCATACCACCCATAACATATAGATAGCCGTTATACTCAGCATAACCAAAGCCTTGAAGTGCCACTGGCATAGTGGTTGACGTCCAGGAGCCGATCGTACCGTTACTTTTGATCGGAGCATATTCTACAATATTAGTATTACTACTGGCGGTTTGTCCGCCAAAACTATAGAGGTAGCCGTTATAAGCTACCGACCCAGCGGCATACACAGCTGTCGACATACTCGTCGTAGTATTCCATCCAGTATTGCCCGATAGGTTGACTAAATCAGAGTAATAGCCAGCCCTGGGAATGGATTGAAGGCCAGTTGAAAAAACACCATTACACATGCTACTAGCGGCTGTGCAGTCACCGCTGGAGGTACCACCAGCTCCGCCCATAACGTAGAGATAACCGTTATAGGCTACTGTACTAAAGACCCAACGGGCGGGCATAGTAGTGGCTGTGAAGCTGGTGGTGGCCGTCCAGGCACCGACTGTGCCATTACTATTAATCGGGGCATAGAAGACGCCGTTGCAGATGACAGAACAGTCACCTCTGGAGGTAGTGGCATATCCGCCCATAACGTAGAGATAACCGTTATAGGCTACGGCCGTAGCATATTCCCGGGCGGGCATACTGGTGGTAGTAAAGTTGGTGGTGGCCGTCCAGGCACCGACTGTGCCGTTACTGTTGATCGGGGTATACCAGACGCCGTTGCATACATTACTACTGGCAGTACAGTCACCGCTGGAGGTTCCACTTATCCCGCCCATAACGTAGAGATAGCTGTTATAAGCTACAGCACTAAAGCCATAACGGGCGGGCATATTAGAAGGGAAAGTGGCAGTAGTATCTTGAGTCCAGGCACCGACTGTGCCATTACTGTTAATCGGAGCATACCAGACGCCGTTGCAGTAATCACCAGTAGCTGTACAGTCGCCGCTGGAGGTAAGACTTTGGCCAGCCATAACATACAGGTAGCTGTTATAAGCTACAGCACTAAGACCTTGGCGGGCGGGCATATTAGAAGGGAAGGTGGCAGTAGTATCTTGAGTCCAGGCACCGACTGTGCCATTACTGTTAATCGGAGCAAAGAATGTGCCGTTGCAAAAGTAAGGATTAGTGCCTGATGTACAGTCGCCACCGCCAGAATTGTTTTGCCCACCCATAGCGTAGATATAACCATTGTAGACAACAGCAGTAAAAGTAAAACGGGCGGGCATAGTGGACGGAAAAGTTGCAGTAGTATCTTGCGTCCAGGCACCGACTGTGCCGTTGCTAGTGATTGGTGCATAAAAAACGCCGTTACAGAAATCACCGGTAGCCGTACAATCACCGTTGGAGGTACTGCTTTTCCCACCCATAGCGTAAATATAACCGTTGTAGGCAACCGTAGCTAACCCATAACGAGCGGGCATATTAGAGGGGAAGGTGGCAGTAGTATCTTGACTCCACGTTACCACTGTCCCTACTCCTCCATTATTAACCGGCAGATACATGACCGTGGCCACAATGCCGTTACCGGGTGATCCGCCCATAACATAGATGTAGCCGTCGTAAACCACCCCGGCACCATTGCCAGTACTAGCCGATAGACTAGTAGTAGCCACCCAGGAGCCAACGCTACCGTCATTGTTAATCGGCGCATATTCAATGGTAGCGGTATTGCCACTGTCAGTGTCACCACCTACGTCATAAATATAACCGTTGTAGGCTAGGGTTACGGACGAAGCTACATCAAACGGGAGGCTGGAACTGTTATAGCACCAGATGTTGTTATCGCCACCCAGCGTCCAACCACTGGGACAAGTCGATGGAGCAGTTAGAGCACCAGTTGAACTGGTGGCGGCATATTCTACAGTCTCGGTATCGTTGCTGACTACTGAACCGCCCAGGACATAGACATATCCGTTAGAGGCTACTGACACATCCTGGTAAACATATGCCGGAAGGCTGTAAGAGTCATAACACCACGCGGTCGACCCAGCACCACCTAAAGTCCAGTTAGTCGGACAACTACTTTGAACCGTTAAGGCCCCGCTTGAGCCAATAGCCGCATAAGCCACATCTTCGGAAAGATAACCACCACTCACCCCACCCGATACATAGATATAGCCGTTATAGACTGTGACTCCGGTTTGGTAGGTGACACTAGGCAGGCTACTAGTGGCCGTCCAGGAACCCGGGCTACCGTTACTGTTAATTGGAGCGTAGTAGACAGCAGCCGAATCGTTACCAGAGCTATTCTGGCCACCTATCACGTAAAGGTAGCCGTTATCGGCAACGGCCGATTCATTTTGCAAACCAATCGGTAGACTGGAATTGTTATAGCACCAGGCCGTAGCACCGGCACCACCCAGCGTCCAACCACCAGGACAACTTGACTGTGTCACCAAAGCTCCACTGGAACTAACTTGGGCATAAGAAACTGTGGCGACAGCGGAACTACCACCCCATCCACCGAAATTGTAAATGTAGCCGTTAAAGGCTGCAGCGGCGTTATTGACGGCAGCTGACGGAAGGCTTGATGCTGCACTGACTGAACCTAGATATCCAGCTGGTTGTATAGATGCTAAAAAAACACCATTGCAGAAATTACTGGTAGCAGTGCAATCGCCGCCGGAGGCACCGGCTTGACCGCCCATCACATACAGATAGCCGTTGTAAGCTACGGCACTGCCGTCCCAACGGGCGGGCATGCCGGAGGCGAAAGTCGTAGTGGCCGTCCAGGCACCGATGGTGCCGTTAGCATTGATTGGAGCGTAAAAGGTGCCGTTACATAAGTCACTGGCAGCCGTACAGTCACCACTGGCAGCATTACCCATTCCATCAAAAACATATAAATAACCGTTGTAAGCTACGGAACCAAAGTTATCACGAGCGGGCATACCGGAGGGGAAGGCGGTAGTGGATGTCCAGGCACCGATGGTGCCGTTAGCATTGATTGGAGCGTAAAAGGTGCCGTTACATAGAGTACCGCCAGTCGCACAGTCGCCCGTCGACGTATAACCTAAACCGCCCATTACATATATATAATTGTCGTAGACTGTATCGGCAAAAGAAACACGGGCGGGCATATTAGAAGGGAAGGTGGCAGTAGTATCTTGAGTCCAGGCACCGATGGTGCCGTTAGCATTGATTGGAGCGTAAAAGGTGCCGTTACAAAAATAACCAGCCCCACCACCAAACGTACAGTCACCCCCTGAAGTATTGGACAGACCACCCAAAAGATAAAGATAACCATTGCTGGCTAAGGCCGGCGCTAAAGCTCGACGGGCGGGCATACCGGAGGGGAAGGCGGTAGTGGACATCCAGGCACCGATGGTGCCGTTAGCATTGATTGGAGCGTAAAAGGTGCCGTTACAGTAATCTCCGCTAGCCATACAGTCGCCACTAGATATTCCAATTGAACCACCCATTAAATAAAGATAGCCGTTGTAGGCGGCAGCAGCAAAACCTGCCCGGGCGGGCATAGTGGACGGAAAAGTTGCAGTAGTATCTTGCGTCCAGGAAATACCCAGCGTGCCAGTACTGCTAATCGAGTCGTAGAAGACACCGTTACAGTAACCTCCGGTAGACGTACAGTCACCGCCAGAGGCAGCGGCCTGTCCACCAAAGACATAAAGATAGCCATCGTAAGCTACAGCACCGAAACCATACCGAGCTGGCATAGTCGAGCCACTAGATGAGAAAGCAGTCGTCGAAGTCCAAGAACCAATGACACCACCGTCTAACCCAGCTTCATTAACCGAACTAGTTCCAATGTTGATATCACCTTCATTGTTACCAGTGGCACCAAAGCTGTTAGCTGAAGCCACTAAAATACTAGGATCAATGTCTAATGGGTAAGCGGTTTTAGGTAAACGGCCGAGGCTAGAAGCGACTAGCGTAATAGTGTTGCCTTTGAGAGTTAGGCTGGTCTTGGTACCGGGTGGATTAGTCGGGTTAGTTGATGAGATAGTCGAGCCGTCTTTTATGATTGGTGGTAATAAAGCAAAGACCAGATAGTTCTTCTGACTGTTAACTCTAGCCTTAGCGACGGCTAGCTGGTCTTTGCTGTCACCGTAGGTAATGTTGCCGAATAAGGCTGGATCAGCCGAGTAGATACCGATTGCTCCGTCGGATAGACTTCTGGCTGTTAGGTAGCTTGGTAGAGATAACTTGTAGGTTAGCTTTAAGCTACTAGTTGGTTGGTTTAAGACAACGTCTTCTTGTAGTCCGTTTTGTTTAACGGTGTAGATGTCTTCAGCCCCACTGGTATTAGTTAAAGGATAGACTATGTGAGAAGAGAGGTTCTTACCAGCAGTAGTACTAAACTGGGGGATTAAGCTAAAGGATAGACCACTAGTATTGTCTCTAACGGTTACCCCATGGGATAAAGCAGTTGGTAGTTTTAGGGCATAGCTGGCGTTGCTAGAGTTATTACCGACCGTCACAGCGTCCGAGCTAAAGCTATTAGCTGAACTGTTTAGGTCTGACTTATTCAGGTAATAGGCTTTAGCCTTAGAGTTATAGGCAAACTTGCCGGTCTTCATGAGAGAAGTGTCAGCGGGACCAATCAGCTGGGAGTCGGCAGTGGTCAGTTGATAAGACGGCGCGATAAAAGCCAAGACGCCCAGCGCTAATAGACCGATTACCACGACACCGGCGACAGACGCACCAACCCGATTATAAAGTCGAGGGTGCTGGTGATAAATGACTAGGATTTTGTGGCGCCAACGGAAACCCTGGCGAATCAGGTAGCGGCCTAATCGGTAACGCCGGGCTTTTATCAGACAGGCCATCCAAAGCTGTTTGATGGGCAACCATAACCAACACCGAAAACACCGCTTAATACG
>Ga0182030_10019475_pt1 | contig 12905 bp, 25 predicted proteins | sample 812S3MmetaG_FD_121299 | JGI IMG/M metagenome (GOLD analysis project Ga0182030, IMG submission 121299) | Permafrost microbial communities from Stordalen Mire, Sweden - 812S3M metaG (Illumina Assembly) | ecosystem: Environmental > Terrestrial > Soil > Wetlands > Permafrost | place: Sweden... | reverse complement strand
TTAAAACATGAGTCGCGATTCAAGACCGGAGGCTTGCCGAAGCGAGAGAAGTCCACCTCTCATTCAAAGGCCGCCGTGTCACTTAGCTCTGATTCCGGGTACTAGCTAGCCAGTGCAACCTCTGCCGTGCTGGTCCGGCCCGGCCTACCGGCCATCGGTCGATGGCTTCCGTTACGCTGCGAGCGCCGCCGGCTTAGACGAAGCTGGCATCCTCGCGGCCAAGGCAAGTAGAGCGCTTCTCAGGTCCAGCGGATGTTATGTAGCCGAATGGCCGATCGGCGTGGATGCGTGAGGTTGGACGAAATAACTGGATCTTTTCTTGGCGATTACGGCATTTGTCGCCCCGGCGGTCTATGGCGGCCGGATAAATCAAGTCCTCGAAACGCTGGCCGGCCGCTATTATTTGAGCTGAGCCAAAGCGTCGCGTAGCAACCATCCGGCGAGTTGCCCGTTGAGGTTTTGGGGGGGGGGGCGCAAGGAGTTCGCGCCATGAGATCGTATCAGGACTTTCTGCTCTATCCGCTGGCAACGGCGGATTTGCCCGTTTGCCCGGGCTGTGGGCGTCCGTTGGCGATTGCAGTTCATGAGGTCAGGGAAAAAGCGGCTTGAGAGTTTACGGATTATGTCCCGCTTCGGCGGGGTATTTTCATATGTGCGCTGCCACGCAATTGAAACACGTAGCGCTCAACAAGGTTCCTTCGCCGCGCTCAATCGTATCGATCTCTCAACGCACTTCTCACAAAAAGCCGGCACTTGCGCCGCACTGCTGACTGGCCGGCCAAGCGCAGAACAACGCAATGATGACGCGGGTTCGCCCGCACAGCGACCTTTGGACAGACGACGAAGGAACATTCGTCCTAGTCCCGGAGTTACCGCCGCACTCATGAAAGAAGGACTATCAAAATGAAAAGCCTTTATGTGCTTGCCACGCTGGCAGCGCTTAGTACCCCGGCATTCGCCGCTGAAACGATGTCAAGTCTGCCATCGGATAGCTGGACGATCACGAACTACTACAAGCAAGATGTCTACGACAAAAACCAAAATACTGTCGGAAAGATCGACGATGTGCTGATTGACAAATCCGGGAAGATAACCGCGCTCATAGTAGGCGTTGGAGGCTTCTTGGGCATGGGTGAGAAAGATGTCGCGTTGCCCTTTACTGCCGTTCAAGCGGAAAAGAAAAACAACAAATGGTATTTGACGGTCGACGAAACGAAGGACTCTCTGAAAGGCGCCGCCGGCTTTAAATACGACAGTTCGACCACGACTTGGTCACCGGATAGCAAGTAAACTATCTCCAAACGATGACGTTCTGGACCACATCTTCTGCCCCGGCCTGTCTCTGAGCAAGCCGGGGCTTTTATTTCCGGAACAGCCGAGCTACTCGTCGCGCATGCGAACGAGCGTAGAGTCCAATGTCAAACCCGGTGCTTGTTTGGCGGTCTCCCTACAGGAGGCGGTCACCCCGCCATTGGACCGACCAGTCAGGGTTATTTCGAGATCGTCTATCCCCCCGAACGCACCCGGTCCAGGCGAGTGCCGGGTAGCGAAAAGGGTGGCTTCGAATTGCTCGCCGTCAGTTCGCCAATGCCCGGTGTAGGACATTATGGTATCGCCACCGCTTAGCTTGCCATCGGGCGCCAGCACGACGACGCCGGTACCCTCCACGAGCGGGGTTCTGAACCATACGGAATATTTGCCGTCTTTGAGCACCTTCGGACGACTCGCTCAATTCTCACACCAAACGAACGGTGGAACTGTTACCGGATCAGGATCGATTAGGCGTCGCCGGATAAGCTAATTGCAGATGTGCTTCGGCCTCGTATTGCTCTGCGAGTTCAAGCAGGAGTCGCATGGTCAAGCTGTCCGCCTCTTGGGCAGGGCGACGGCAATTTTCGGCTTCGGCTTTAAGTTCCTGAGGATCGGCCATAAACCGCTAAAGCACCGAAACGGTCTTTCGTTCCCCTGAAATACGGTTTCGAGAGCGTATGCTTAATGCGGTCGCGCGCATCTGGCACATGCGGGCCGGGCGACGTTACCCTGCGGGGACTTCGCTCTGTGTTCAACCTCGGCCAACAGTTCGGGCTCGACCCAAATCCTTGTGCCGATCCTCCTGGCGTAGGGCTGCCTCTGCGGATCGGCGGCTTGGGCCGAGCCTGTAAGTATTTTCGGCTGTTTGTTTCTGATTTGGTCAGGGACGTGGGGTCAAATGCCGCCACATGCTCCTAATGCCGAAGGTCCGGACGAAGCCCACTCTTTGTTCAATTGGCTTAGGAACAATGAAACCTCTTTCCGCTTTCATAACTGACACATTTATGGAGGTCTTTGTGAAAATTCGGGCAGGCTACGACATTGCGTTTCAGTGTCCTTACGCAGTTCCAATGGTGCTCATGCTCACCACCCATCCCTCTCGCGATGGGGACATTCTTGGCGATCAGTCGATGCGTTTTTCTCCGGGCGTGGAAGCGCGGGACTTCTTCGATCCGTACGGCAATATTTGCACCCGGCTTGTTGCCCCGCCGGGACTGCTCGAAGTCCGCAGCGACTTTGTTGTCGAGGACAGCGGGCTTGCAGACGAGGTCTGCCCAGCAGCGCAACAGTGGGATGTAGGTTCACTGCCCGGAGAGGTTCTCCCTTTTCTTCTGGCTAGTCGCTATTGCGACACCGAAAAGCTGTCGAACCTAGCTTGGTCGCTCTTTGGAGGTATCGAAGGCGGCTGGCAGCGGGCACAAGCTATCTGCGACTACGCTCACGACCGCATCGAATTCGGCTATCATCACGCACGAGGCGATCGTACCGCCTCGGAGGGACACGAGGAGCGCCGCGGCGTTTGCCGGGACTTCGCTCATCTTGCGGTGACCCTGTCCCGATGCATGAACATCCCCGCACGCTATTGCACCGGTTACCTTGGTGACATCGGCGTGCCGATCGATCCAGCGCCGATGGACTTCAGCGCATGGTACGAAGTGTTCCTTGATGGCCGCTGGTTCACCCTGGATGCGCGGCACAATCATCCGCGCATCGGCCGCATCGTAATCGCCAAGGGACGTGACGCAGCTGATGTCGCTATCTCAACGGCCTTCGGTCCTGCACAGTTGGCGCGTTTCAATGTAATAACGGAGGAGGTCAACCAAGCCGATCAGGATACGCAGCTCTCGGAAGCGGCCTGAGAAGCGACCGGCACCTTCAGAAAGTTGCCAATCCCCCCTCAGTCGCGCAGCATACCGCGCTGCGTCTTGAGTGAGCGCCTCCTCGCCGTTTCAGCTTGGCTTATTGGGGGTGTCGATCCTCGGGCCGCTTTGCTTGGCTTCGACGGCGCCGGCGCCATGGGCGTTGCAGCCTCGATCTGGCTGCGAATCGGCTGCGTCTCCATCGGGGTAACTTCGCGTTTTCTTGCCATCCCTCAATCCTCTGGATCGGGTAACCAAAAGGGCGCCCATTTAGGGAATGCGTTGATCCCTCGACGTAGCCGCGCGTTTCAAACGAGCAGTCCTCGTATTGAGAATGCTGAGACGGCCAATTATCGATCCGGTGCTTCGTCCCAATTCGACACCAATCACGCCATGCGGCTTACCGGCCGCCTTAAGTTCGAGCAGCCGCGTATCTTCCTGAGGGGTCCATTTTTCTTGCTGTTCTTCGGCATGGCGCGCTGATGATCGAAAATCGCTTTCGAATTCAACATCGCGAGGACCGGCCGGTTCCTTCGGTCTATGTGGATCAGCGAAACGCGCAGTCGCCATTAGTCTTTCGGCAGTCGACACATGGAACGGTATCTCGCCTATCCCGCTCTCTAAGAATTGTGCGCGCGGCGCGCGGCATACCAAAGCGCTGGAATAATTAATGTCCTCCTCTTTGATCCACGACACATGCGAGCGCCTGAGCGCCGTCTGGGCCGCGTTACGCGCGTCGAGGAGATACCTGCTGCCTTCACACTTGGCTTTAGGTTTGCCTCGATGCGCGACCCGTGCAGACTCACGATGCCATTAGACAGGATTGGGAAATGGTAGACGTGGCCGTTCTCAATATGGGTGCGAACGATCTCAGTTTCCAAAATCTCAGAAGCAAAATCGGTCGTTGGCATCGGATTTCAGTACGGCTCCCTAGCTGATCGCGGTTTTAGAGAACCCGCGAGAGTCCTGTCAATAACTTGCCGAACTTTCAGGTCAGCGTGGTAGGCGGTCGAAGCTTCGCCGGTTCTCAGCACCTCGGGATCGCCATCGACACGCGCCACTTTCGCCTTAACTCGAAAAGGTCCAAAGCCCATCTTAAGACCCTACCGCCAGCCGCCTGTTGTCGAGATGATCCGATTTGGCAGTGCTAATGCCACCGCGCCGCCCAACGAGCCGGAACACTCCAAGGCCCTCGGCGTTCCCTTACAAACGGGCCGAGAAAGTTCAGATGAAAATCCTAGAGCATCCCGAAAGTCACATTGTCAAGCTGGACGATGGATCGACGTGGCAGATTTTCCCGGGGGATATAGACCATACATTAAAATAGATGCCAACAACGGAGCTAAGGCTGTTCGAGCTCAACGATGAGGTCGCCTCGCACGCCCTCATCAATTCGGATGACGGAACTCATGTTCGCGTGCGCCCTCGGGGCGAGCGCTGGCCGGTGGCCAAGGTCAACCACATTTTGAAACAGGGCTGACCATGGGCTTTATCGTTCGATCAGTTTCCAAGCGGACAGGTGAACCGCCGTACCAAATCACAAAGGCCACGAAGAAAGATGCGTTGGATGCGGCAATCGGGTTTTTGGCTCAGGGAATGAAAGACGTGACCATCACTGACGAAAAAGGACAGATTTACAGCACGAGCGAGTTCGTCGATCTCATCGAAAATCCTCCCGCGAAATAGTCGAGTCGAAATTTTCAATCACATTTTCCCGAAGGTACGCACTTTAACGGGTAAGAGGTTATGCCCGCAACAACGGAAGTCGCGGTACCAGAGCGTCAGTCCGTCCGATGACTAATTCGACGTTCTCGGCGCAATCGCCAAAGATGGAATGGCACCCAAATGATCAGCCGCAGCAAGACGATCGCAGAGGCGATCTGAATCCAGATCATCCCGCCCAACTCTCGCAACATGATCTCTAGCCGCGCGCCCCAGGGCTCTGGCACCTGATCAGCGAGGGACTCGATTGAATGGGTCATGAACCGCAACGAATCCCGGATCCACCCCGGTTCGTAGACGAAGGCGGCGAAGATCAGCGCCCAAGTCGCAAGCATCGTCAGAAAGCGAAACGTTTGCGCTCTGGCCAGTTGGCCGACGGTGGGGCGGGTGGACGTCCGAACTGGCAGCATTGCACGGCAACCCATCAGCTTCTGACGCCGGGAACCGAAGCAGACCTCGGCGATTGGGTCTTCGAGAATTCACCTTACGAATCTTTAGGACAATGCACCATGGACAAGGATCGAATTGTTGGCTCCGCGAAGGATTTCGCGGGTAAGGTCGAAGGCACCGTCGGCGGTATTGCCGGTGATGCAAGGACTCAGGCTGCGGGCCAAGTCCGCGAGGCGACGGGAACGGCGCAGAACCTGTACGGCCACGCCAAAGATGCGGCGCGCGAAACTGCGGATGCCGCCGTTAACTACGCAAAAGACGCTTACGAGAACGGCGGCGATACTTTCCGTGACGGTTCGCAGGCAATTGCGGAGAAGGTGCAGGAAAACCCGCTGAGAGCGATGTTGATCGCGGGCGGGATCGGCTTTGCGTTGGCGCTGCTGATGACGCGGCCGCCGCGCCGGCCGCCGCCGCGGTCGCGCAATTTCGGATAGGATTGGTCTTGGCGCATCTGGGCGTGGGCAAACGCTCGGCGGCAAAGCCTTAAACGCCCCCTCAGCGCCTCGTGATTGGTGCGCCTAGCGCCCAGACGAAACCATTTTCGACGGGTCACGCAGTCATCCTGAAACAAAACGCCTCACATCATGGTCCCTTTGGTCATTTGGGGGGAACATGCAGATCACCGTGGTGGCCGTGATGTGCCATACGATTGGAGCCTTCGTCCCGCAGCCGGTCGACACCTTACCGGACCCCGTTTGTCGTGAAGTGATCGTCATCAAGGACGATATGTCGACGCAGTCCTGTATGCTTTCGCAGCCCGCGCTCGCCGAATGGAAAGACCGATCGATCTACCGCGGCGCCTCATGGTGGATCAGCCGGATCAAATGCTTGCCGGGCAATTACGTGCCGAAAGAACGCGTCTAGTGGTTCAAGATCGGGCCGGGTTATCTTCGGGACGAAGCCGGCTTCAATTACTAAACCGTTTCGAGTTGGCCGCGCGATCTGGGAAGCACCAGCACGGCGTCGTCGATACCGGCTATGGATACGTCGGGAAACTGCTCCGCATGATGGACAGAGACCGAAGCCCCGGACGCCCGGACCGCAATAATGGCCTTATCACAACAACAAACCCACGCGGCACCAGACTGGAGCGGTGGAGTCCTTGCTGTATGGCGCTGATTCTCCCCAATCAAAGCGCCAAACATTCCTCACTGCATCAAAAGTGAGTCAGAGCCCTTATTCCATGCCGAAACACAGCTTCCACGTGCTCCGCGTCGCCATCCGGAGGGCCGATGGCTCCCGGCAGGACATGTTCATCGACGCCTTGGATGAAGCGAAGGGCCTGCCGCGCAACGAGCGCGCCACGGCGCTCTATCGTGGGCACTATCTTACCCAGCGGCCCGGCACCGATCCGGAAACGCTGCCCTATGTCGGCGGCACGGCGATTCTGTTCGACGAGCGAGTGATCTTCAATTGACTGCATGACTGAAGACACCGAAACTGCCTGGCATCGAGAGCAGATCGCTAAGAACCGCACCATCCTCGAAGAGTTAGAGGCAGGCAATACTGCCGGGAGCGACGTTTTTCCCGAGACCCAATCAGAGATCGAGCATCTCAAAGCGCAGATCGCTCAATCCGAGCTGATCGTCGGTGCCAGCGAAAAGCGATAGGGCCGAATCCGCTAACCCGGCCACCGACGCCGGACGCTGGGCACCGGTTATCCCTCGCTTGTTGACGTCGCTCACCCACCAATCTTCATCGACCGGCAGCACCCTTACGATGGAATTATCAGATAGGCTGATAATGGCGGGGGAGCCCACCTCATCGTCGATCCGGACGAGCTTCAACTCGTCGTCCGGTTGGGCCAGTTCAACGTGACGTCGAGGTCCCCCGGATAGATGCGCCAAGGTGGCGTTCCATAAAAAAACGCTGCGGGAGTATGCGCACGCGCTGAGAACAGGTTAGACGAAACGCGTACCGATGCGTTGGTGCCGCAGCCAGAAACCGGCAAAATAAGCTGCGTCCATCGTCCCTATTGTGGCCGGTTGTCACCCAGCGCGTGCGATCGGTAACGTGAGAGCCGCCGATTGGTTTCACCCCTTTTGCGTGCCGCTAAGGCTAAATTTGCGCGCTACATAGGCGACATTGTCAGCCTTTCGAACGGGACACGAAGCGCGTTGGTTCGCGCCCCAACCCCTAGCCTTAGGGGCGCCATCGATCTTGCCATTGGTGCCAATGTGGGTCGGTCTCGCATAAAAAAATCGAGCCGCTGAAGTCGTTTGTACTTTGAGCGTCAATCGCAAACTTGGGGGGCGCACGCTGACGCCAGCCATTGAGCGAGCAGATATTGCTAGACTATAGATTCTTTCACTACGGCGATCATAGCATTAAAGATTTTTTTGGCTTCCGCTGCCGTGATAGCCGCTCTCATCGGTCTAAGGCCTGCATTATGGGCCAACGCCCCGGCAAGCATCATTTCTTCGGTTGGATTCGACAGTTTCTTAATCAACGTCTCATAGCGGTTTTCCAGTTCACGAACTGTGTCTTCCTGCTTGGAAATAGCGGCGTCGTTGTTTGCGGGAAAATCATCTGTCACAGCGTCACCATAACTGTTTGAGTGTCGAAATTGTCTCAGCTACCGCTAGCTAAATCGGTTCCTTATATCATCAGTTCATTTTGAGCTGTTGGATTTCCGTTGCTTTTTCCGGTCGGCAATCTCGATACAAACCGCACTGAGATAACGGGTCAAGCATCGCGATTATCTCGTCAGGACAAGATCGGGCCGAGCCTCTCGAGACAAAAGCCCGCCTGGGAAGGAGGAGCGATTGATGACTAGACCGTTTCGAGTTCGCCGCCCGTTTTGGGAAGCACAAGCACGGCTTCGTCGTACGAGAGGCGACCGTTCAGGACGGTCTTGAGAACGTAGTCGACCACCCGGCCATGATCACTAACGACGGGCCGGACATCGATCCGCTGGATGGACTTTTCCGACCCGGCATACAGCTCGTGCTTTTCCCGGAAATGGTCAGCCAGGGAGCCTTTGAAGCGGGAAGCCGGCGGCATCAGCAGCAGGGCGTGGAAATGGAGCCCGCCGTTGCAGAGGACCATCGGGTCGGATGCCTTGTCCCGCTTGTAGACCGGTAGGTCCATGGCACCGATCAAGACCGGCAGCTCATCAGTGGAAGCCGTCCTGGGTTTCCTGTGAACCCTGGTCAGAAGCGTCGAGTAGATCCGGTGGACCTCGTCCTTCATGCGGCTGATAATCGCCGTTCGTGGACCAGGTAGCTGAGAGAACAGGAAGGTCACCAGATTACATGACCAACCGGCTCGAACCCGGTCGGTGACCAGTTGGGTGTATCCATCCACCAAGTCTGCCTTGGTCTGAGATCCAAACGGGGACCAGTAACCGGGACGGATGGATGTCATCCGGTTGTCGGATGGCGTTTCCTGCGGGTTGATGGTGGGCTGGATACCATGCGTCATCTGATCGTTGATTGGATTGTGGGGTTGATGGTTGTTGGCGATAGGAAACCGTATCGGTGGCTTCCGGTTTGCTCCTGGCTTGTCGGGTATCGTTTCGTGTGGATTACTGATGGGTTGGATACCATCCGCCGGCTGATCATTGATTGGATCGTGGAGATGATGGTCGTTGGCAATAGGAAACCATATGCCCTCGGATGCTGCGGACATTCATCGATCCTATGTAGCAGGCGAGTTCCAGTGGCCAATCCATCGGGATACTTCGGTCTGCGGGTTATTTAGGGGTTTGGGATGATTTTGATCGGTGCAAAATTAGCTACCGACCGTAGCAAAGCAGGCGACGGAGATTGCTGATGACGCGCAACCACCGGCTCGACGTACCCAACGTTTTTACTCGGTAAAAATGCGACCGCAGCAATTCGGGCTTCCCAGAGGCCTCTTGTTAAATTGGACGGAGGCCATGGACGACCACTTCCTGCCTCACGCGAACGGGTGCCTCAAGCAACCTTGCGTTGATCCTGAAGCTGTTGCTCAAGGTCTTCGATCAACTGGGCCAATCGCTCTCGCGTAAGCGGGTCGCTTGGTTCCAACGACAATCGACGGGCTTGCGCCAGCTTTCGTTCAAGTTCTGCGCGCTGTCTGCGATCCATTTCCATACTCCTGCCAGGTAGACGGCGGGATCGCTAAAATGTTCACAGAACTTCTGACATACCGTTAACACTTTGTGCTTGCCCGCCTCTCGCGTCATCCTTGGCAGTGGCATCCGGCCTGCTCGACAACCGTCCCTGCTTGGACTGATGATGGGGGGCGTTTTACTATTCGGTCCCATAAATCCGGGGCAAGGACGCCAAACCTGACTCGGACGTTCTTCAGAAGGTGGCCCAGATCTCATCAGGCCCCCGACCATCCTCCAAAAGCCGGAGCCGGGGTATGTCCTCCCTGACCGGTTCAGTTTACGGCTGGCCCTCCGAAAAGACGGAGGACAACCGAATGGAGATGGATCGAAGGAACCTTCTGGCCGGGGGACTAGCCTACGTCGGCGTGGCAGGCTTGCCCTGCACAGTCGCAAGGGGCGACTCCGCAATCGATCAGGGACCGCACCCATTCACCCGCTCCCTGCTCGAACGGGCTGTCCGAGCCGGTAGCGCGGTGAATCGATCGGAGGTTGAGCGCGTCATCCTTCAACGCGCCGAGTTGCTGGGTCGCTGTGACCCACCTGTTATAAAGTGGCTGGCCGACCCACAGAGCGCGTTCAACCACCTGCGTCGCTACGAGTTGACCAACCTCTTGCAGATGGAGAATGCCGCCTTCTGGCGGCAATCAGGTTGTCCGGAGATGGACGAGGAGATCCTCGATCGCTGGTGCGCGATCAGCCGGCTCGCGAATGACGTGTTGCGACCAGACGAACACGATCGCGCTTTGATGGCGCCGAAACTGGTGGCCAAACAAAACCCGTCTGCCAATCCGGACGCGGCTTTCGAAGTCAGGGTCTTCGCGGCGCAGATCGGTTGGCTCGAAACGTCCATCCCGGATGCTGCCGTTGAAGCGCTGTGCAGGGTCGAGGTCCTGCTGTCTCAGGGTCTCTCTGAAGCCTCGGAGCCGATTCATCATCAGTTGGGAATCATCGAGGCGTACCGGCACGGCCTGCTCGCCACGTGGGAAACGCCTAATGAGATGGTCTGCGTGCCTAGGTCCGCAGCGTAGTCCCGCGCAGGGTCCGAACGAGCCTACGAACCCCAGCGCTTCCTGTCGCCGTCACGGAAAATGCATCGCCGGTCCACCTCACGCGAGCAACGGACTTCAGCAGAAAGAAGAGCCCTCGCCACGTGAGTTCGAGCGCCACCTCATGGTGGCGAAGTCCCTTGCCGCCCTTGACCAAACCGAGGTCCCGGATCAAGCAGTAGAGGCCGCTGCTCATTCGAGCTAGCCGGCAGTCCCTGAAGCGCTCCATCGCGAGATGGATGCACCATTGAGTGAATCCGTCAATTCTTTGGATGGGTCTCGTCAATCAATCATAGTATGTCGATTAGCTTGCCGTCTTGGTCGACGACCCGAACGCGCTTCCCCGGGCAGAGTACGGCGACGCTCTTCATTCCGTTCAATATCAGCGCCGACTGGTTAGGAACGGTCACGGCAGTTATCCAGTTACCAAGCGGATCTTGATACTCGATCGCTGCGTTATTGCTCGTCATGACTTGGCCTACCGATGACGGGGACGTGCCTGGTGACGACGCAAATAGAAACCGGGTGACGATCGCTCGTCACCCGACTCGACTGATGATTAAGCGGCCTTCCGCGCCTTCCCAATCGTCCCGGTCTTAGCTGCCTGGTTGAACAGCTCGTCCAGCTCGCCGGCCCGGACGGCCGAGATCAGGGTATCGATCACCGCCGGCAGCTTGTCCCTGGAGGGGACCACGATGCCGGCCTTCCCCTTCTCGAACTCGATGGGCCTGGCCCCGAACTTAATGGACATCACCACCTGTCCGGCCGGGTCCGTCTTCCACCAGGGCCGGACGGCCTGCTGCTTGGTGGTGGCCTGTCGCTCCCCGTTGACCTTGGTCCATCGCTGGACGGTCCGGACGTGGTTGGGATCCTTCAGGAGCAGCTTCTGCTCCTCCAGCTTCGAGACGAACTTGGCTCGGCGAGTCTGGACCGGATCGTTTCCGGTCTTGGGGATGGCGGTGAACGAGAGTGACTTGAGGACTGGCATGTGGGTTCTCCATTGTTGGATGAAACCCGCGCCATCCTAATCACGTGCATGACACTGTACATGCTCCTGCTGCGAAAATGTCGTGTCGGCTCAAGCGCTTTCTCGGGAGTCTCGCAACGCCCGGATGTGCCCGCCTTGAGCGCATTCAGATCGAGGTAGGCATGCCAAGCAAGGATTGATCCCGAGCGCATTGAGACAACGCAACAATCGATCATGCCAAACCGGTTTTCAGCTTTCGCTGGAGCTTTTGCCGATGCCGGGAAAAGCGCCTAGCTTGTGCCGCGTCCGATATTCCACGGGATCGCCCATCGTCGGGAATGCTGTCAGCAGGCATTCGCCTGACTTGTCGACCCCGACGAAAATGACGTAGTGCGGGTCGTCAGCCCGGCTTGATTTTAGTTGGTTTAGTTTTTCCGCAATGGCGTCCGTCGAGCCGATCTCTCTACCGTCATAAACGATCTGTTCGCCTGCGGGTGTCCGAGCGATGATCTCTTCAAGTTCCGACGTGGTGATCATCATGTATTGGATATCCGACCTGCCGAGTTCGTGGCGTGGCGGCCACTTAGCCGAGCTTTTGCCTGTGGGCCACTGAATAATTGGCACGGGTTTAACGAAGCCGTTGCCCGAAGGTTTCACGAACACGCTTCGACATTATGCCGGTGCAGTGCCGGAAGATCCGTGGGAGAAACTCCACTAATCCAGCCCGCTCTGGAAGGGGCATTGGGCCAACCGAGCCCCCTGGATTTCAGTGGATAACTATTCCGATACCCGAGTGTCGCCATGCAGGCGGTTGATTCTGTCAGTGCGTCGGTCAACGCGCCGGGGGGCATAAGATATGAGCGACATTGCCAGCGAATTCGAGCGTTTATTAGGTCAGGCGGCCCTTAAGCTTTGGCCCGACCTGCCCCGAGATGTGCAGGAATTACTTTTTGAAACGGCGGTTCCGGTCAATCCAACGATTCGGAACAGTTTGGCGATATTCCTTCACGACCGTCATCCACGAACCGCTCATCCGCCTAAGCCAATACTCTTAGCGTAGCGGTTGGGGCCGGAACGTCGCAGGCTGCGATATCGACACTTATGCCGCTCGACTGCCGCGCGACTTCGCTCGCGGCCAGAGTCCGAACTCGGCGTCCTCACGTCCCAGTGCCTCGACCGTCGGATTCCCAACAAAAAGATCCTCGTCGAGGAAATCGCCGCCTGGGAGCACGATCGAAATGCCAACCACACCAAGGCAAATTGGCAGTTCACAACCCCCAATGCCCGTATCAAACTCAAGCACCTCTACCCTGCAATATGAATGAATCGGACGACTAGCACTACTTTGGCACTTTAGGCTTGGGGATATCCGCAAGGAACATGTCACAGTGAGGACATTGTCGGGGTGGAGGTCGTGCGAAGAGGTCGAGGATCGCTTGCCTGATGGCCGGCAT
>Ga0182030_10019474_pt1 | contig 12905 bp, 12 predicted proteins | sample 812S3MmetaG_FD_121299 | JGI IMG/M metagenome (GOLD analysis project Ga0182030, IMG submission 121299) | Permafrost microbial communities from Stordalen Mire, Sweden - 812S3M metaG (Illumina Assembly) | ecosystem: Environmental > Terrestrial > Soil > Wetlands > Permafrost | place: Sweden... | reverse complement strand
CTGGAAGATGCCGAAGTAATAGGTTGGATGCGTCTCGTTGTTGCGGAATGGCGTGCCGGTCGTGCCCTTGACGATCGTGCTCAGTCCATTCTTCATATCCAATGCGACCATCGCACAGGCGCGGGGGAACTCGGCGTCCAGCAGATGTGCGAAGAAATACAGGTCTTCATCGGGCTCATACATCTCATACCAGGCGTCGCGCCAGTTCGAATTGCCTTCGTAGCGCCACTTCAACTGCTTGCCATCGGTAAACTCGTACTGGATCACGGGGCCGCCGTTATCCATGCGGGCGGTCAGCGACTTGCCGGCAAATCTAGTAATGAGTTCGCCCTTGTAGCCGCCCATGCCGGCGGCACCGCTGCCGTGACCGTCCCCGAAGGCATGCGCGTGATTGATGACCTGGTCCTTCACCTCGTCATCGGTCATGACCTCGAACGTTTCGAGGGGGCGGTACAGGCGACGCGGACCGCGGGTTTCGGAATTATTGCCGAACACTTCAAACGAGGCGATCTGACCGGTGGCTTCGCCATTGCCGGAGTACATGTAGTACTCAACCTCATCCTTTTCATTCAATCCCAGGCGGACGCCCTTCTGCGACATCTCGAACAGGTCGATGATCTGCACCGTCAGAGTGCCGGAGAACTCGGCCTCGATGCGCGAGTAGATGAACTGATGGTCGTTGACCATGATGTAATCGGTCGGTGCGCAGATCGTCATCTCCCCGCCGAAACGGGTCAATTCAATGAAATTCGAATACAGGATCGACACATAGAACTCGAGCAGTTCGATGTCGTTGTCCTGTCTCCAGTACATGCCCTTGCCTTCGAGCCGGTTGGTGTACGTGTGGCGCGCCGCAGGCGCCGCGGTACCGTCATCGGCATAGCCGAACCAGATCTTGCGCTGTGCCTCACGGTTGCGGTGGCCATTCTTGAACTGCGGCGCGCGCTTCGCTTCGGCCGCCGCGGCGGTTTCGGCAGCGGCATAGCCGCTGAAGGACACCTCGAACACCGTCACCAAGCGGGTGCGTTGATCGACCACCACTTCATAGCCGCGCTGGGTCCCTGGAATCATATGGGAAAGCAGTATCAGCCCATGGCTGTCGAGGGCGCCGTAGCCGGCCTTGAGCGTTTTGCCGCCGTTTTCGGACAGCTCCAGCTCGTGGCTGTTGCGGAAGTTGTATTCCAGGCGGGGCCCATCGCTGGTCACGATCTTCAGATGTTTTCCCGCGAAGACATCGGAAAAACCGGATTTGCTGCTGGGGCCACTGGCAGTAGGGCGTAATGCCTGCGTCACCTGCGCTTCGGTCAGGTCCGAGTAGGGGATTCGATGCATCTGCAAGGACCGGTACGTGCGCGTTAACACAGCAATCTCCTTCATGGGCCAACTCTCTTCAGGCGGCGCAAGAGTAGATCATCTGCGCGGTGGCGGGAACGGGCAGCGCAGGAGTGGTGCGACGCAGCGTACTATTGCCTGCTCGACGGCCGGGCGCGCCAGGGTGCCATGCTGGTGAAGACCCCGTCCCGGTAAATCCACGCGTGCACGAGCGCTGCGCCGAAGTGTGCGATGAAGGTCGCTATGAATACGTAGGCAAGTACCGTGTGCACTTGGCGCAGGACCGCGTACAGCGCCGGGTCCTGCGGCAGAATGGTCGGCAATTGCACGCCCGCGACCAATACTACCGGATACCGTGCGGCCGAGAGCATGCCCCAGCCGATGAGCGGCATGAGGATCATCAATACATAAAGAACGACCTGCGAGGCTTTGGCCGCGAAGCGCTCCAGGCGGTTCAGATGCATCGGCAGCGCCGGACCCGGGTTCAGCAGCCGGTTCACGAGTCGTATGACTGCGAGCACCAGGATCGCGATTCCCAGCGGCCGGTGAATGCCGATCAGTCCGTGGTACCGCCCTGACACCGTCGACACCATGCCGATACCCACGAACAGCATGGTCAACACTATTGCCGCCATGACCCAATGCAGCAGGCGCGTCAGGGTCGTGAATCGAGCTGCCGCGCTCATGGCCGCTCTGCGGATGGGGCTGGGGGCGTCTGCACGGCGCTGGCAGGCTTGGTCTCGCCCGCGCGCAGCGTGAACGAGCGCGAGTAGGCGGCTGAACGGGCGCTGAGCAGGGGATCGTCGGACGGTTCGATGCCCGACGGCAGGACCAGTGGGTCGAAATTGATGTCGCGACACGCGCCACTGTCCTCGCCCTGAGCATGTTCGACAGTGAGGGTGCCCACGTCCACCTGTGCGCGCTCCACTGGCCAGGGCTGCGTGGCGTCATTGGTCGGATCGCCGGGCCGTGCAATGGTGACTACGAAGTGCCATTGCAGCGGCTGCTGATGAAGTTGTGCGATAAGGGCGTCAAAAAGGTAATTTGGGGAGCGCTCGTGCGGGTCAGTCGGATCGTCCGCCGCAAACGCTTCATTGGGCACCATCGCCCAGCGAACGCTGGTCGTAGCCCCGCTGGCCGCTACGAATCGAAACGCGTCCAGGCTGTTGAACCGCGAATTGGCAAAGCCCGATGAATTCGCTTCGCTGTCGATGATCGCGACGGCGCGCGCCGATTCCGGATGCCTGGCCAGAAAATCCGCCATCCGGGTTGGGTCGGGCTTGCCCGTGGCAGCATCCGGCCTGGCGGCCAGCAGCTGCTCATAGAAGGCTTGCGGTGTGTTGACTGGGAAAACCGGAATGGCGTTCATTCCCGTGCGCCATTCCTCACCGTTGGGCAGGCTGATGCGCAGGGCGAGGCTGCGCACGGTTCGCGCGGCATCGGCCTGGAAGGGCTGGCCACCCGCCAGGGCAAAGCGGCCGACGACGCTCATGCGGCCGGGCGCAAACACTTCGGCCTTGGACAGCTGCTGACCCGCTCCATTGCTGTCGAAGTAGCCGATGAAGCACAGGCCCTTGGCGTGGTTACGGCGAAATCCGGGGTGGCTGCCGTTCACTTGCTGAAAGGCGGCAATCATGCGTGCCGGACTCAGGCGGTGCGGCGACATCCAGCCGCCCACGTAGGCAAATGCGAGCGCGGCGACGGTCATCACCGCGCCAATCGCCAGCGATCTTGATCGGTTGGACATTCGTTAGCGAGCGGGTTGCAGTTCGAGCAGAGTCTGCGTTGATCTACGGCCTTTCGCAATCGCTCAGTCGCGCGTCCTTGATTTTCTCCGTCGGCAGCGGCGCAGCCGCCGCTTATAATCAGCGGATGCATTCCTGAAGAGATGAACATGTTGTTGTCCCGGCTGCGAAAGGTGTTACGGCAGGCCGCTGACCCGGTCAAGGCGCCGATCATGCAGGCGTACATGAAGTCCGAAATGCCGTACCACGGAGTGCCGATGCCGAGACTGCGCCAGATATGCAAGGTCGCATTCGTGGATGTCGAGTTCGCCACGGCACCTGAGTGGTATGGACAGGTCCTGGATTTGTGGCGCGCGGCGCAGTACCTCGAGGAGCGTTACGCCGCGCTGTACTTGACCCGGGACAAACGCGCGCTGCGCTATCAGACCCCCTCTGCCATGAAGCTCTATGAGGAATTGATCGTCACCGGGGCGTGGTGGGACTACGTGGATGAAATCGCAGCGAATCGAGTCGGGCCAATTCTGCGCGACTATCCGGCGCCGATGCGACGCAAGATGCTCTCCTGGAGCAGCTCTGCCGACTTGTGGAAGCGACGCACGGCAATCCTGTGTCAGCTCGGTTCCAAAGCGCACACTGACCTGGCGCTGCTTTATGCATGCATCGAGCCGTCGCTCGGGTCGCAGGAATTCTTCCTGCGCAAGGCGATCGGCTGGTCCCTGCGGCAGTACGCATGGACGGATGCGGCCGAGGTAAAACGCTATGTGCGCCGCAATCGCGATCGCCTCAGTGCCCTGAGCGTGCGGGAGGCGCTGAAAAACATCGCCTGAATTGCAGCACCAGTCGCGACAATTGACGGATTTTCGCAATAAGCTGGCGCTTTCCTGCACACGCGACAGTGTTACGCTTCCTTGTCAGCACGGTGATGGGATGCATATGGCTAACTCCGTCGTCCATTTCGAGATCTTTGCCAGCGATGTTGAACGAGCGCGTGAGTTTTACGAGAACGTATTGAACTGGACCTTCGAAAGCGGCGGCCCGCCGGAGTTCTACCATGTCATCGCCGGCGCGGATACCGATCCTGGCCTGCGGCTCGGGCTGCTCGTGAAGCGCGCAGGCCCGGCGGCGCAAGGTGCGCTCAATGCGTTCCGTGTGACCGTCAGCGTGACATCGGTGGCGGACACCATGGCGAGGGTGGTGGCAGCGGGCGGCAAGCTGCGCTCGCCGCTCGTCGACATTCCGAACGTCGGCAAGGTGGTTGAGATCGCCGATACCGAAGACAATGTGCTTTGCATCCTGCAATACGTGCCAGGGCATGCATTGGCGCCACGGTAGCATCAAGGTGGCGGCCATGGTTCTGAGTTCCGAGGTTACCCCGCTCGCGATCGGCGCAATCCGCGCATTCGTGGAGGGATATCCGCAAGGAGGGCGGATCCCGCGTCATTCACATGGCATGGATCAACTGGCGTTGATCACGCAGTCGGCGGCCGTCATCGAAACTGACGCACTCTATGTGGTGCATCCGCTGCTGAAGGCCTTGTGGTTGCCGGCGGGGGTCGAGCATTCAGTCTATTCGCCGCGGCCCTTTAGCCTGCATTCGCTGTATTTTCCGGCGGGCAGTCTCAGAACCGGCGCTGGAGCGGAGGTGCTGGGGCTCGACAACCTGACCCGCGAGCTCGTCCTGTTTCTATGCGCCGCCCCGCGCCCTTCGCAACGCGATGCCCGGCATGTCAATGCACTGGCCCTGCTGAGTCAGATGTTGCCGCTTGCCAAGGCGGAATCATTTTCGCTGCCACGACCGGGAAGCCCGAGGGCACGGAAGTTGGCGGACTATCTGGCCACCCGTCCGCAAGATGGCCGCGCACTTGAAATCGTCGTGGCCGACGTGGGCGGCGCGAGTCTGCGCACGTTTGAAAGACTGTTCATCGTGGAGACCGGTTTAAGCCTGGCCGCTTGGCGCCGGCAGTGCCGGATGCTCGCATCGCTGTCGCTGCTGGCCGAGGGTCAAAGCATGGGGCAGGTCGCCCGTGCCGTGGGCTACGACAGTCCCGCCGCGTTCAGCACGGCGTTCAAACAGTGCTTCGGCGTGTCGCCGTCGAATTATATGTCGGAATGAGGCGGCACGGCTGTCATCCCGAGATGCGGCCGGCGCGTTCCTTCATACCAGGAGACGATCGGGCCGCTTGATGCAATACCGTGCACTCAGAGGACTTTGCCTGGCGGCGGTGGCCGCCGGGACACTCGTGGGGTGCGCTTCGACGCCGCAAACCGCCGCGAAAGCCGCTAATGTCGCCGACATGCCCTGGCTTGAGCGACTGACATTCGGGGTCAACTCCGGGGTGCTGGCCCAGTATCAGAAGCTGGGCCGTAACGGCTTTCTGGAGGCGCAGCTGCGGGGCACGGATGAACACTTGCCGCAGGCCGTGGCACAGGATCTCGCGCAGCTTCCGATCGGCGAGTTGGATGCGGCACGGCTGGTGATGGGCATCGCGGCCGAACAGAAGCGCATCAACGCTCTGCCGGAGGGTCCCGATAAGCAGGCCGCCCGGCAGAAGCTCAATGAGCAGGGCAACCAGGCCGCCTATGAGGCGCGGCGCCGCGAACTGCTGCGTGCCATCTACTCCCCGGCCCAACTCAAAGAGCAGATGGTCTGGTTCTGGCTCAATCATTTCAGCGTCTTCGAGCAGAAGGCCAATGTGCGCTGGCTGCTTGGGGACTACAGCGAACAGGCGATCCGGCCGCATGCCCTGGGACACTTCCGTGACCTGGTCATGGCGACGCTCGAGCATCCGGCGATGCTGCAGTATCTGGATAACGCCCAGAATGCCGTCGGCCGCATCAATGAAAACTACGCCCGTGAACTGATGGAGCTGCACACGCTGGGCGTTGACGGCGGCTACTCGCAACATGACGTGCAGGAGCTGGCGCGAGTGCTCACCGGGGTCGGGATCGCGGCACCGCGGCCGCCGCAGCTGCGGCCTGAATTGCGCGGCTACTATGTCCGCGCAGGTGCCTTCGAATTCAATCCCGCGCGCCACGACTTCGGGCCCAAGACCCTGCTGGGCCATACGCTGACCCGCCACGGCTTTGCGGAAGTTTCCGAGGCGGTCGACCTGCTGGTCCACCAGAGGGCCTGTGCGCGCTTCATATCCCGCAAGCTTGCCGTCTATTTTGTGGGCGATGACCCGCCGGTCGCGCTCGTGGAGCGGATGGCGCAGACCTTCCAGGAATCCGATGGCGACATCGCGGCGGTGCTGCGCACGCTGTTTACGTCCCGCGAGCTTGCCGCGCAGGCGGGACGCAAATTCAAGGATCCCATGCAGTACGTGTTGTCGGCCGTGCGCCTGGCCTATGACACCCGCTTGATCCAGAACATGCACCCGGTGACCGGCTGGCTTGCCGCACTGGGTGAACCGGAGTTCGGCCATCCGACACCGGATGGCTACTCCTTGCAGGATGCCGCCTGGTCAAGCTCCGGACAGATGAGTCGTCGCTTCGAGATAGCCCGCAGCATTGGGTACGGTAGTGCCGGATTGTTCGATCCGGAAAGCGGCGGCCCTGCGACCTTGGTCGGCTTTCCGCTGCTCACCACGCCGGTGTACTACACGGTGCTCGAGCCGTCTTTGTCTGCCCAGACCCGGAACGCCTTGGAGCGCGCGCGGTCCCAGCAGGAGTGGAACCTGTACCTGCTGGCCTCACCCGAATTCAACTCTCGCTGAGCTTATTGGAGCGCACCCGTGAACCGTCGACACTTCCTGCGCACCGGACTTGCCGCCGCGCCTGCCTTCACCGTTGCGGGCAGGCTGTTTGCCGCCCCCGCAGGGACGCCAAGGTTTTTGTGCGTGTTCCTGCGCGGGGGCTATGACTGCGCCAATTTCCTCGTGCCCTGGTCCAGCAGTTTCTACTATGAGAAGCGCCCCCGGATTGCCATAGCCAAGCCCGATCCTGCGCTTACGGATGGCGCGCTGGCGTTGGATTCGGACTGGGCGCTTGCCCCCGCCGTGCGCGATTCGCTGGGGCCGCTGTACCAACAGCGCCAGGCCGTATTCATCCCGTTTGCCGGAACCGACGATCTGACCCGCAGTCACTTTGAGACTCAGGACAGCATCGAGCTGGGACAGCCGGCACAAACGACTCGCGATTTTCGCTCCGGTTTTCTGGCGCGGCTCGCGGGCACGCTCAATGGTGCAACGCCGATTGCCTTCACGGATACTTTGCCGCTGGCCTTCAAGGGCGATTCCGGCATCGCCAGTATTTCCCTGCAGCGCGGCGGCAAGTCACCGTTTGACGATACCCAGACCGGGACGCTGCGCGGCATGTATACCGGCAATCATCTCGAGTCGGCCGTGCGGGAAGGCCTGGAACTGCAGCAGGAAGTGGCGCAGGCGATGCAGGAGGAGATGCAGGCGGCGAACCGTGGTGCCATCAGCACCAAGGGGTTCGAGCTGACAGCAGAACGGATGGCGCGATTCATGCGCACGCAGTACCGCCTGGGCTTCGTGGATGTGGGCGGGTGGGATACGCATGTCAATGAAGGCGGCGCCCAAGGTGCTCTGGCGACCAACTTGAACAGCCTGGGAAAGGGACTTGCGACCTTTGCCGCAGCCCTCGGGGATGAGTGGAACAATACAGTCGTTTTCGTCCTGTCCGAATTCGGGCGCACCTTCCGTGAGAACGGCAATGCCGGCACGGACCATGGACATGGCAGTGTGTACTGGGTGCTGGGCGGCCGCGTCAACGGCGGACGGATTGCCGGAGAGCAGGTGCGCGTAAGCCATGACACGTTGTTCCAGGACCGGGACTATCCGGTGCTGAATAACTATCGGGGGGTGCTCGCCGGCATTTTTGGCACGCTGTGGGCTCTTGGCCCACAGCAGCTGGATGTGATCTTTCCGGGCGCGCGGCCGCTTGACCTGAAGTTGGTCTAGCGTCGCGGACCGGCCACGTCCCCCGGTTTGTCATCAAAAATGCTGGCCGGCGTGCCCTGATTGCTCAGGATCGCCTTGCGGCGCAGAAATCGCATGATGGAGTCCGGTCCGGTTCGCGAGCCACCCAGGCCCGAGACACCGAAGCTGTGCGTGCCGATCTTGCGCAGTTTCGCAAAGGTCAGAAAGGTATCCTGGACGAACACGCTACCCGCATTGAGCCGTTCGGCGATCTGCTGACCCTCCTCCTCGGTACCGGAAATCACCGAAGCGGTGAGTCCGAACTCCGTATCGTTCGCAAGCGCGATGGCCTCGTCGGTCGTTTTGAACCGCATCACGGGCAGGATGGGACCGAAGGTCTCCTCGCGCATGAGGCGCATGGTGTGGTCCACTTCGGTGACTACGGTGGGCCGCATATACAGACCGCCTCCCAATGATTCGGTGACGCCGCCGGTCAGGATCTGCGCGCCCTTGGCAACCGCATCCGCCAGGTGGGCTTCGACAATCTCGGGTTGGCGCACGAAGATGAACGGACCGATGTGACCTTCAAGCGGATTCCGGTCATTCAGGGTCACCTTGGCAGCCTTGGCGACCAGATCCTCCACGAAGCGGTCATGTATCTTCTCGTGCACATAAACGCGCTCGACCGAATAACACACCTGGCCCGTGGCATATACGCCGCCGCGCAGCACCGCCGTGGTGGCGCGATCGATATCCGCATCCGCGGTCACGATGACCGGGTCCTTGCCACCCAGTTCCAGGAAGCAGGGGATCAGACGCTGCGCGCAGGCCAGCGCCACTTTGCGCCCATTCGGCACACTGCCCGTGAAACAGACCAGATCCACGTTTGCGACGACGTCCTGGCCGGTGCGCGCGTCCCCCAGGACAACATCGAAGACTTCGGCAAGTTCCGGCACACGGCGCACGGTGTGCATGAGTGGTTCGACAAAGCGGGGCGTCACTTCACTTGGCTTGAGCAGCACGGCTGAGCCTGCGAACAGCGCCGGCACGGCATCCAGCAGCGATAACATCATCGGTGCGTTCCAGGGGCTGATGACCCCCACCAGGGGATACGGCACCAGCTGGGAACGGATGCTGACCGTCGGCATCGTCAGGGACTGGCCACCGACATGCGCGCGCGTCAGCACGCCTTCAGCGTCCTCGCACCACCCATTGATATTGGCCACGGCGATGAACGCCGTGAACTGCGAGGTATGGCACCCGCCGGTGTCGGCGCCATCGGCCGCGCCGATGACTTTGGCATGGGCGATCAGTTCCCCGACCCAGCGGCGCATGATGCCGATGCGTTCGGCGATTGGCCGCGCCGCCCATACCTTCTGATTGCTGCGCAGTCGCGCCGCCTTTTGCGCAATTTCCTGCGCGCTCGCAGCCGGAAAGGAGAACTCCGTGCTGCCGGTACGCGGGTTGCGCACCGGGATTGCCCGACTCTCAGCCTCTGCCATACATCCCCCTTGAAATCTTCAGCGTTTAGACTTGAAACTCGGTGGCAGCGAGGACGTCGCTGCGGCCGGTCCGCTGGGCCGCCCGACCAGCTTGACCTCTCCTTGCCAGGGAACATCCGCCTGTGAACGCCAGGCATTGATGAACAATGATTTGAATACCCACGCATTCCCGCGCTGCACGCACAGGTCCTCGCGGGTGCCAATGCCAAACAGGAAGTTGGTGCCGTAGTCCACGTTGAACTGTGCGATCTGGAAGAAGCAGCGCACCTTCACGGACTCATCGGGCTGTCGTTCCATGATGAAGTGGTTGAAGAGGTGCTGGCGGCCGAACCACCAGTGCTGGCGGTCGTTCCACAGCGAGCGCATGTTTTCCAGAATCGCCGCGTGCCCTTTGACCTTGCCCTGCCACAGGTGGTCGAACTCGGCGTCCTCGGCGAAGGCCGACAGCAGCATGTCGGCGTCCGCCAGGTCCAGGCCCCAGGCGTAGCGGGCATAGGTTTCGATGATCTCGGCGCGCTCTTCGGCCGAGACGTGAGTGGGATTCGAATGGGCCATGCGTTCAGCTCCGGTTGGCGACTTTCTGCTTCAGAAAATCGTAGATGCTCTGTTCGGTCATCTGGCCCGCATTGGCCAGTTCACCACCCTTGGTCGAATACAGCACCTGATTGCGGGCGCCCACCACGACCACGGCCGGGATGCCCTTGCCGATGGGATTGCCATAGCGATTCGCCAGACTGAGATTCTTGTCGAAATTGCCGACGTCAATCTTCACCACATCGAATTCGCGTTCGATCAGGTTCTGGCTACTGCCATGCATGGCCTTGTCGAGTGCGCGGCAGTCCGGGCACCAGTTGGCGCCGAACACCAGCAACACTTTCTTGTGGTCGACCTGCGCTGCGGCAATGGCGTGCCGCACATCGGCCGCCGCATCGGCCTGTTCGTCGTACGGCCAGGGTGCGGCAATCGCCAGCGTCGAGATCGACGCTGCCGCGAGCGCCAGCAAAAACTTGTTCATCGGCCTCTCCTGCTCAGTCGGCGGTCGCCATAGTATGCCAAGGTGCTAAGATTCCGGCCCGGATGACATCCGGTGGCAGCCGGTGGAGGGGGGAATCGTGAGAACAGATAAAACTGTGGTGATTGCCGCGGCGGTACTGGGGTGCACCATTGCCTGCGGCGCCTGGGCCCAGAGCGCAGCGGACTGTGAGCATCTGGCCAGTTTCAAACTGGCGGATACCACAAGCCTCGCGGCGGCAGTGGTCGAGGGCTCGAAGTTCACACCGCCCGCGCCGCCCAATTCCGCCCCCGCCGCCGCCGCGAATGCCCAAGCGGCGCTATACGCGAGCTTACCGGCATTCTGCCGGGTGACGGGGGTGATCAAGCCGGCCATTCGCTTCGAGGTGTGGCTGCCGATGACGGCCTGGAATGGCAAATTCCAGGGCACCGGCAATGGCGGCTATAACGGCGCCATCGTCTACACCGCCCTGGCCGGCGGGCTGCTGCAGCATTTCGCCACGGCCAATACCGACATGGGGCATGTCGCGACGACGCCGGATCCGGCGAGTTGGGCGTTGCATCATCCGGAGCTGGTGATTGACCAGGGCTATCGCGCACAACACGAGACGGCGCTGAAGGCCAAGGCCATCATCGCAGCTTTCTACAGCAAGAAGCCCAGCCGTTCCTACTTCGTGGGCTGCTCGTCCGGTGGCTGGGAGGCGCTGACCGAAGCGCATCGCTATCCACATGACTATGACGGCATCATCGCCGGCGCGCCGGCCTCGGAAGTCGTGCACCTGCATGCGGGCCAGTTGTGGGGGTACTTGGCCGCGCAGCAGATTGACCCGGACAAGATCCCGATGATCTCGGCCGCGGTGGTGGCGAAGTGCGATGCGCAGGATGGGGTCAAGGACGGCCTGATCTCCGATCCGCTCGCGTGCGATTTCAAGCCGGCGGAACTGGCCTGCAAGAGTGGGCAGGACCCGAAGAGCTGCCTGAGCGCGACCGAACTCACGGCACTGGGAAAGATCTACTCCGGTGCGCATTACTCATCCGGCGCCGCAGTCTACCCCGGCTGGCCGCGCGGCATGGAATTCGCCCTGCTGCAGGCCCGCAGCGATGGCGTCGCAGCCCTGGGTGCCAGCACCTTCCGGGACATGGTGTTCGAGAACCCGCAGTGGGACTTCCACACCATCAACTATGACCACGACGTCAAGGCGGCCGATGACAGGATCGGAGCCGTCATGAATGATGGCAGCACGGATCTTGCCGAATTCCGCAAGTCGGGCGGGAAACTCATTCTATGGCATGGCTGGTCCGATCCTTTGATCTCACCGCTCCATACCATTGCCTATTTCGGCAAGCTTGCCGCGCATCTGGCGCCGAAGGGCGCCGGCAAGGACACGGCGATCACCGAGGTTGCGGATTTCGCGCGCCTGTTCCTGGCGCCGGGCGTCATGCACTGCGGGCGCGGTCCCGGACCGGATACCTTTGATTCGATCGGGGCGCTGGATGCCTGGGTCGAGCATGGCATCGCGCCCGACAGCATGATTGCCGCGCACAAGAGCGCCGGCAAGACCGATCGCACGCGGCCGTTGTGCGCCTATCCGCATAAGGCGGTCTATGATGGAAAGGGCGACAGCAACGATGCGGCGAGCTTCAGCTGCCGATAACGTTCGAAGGCCCCGGCGCCCCGCGCCTTCAGCTGCGGGGCCGCTTGTCCACCGGGGTGTTGGCACACACCTCTTCGGGTATTTCGTATCCGGGCCGCTTGGTGTAATCGGCCTGGGCTGACCAGGACTGCGTGAAGGTCTTCGGATCCTCGATGGTCATGAGCAGGTGCAGATGCATCCCATCCTTGCTCAACTCATAACGTTCCGTCAGGTGCATGGCATCGGAGTGGGGCAGTCCCGCATTGTCGAGCATGGTGCTGTCATCGAAGCCGGCAGTGTCAACGACCAACGCGTCGCCATCCCACTTGCCGACTGAGTAACCCAGGTAGTGCGGATCCACGTCGGTGGGCAGAGCCTCATCCAGGTACACGCGTCGTGGCAGCCGATTGATCTGGTAGACGAAGTACAGCGCCTTGGGCCGCTGCAGGATCTCGAAGGGCTCGTGCATGACCATCAGCCGCGGCAGGCCCGGTGGCAGGCAGTGGGTGGCGCCATCGAATGAGAAGTCACCCTTGGCAATGGCCGCCTTGTGGGCCGCATAGACGGCCTGCGCGGCGGGAGTCAGCGGTGGCGCCTTGCCGTCGACAGTCTTCAAGGCGCCCACATGAGCGGAGATGAACCACACGCCGCTCAGATCCGGCACCGCCGCCGATACGTTCACACTCACGGCGCCCACAGAGGCGGCCGCCAGGAGGACGCGCAACGCTCTCATTTAGCCACCGTCACGCCGTCCACGGGCGCGTTGCGATTGTTCTCTTCACAGACGTATTCCTGCGG
>Ga0182030_10019471_pt1 | contig 12906 bp, 15 predicted proteins | sample 812S3MmetaG_FD_121299 | JGI IMG/M metagenome (GOLD analysis project Ga0182030, IMG submission 121299) | Permafrost microbial communities from Stordalen Mire, Sweden - 812S3M metaG (Illumina Assembly) | ecosystem: Environmental > Terrestrial > Soil > Wetlands > Permafrost | place: Sweden... | reverse complement strand
CTTCACCCGCGAACAGCAGGATGATTTTGCCATCACCAGCTACCAGCGCGCCCTCGCCGCCGCCGCCGAAAAATCGTTCGCCGCCGAAATCGAACCCGTCCAAGTCAAAGCCGGCCGGGATACCGCGCTGGTCACCGAGGACGAAAGCCCCAAGAAATTCAACGCGGAGAAGCTCCGCAAGCTCCGGCCCGCCTTCGGCGAACGGGGCACCATCACCGCCGGCAACGCCTCCGGCATCAACGATGGCGCCGCCGCCGTCGTCGTTGTCTCCGGCGCCAAGGTGAAGGAACTCGGGCTGGACCCAGCCGCGAAGATCCTCGGTTACACCTGCTTTTCGCGCGAACCAGAGTGGTTCACCCTGGCGCCCATCGGCGCCATTGAGCGGCTCCTGAAAATCCTGTCCCGCCAGGTCGGCGACATTGATTTGTTCGAAATCAATGAGGCCTTTGCCGTCGTCACCATGGCCGCCATGAAGGATCTCGGCATCCCCCACGAGCGCGTCAACGTCCATGGCGGCGCCGTGGCCCTGGGACATCCCATCGGCGCCACCGGCGCCCGCACCCTCGTGACTCTGCTCCACGCCATGAAACAGCGCCAAGCCCGGGTGGGCGTTGACGCCTTGTGCGTCGGAGGAGGCGAAGCCGTGGCCATGGCCGTGGAACTCTGCAACGGCCATTGATCCGGGATTGAAAATCCGGCTTGAATTTCAGTCCAGACCGCCGCATGGTTGAAGCTAAGCCGGATTAGGAGGAGAAACTTATGAGTGAGCCATCGCAAAACTTCGCCGAACAAGGCGCCGCTTTTCAAAAGCTCTGGCTGGAGTCCACGTCCAAGCTCATGCAGGCCGCCTTCACGTTCAGTCCCAACTCCACGCCGCCCGAACTGGTCCGCGAAATCCGCGACCACATCCTTCAGGCCCTCGGCGAAAGCTGGAATGAGTTCCTCCGCTCGCCCCAGTTCCGGGAGAACATGCGCCAGTGGATGGAAAACGCCGTCGCATTCCGAGCCATGAGCAACGACTTCCTCGCCCGGGCCCGCCACGAAATGCAGGCCCCGGCCCGCGATGACATTGACGCGGTGCTGCTCAACCTGCGCCACCTCGAAACCCGCATCCTCGACCGCCTGGAAACTCTTTCAACCCAAGTCGAAGCGCTACGCCAGCAACCGCCGGCGGAAACTGCATCCGCGCCCGCGGGTCAGGGCCGCGCCCGCACCCGCGCCGTCCCGCGCGGCGCCAAGAACCGGAACCATAACCCGCCCAAGGCATCATGAATGTCCCAGACCATTTCACCAACCCCTGGCTGCGCTGGCAGGAAGCCGCCTTGGAGGAATCCGTTAACCTGGCCGGGCGCCTGCGCGTCCTCCCCGGCTTGGTGCAACGCGCGCAGGCCGTTCGCAAGGGCGTCTCCGCCTCCGAAGTCGTTTATGAGGAAGACCGCCTCAAGCTCCTTCATTATCTCTCCCCCACCCCGCCCCGTTACCGCACGCCCTTGGTCTTCGTTTACGCCCTGGTGAACCGCCCGTATATCCTCGACCTCAAAACAGGCCGCAGCGTCGTCGCCAAATTCGTCGAACACGGCTTCGACACTTACCTCGTGGACTGGGGCGTGCCCGCCGCAGCCGATCGTTTTCTCACGCTGGACGACTACATCAACGGCTATCTGGGCAACGTGATGGATTATCTGTGCGAACGCACCAGCGCGGAGCAGTTGAACGTCCTCGGCTATTGCATGGGCGGCACCATGAGCGCCATCTTTGCGGCCCTCCATCCCAAGTGCGTCAAAAATCTCATCCTTCTGGCCGCCCCCATTGAATTCGGCACCCGGGACGGCCTGCTGAATCTCTGGAGCGATAGCGAGTCGTTCAACGTGGACAAATTCGTGGACGCCTTTGGCGATTGCCCGGCGGAATTCCTCCAGGCCGCCTTCCTGTGCATGCGCCCCATCCAGAATTTCATCCAGAAGCCCATCCATTTCTTCGAACACATGCACGAGGAGAAGTTCCTCGACGATTTTTTTGCCACCGAAACCTGGCTGCAGGACAACATCCCCGTGCCCGGCGAAACCTACCGCCAATTCGTCAAATACCTCTACCAGCAAAACCTCCTCGTCAAGGGCCGCCTGCCTATCGGCAAACACATCGTCAAGCTGGACCACATCACCTGCCCCGTCCTCAACCTCATCGCCGGCGAGGACGACCTGGTGCCCTGCGCCCAAAGCGTGCCCTTCACGGACTGTGTGGGCTCGAAGGATCGCCAGACCATAGTCCTGAAAGGCACCGGCCACATCGGCCTGGCCATCGGCGGCCGCGCCCAGCAGGAACTCTGGCCCCAAGCCTGCGCCTGGCTCGCCAAACGGGATAAATAGAGTAGCCGACTGAAACACGCGCGGCCGCTCCATGCCGCAGCCGGCGCGCGGCGTTCACGCCGCTTCACCGTCCGCATCGGCGCGGGCCTTGAACGATTTTGCGCGCCCTGGTTTTCGTGAGTTGAAGCGGCGTGAACGCCGCGCGCCGGCCCTGGGCCGCGCCAAACCGCGCCCCTGGTTTGGACCGTTAAAAACCTGCGTGCCAATACTTCCCGGCCCTTGTCCAATCCCATATCGCAAGTCCCCTGACCAACGTTTCGTCATCGAATTTCCCCGATGGGGACGACGCGCTTATTTCGCCCGCCGCGGGCGAAAAAATAATTCAAAGGATATCGCGGCCAGAATTGTCTGATCGGGTAAATGCAACTCGCTTGGCCGACGCCGATCCAGAACTGGTGTGGAAAAGTCAACATGGCGACGCGGCCGCTTTTGAAGAACTGGTCCGGTTGCACCAACACATGATTCACGCCCTGACATATCGGATGACCGGCTCGCTGGCCGACGCGGAGGACCTGGCGCAGGAGACGTTTCTGCGCGCCTACGAGCAGATCGGAAGTTTTCGCGGCAGCGCGAAGTTCTCGACTTGGTTGTATCGCATTGCCGTTAACGCCTGCCTGAACTGGCGGCAACGCGAATCGCGGCGTCGGCAACTGGACACGCAGGCGGCCGAGGAATTCTCCGTGCGCCAGTCGCGGGACGGGGAGACGTCCAGTGATCAGGCCGGCCAGGTCCAGGCCGCCTTGTTGAAGCTGCCGGGCAAACAGCGGGCCGCCATTGTGCTGACGATTTATGACGGGCTGAATCACCCCGAGGCCGCGCAGGTTCTGGGCTGCTCGGAAACGACCGTTTCTTGGCGGGTCTTTGCCGCGAAACGGAAGTTGAAACGTTTGCTGACTGCCGGTGGCGCCGCCCCACGCCTGCCGCTGGGCGGCAAAGAAACGCGCGCCGACAACGACGTGCCGCGCCAACATGAATGATTCTGACTTGGAATCAAAACTGAAAAGCGTTCCCGTGCCGGAGCGGCCGGAGGAATATTGGAATGATTTTCCGTCGCGCGTCGGCATGCAGTTGCGCCGCCCGCAGGCCGAATTCAGGCCGTCCCGGGCGCCGCGCCTCCGGTTGATCCCGGGGTGGAGTTTCGCGGTCGCGGCGATCCTGTTCCTTTTGTGCCTGCAATATCGCCCCGTGCGGGCGGCCTCCGCCGCCCTGACCCGGTACGAACGCGGTTTTCACGCGAAACTCGTCCGGCTGGATACCGGCCTGAACCGGTTGATGCTGAATACGGACGGGATGGGTTATCTGCTGACCGACCCCAATTGAATCATGCCAAATCAAACACTCCAATCTGAGGCGGGGGACGTTTCCGCCGGTTCCGCGCCGGAGCTGCTGGAAAACCTGGTCCAGCTCGCCGAACGCGCGGGCGCCAGCGACATCCACTTCCAAATGCGCGGCCGGTCCGCCGAGGTGGGCTTCCGGCTGGATGGCCTCATCACACCCGTGCGCGACCTTCCGGCGGAGATCGCCGACCGGGTTTTCGGCCGCATCAAATTTCTCGCCCGGCTCAAGACCTACCAGGAATCGCTGCCGCAGGATGGACGCATTGCCCACGAGGAATTGAAGTGCAAAAACGACATCCGCGTGGCGACCTATCCCACGGTCACGGGCGAGAAGATTGTGCTCCGGCTGTTCAATTCGGAAACCGGCAAGACCCTGGGCGAATTGTCACTGGCCGGCGCCGTGCAAACGGAATTGGAACGGTTTCTTCGCCAATCCAGCGGGCTGCTTCTGCTCACCGGCCCGGCCGGCAGCGGCAAGACCACCACCATTTATGCGTGCCTCCGGCAACTGGCGGAACTGGGCGGGCGGCATATCATCACCGTGGAGGACCCCGTCGAACAGGTGGTTCCCGGCACGATGCAGACCGAAATCAATGAAGCCGTGGGGCTGGATTTTGCGCGGGCGGCGCGGCATCTGTTGCGGCAGGATCCGCAGGTGCTCATCATCGGCGAGATTCGCGATGAAGGCACGGCCCAACTGGCGGTGCGCGCCGGGTTAACCGGGCATCTGGTCATTTCCACCCTGCACGCGGGCTCCTGCCGGGGCGTGTTTGAAAGGTTATGGGTCATGTGCGCCGATCATTCCGCCGTGGCCAGCGCGGTGGAACTGGTCTTGAACCAGCGGCTCATCCGCAGGGTTTGCGCGGCCTGCGGCGGTGCCGGCTGCGAAACCTGCCTGCGCACCGGATATTTCGGCCGGGTGCCGCTGGTCGAATGGCTGCGGGTAAACGAAACCATGCGCGAGCAAATCCGGCGCGGCGAATTTACGGCGCTGGCCCCGGTCGACACGCTCGAGGTGTCGGCGCGCCGGCTGGTGACCCAGGGCGTGACCAATGAGGCGGAGTTCAAACGGGTTTTTGGCTTATGAAATACGACGAATTTGCGTTCTTCAACCAGCAACTGGCCGCCATGCTGCGCGATGGCATTCCGCTCGAGGGCGCGTTGCAACGGCTCTGCCTGGAAATGCGCCGCGGCCCGGTGCGCGATGAACTGCAGGCGCTCGAAGGCGACCTGGCCCGCGGCACGCCCCTGGCCGCCGCGCTGGCTCCGCGCCGGTTGCCGGAACTTTACAAACGCATGATCGTCGTCGGCGTCAAGGGCAACGACCTGCCCGGCGTGCTGACCATGCTCGCGGACTACTTCCAGAACCAGAACCGCGTCTGGACGCGGCTCAAGAGCATGATGACGTATCCGCTCATTGTGATGTTTGTCGCGTTTCTCGTTTCGCTGGCGCTGGCCTTTCTTTGGACCTGTGTCATCGGCCCGGGTTTTGGTGACATGTTCGCCGGCATGGGCGTGGCCATGCCCGGAGCCACGGCCTTTGCCTTTGATTCATTGAGATCCGTCTGGGTGTTTCCGGTGACGCTGGGACTCCTCTTTTTGATCGTGGCTGCGATTGTGTTTCAGCCGACCTTGCGCGGAAAATTTCTCTGGCGGCTGCCGGCATTCAAGGAAGCCATCGTCTCCCGCATCGGGTCGTCGCTGGCCTTGCTCATGAAAAACGGTGTCCCCCTGCCGGAGGCCATCGGCCTGGTCGAAGAGCTGGAGACCAGCCCCGCGGCCGCGGCCGACCTGCGCCAATGGCGCACGCGGCTCGCGGCCGGCGCCGTCAAATTCTCCGAAGTCGCCCAGGGCAACCGCCTCGTCCCGCCCATGTTTGTCTGGGTGGTGGCCAGCGCGGGCGAGGATTTGACGGCGGGATTCAACCGGGCGGCGGAAATTTACCATTCGCGGGCGATTTACCGCACGGAGGTCGCGCTATTTTCGGTGCTGCCGATCGCTTCGCTCTTTCTCGGCGCGCTGGTCATTTCCCAGGCGTTCCTGGTGATCAGCATGTTTTTACCGCTGATTGCCATGCTCAACAATCTGAGCGGCAGTTGATCCACCCGCAACGAATCCAATCGCATGCATAACCTTCTGACATTTGTGGTGATCTTCTGCTGGTATGCAGTATTGATCTTGCTGCCGGGCGGCGCCTTCTCGGTCTTGATGCATTTTCTGTTGTCCATGCCCCTGCGTCGGCGGGATCGCGCGCTGTTTTTTCTGGATTTGCTGGAAACGGTGGTAAACCGCGGCCAGCCGGTGGAACAGGCCATCCTCTCCGCGGCGGAGAACCACGACCGGGCGATTGGCGTGCGATTTTTCATGGTGGCCGCGCACATTGAGGGCGGCGCGCGGCTCGGGGAGGCCCTGGATAAAGTTCCCAGCTTCCTCCCGCCGCAGGTCAACGCCATGATCCGGGCCGGCGAAAAACTGGGCGACTTGAAAAAAGTCCTGCCCGCCTGCCGCGAGGTCCTGCGGGTGGCGCCGGACACCGTTCGCACGACGATGCATTACATGGTGGCCATTCTGCTGGTGTTTGCCCCCGTCGCCATCTTCCTGATTACGCTGCTGTCCACGTTCGTCGTGCCCAAGTTCAAGGACGTCGCCGGCGGCGTCGGCCTGACGCTTTGGCCGCTCACGAAATTCGTGTTTACCCTGAATGACCACTTCGTTCTCGTCGGTTTTGAAGCGCTGTTGTTCCTGGCGCTGCTGGCCGTGACGGCCGTTTACATCGGCGGGCCTGGCCTGGTCCGCTGGTTCCAATTTCGCAGCCTCCCGCTGGTGGACTGGCTGACGTGGCACATTCCGTGGAAGCGGAAAAAGCAGCTGCGCGCGTTTTCGGCCATGCTGGCCGTGTTACTCGACGGCGGCGTGCCGGAAGCGGTGGCCGTGCGCCTCGCCGGCGAATCCACCGCCAATGAAATCTGCCGCCGCCGCGCGCAGCGGGTCATCGCCGCGCTGGAGAAAGGCGAAAAGCTGGACGACGCCGTCCGCGCCTTCGACGACACGGGCGAGTTTCACTGGCGGCTGACCAACGCCACCCATGCGCACGGCGGTTTTTTGGGCGCGCTGCGCGGCTGGCACGAGGCGCTCGACGCCAAAGCCTTCCAGCAGGAAGAGACCGCCACCCACGCGTTTACCAGCGGATTGGTGATCCTCAACGGCGTGGTGGTGGCCCTGATTGCCATCGGCATGTTTGGCATGTTGGTGATGATCTTACGACACTCCCTTAACGACGTATGAAAACACGATTCACCCCGGGTTCGTTCCGCCGCGCGGGCGGTTTTCTGGAAGTGGACCTGATGGTCGGCCTGGCCATCCTGATGCTGGCCGTCCTGCCCCTGGCATACTCTTTTGTGCGGCAGCGGCAGGCGCTCAAAATCGAATATTGCCGCAGCGTGGCCGACGAAATTGTCGATGGCGAAATGGAAATCCTCCTGGCCGGTGCGGCAAAAGATTTGCCCGACGGCTCGCAAGACTATTCTGTTCACGCCCGTGCCGCCAGCCAGTTGCCGCCGGGCCATTTTCAACTGACCAAAACCGGAAACCACCTGCGTTTGGCTTGGACGTCAGACAAACGGCGGGGTTTCGGCACCGTCGTCCGCGAAGCCACGCTCAAATGAAAGCCACCCTTGCCAAATCCCGCCGGACCGCCGGCATCTTGCTGGTGGAATGCGTCGTTTATTTTGCCGTCTTTTCGATCCTGACCGCCATTGGGCTGGCCGCCTTTTACCTGTGTTGGGACGATTCCAAGGCCATGGTGTATGCGACGGACGACATCGGCGCGGTTTTGCGCGCCGGGGAACGCTGGCGCGCTGACATTCGCGGCGCCACCGGAAAAATCTCCGTCGAACCGTCAGCCGCCGGTGAGCGGATATTGATTCCCGGACCGGCGAAGGAAATTGTCTATCGTTTCGAGGCCGGCGAAGTGCGCCGGGAATCGCCGCCTGGGCAAACCTCCGGACTGGTGCTGGGCAGGGTCAAAACATCGCAAATGACCGTGGAATCACGGAACGGAGTCACGGCTTGGCGCTGGGAACTGGAGCTGTCGCTGCGCCGGCCGGAAACGCAATTGCCCTTGTTGTTCACCTTCGAGGCAGCCCAAACGAATCCATGAAAATTTCCGCCGCCGAAATCCAACGCCCGCCAGCCGCGCCGCCCCGCGGCGAAAGCGGCATGGCCACCGTGCTATTCATCGCCTTGCTGGGCATCATGATGGTGTTCGTCATGGTGGAAAGCAGCTCCCTCATCCGGCTGCACCGGGAGGTAAAATTGCTGGAGCAGCAGCAAATCAAGCGGTTGAACAGCCCCCAAACCAACGCAGTTTCCACCGCCACCAAGCCATGAACGAGCCCGCCGCCGCGAAATTGATCATGTTGCAGGGCTCCACCCGCTGCCTGGTATTCGGGTTGTTGGGACTGCTGCCGGCCGTCGGCCTGCCGTTCGCGCTGGCGGCCCTCTGGATATCCGGGCGCACCCGGCAGCATGAAAAACGGTTTTGGAACGCCGCCAAGCCATATCGGCAGATCGGGGCTGCATGTGCGGCGCTCGGGACCCTGGCGTGGTTCTTGGTGGGCGTCTTGATTGCCTTTAGCATTGTTTCCAACAGCTCTCGTTAGGAGCAGTTTGCCAGCGCCTCATAGCTTGAAAAATTCCGGAAGATGCGGCACGTTATCCTCGCTGGGCAGGCCGCTATTCGTAGCCACACCAGCAATCCGTGATGGCCCAACGTCCGGCGGTGTAGCCAACAACCAGAGGCAACGATATGAGGAAGCAACGGCAATTTTGGCCCAAACAATCCAAGGAGAGGCGTTTCTTGTCAGGTTTGGTGGCTCTCTTGATACTGCCACTATTCGCATCCGCCACGCCGCTGCCGTTTCAGCTTTTCATAAGCCGGCCGAATTCAGACGGTTTTCTAACGATAACGACCTCTTCCATGGCTGCGGACGAATACTACTCCCTAATCCTCCAAGTCAGCACCGACTTGACGACGACAAATTGGGTGAGTGTGCAAACCAACTACTTGAGCATTCCCGGACCATATTACTTTTATTATCAAGTTTCTCCTGCCCGGAGTCCCAGTTTTTTCCGCGTGGTGGCGATACCAGCTTCCCATTGAGGGACGGCGAGCCCTATTGAGGACCGCGCAATAGGGTGGCACCCGCTGAGCGGTACCGGCGCGCGGCGTTTACGCCGCTTCAGCGTGCAAAGCTCAAGCGGGCTGCGCACGTCACGGGCCTCGAACCTTTGGACTCTGAAGCGGGCTGAAGCCCGCGGCCCGTCACCGTATTACGCGAGCGTCAATAGTGAAACTTCGCATAGGGACAGCAGAGGGGATCGCCGATCACCACGTCCTCCCAGCCGACAAAATGCGAGGCCGCATAGAAGCTTTCCGCCAGCGTGTAGCCGGCAGTATAGCGGTCAAAAACGATGGTTGGCGAGGCGATGGCCTGGAGGAGCGGTTCGTCGGTATACCCCTTGGCGCCGGTCAGTCCATGGGCAATCAAATCGGTCATCAACGATTGTCCGCCGGCGGTGGGCAGGAAAGTCCGTGCGCTGGTGGATACGGCCGTATCTGACAGCGCACCCGGCGCGAAATAGAGCGAGAGGTAGGCGTTGGTTGAATAGAAATCGTTGCTGAGCCAGGAACGCTCGTCATTACTGCCCCAGGAAAAATAGCCCAGCAAATTGGACCGGCCGCCGATGAAATTGGTGGTCAAATCCAGTTCGGCTGGTATCCCGCGACTGGTCAGGACGTCATAGGCGTGCCGCAGGTCCGCATTGAACTCGCTCCAGGCTGACTCCGTCAAAATGTTCGTGCTCGAGATCGGCGCCGGTTGCGTGGATTTGTCGCCCAAGCCGAAAATCGGCTCGGCGTCCAGCAGCACTTTCCCGCGGGTGAGAATCTGCGCCAGGTTTTGCTCCGCAGCCAGCGCGCGGGCGACCAGCGACCGGGCGTCAACCTCCGTGTACCCATCCAGCCGCGTCACCAGATAGCCGCCGAATTTCGCATGGGAAAAAGGCTCGCTGGCATTCCAGTAGCGGTTGGAATAGGCGCAGCCGATGGCGCCGGAGCCGGCGATTTGAATTTTCAGTGCCGCCGGGAAATGGGGGTAATCCAGCGCCGCCAGATAACTGTCCACCGAAGGATGCCCCCGGCTGCTTGCCGGTTCGCGGCTGTTCTCATCGCAACTCCCCAACGCCGCGCCGGTGATGCGGAGGGGGATGCCCTTCGTCAGGACAATGAAGTCAATGTTCGTGTGGGCGGCCAGGAATTTGCGAACCGGATTTTCAATGGCCCGCGTATAGTCGGCCAGCGTGATCGTCTCATTGGCCGTGCTGACCGCCGAATCCTGGCATTGTACTTGCACGACGTTCCGCACGCTCCGTTTCAACGCATAGTCCGCCGCAATGGCCTGGGAAACCGGACTGGCGGTGTTGAGCACCAGCAACACCTCATCCGGGCTTCTTTGCTTTGGACTCCCGGCATTCGCCAGGGATACAAACAGGGTCAGGGTCAAGATGATGGTTAAACTTCTGCTTGAGAGGAAGGGGGCAAGCCTCAGTTTGGTCCTTGGCATAATTTCTTTGTTTTTGGTTTCCGCGTCGGCTCCATCCGGCTTCCCGTTGGCTTGCATCCCGGTGTGCGGGCCTGAACCCTTTTACGACGCGTCCGGCAATTCCATTCGTGTCTTGGACTGCGCCGGCAGAGCGCCAGCGGCGACGGCGCTTTCGCCGGCACGCGTGAGCCACGAGCTTTTGAGGACCGTCACCCGCACTGGCAAAGTCAAAAATCAATCCTTGAGGTTCAAAACCACGGTGTACTCGAAAGTGCCCTCGATGATCATTGGCGTGCCATTGTAGACGCCCTCGCCCACGCCGTTGGAAACCTGGCCTTGGTAGGTTTCCCTATAACTGCCGCTGCTGCTGGGTTGGGAATCGATGAATGTTCTGGTTTCCAAACCACTCAGGTAAAAATCCATGCCGGCGGGTTGCCGGTTGGAAATGACCGTAATCGCCGTGTCGTTATAGGCGAGCTTATGGAGCCGCAGATCGGTCATGGTGGAAGCATAAACGCCGGTCCTGGTGTTGACTTTTCCGCTGTAAATGGAGTTGGAACTGCTGCCGCTTGATACAATATCGGAAACGTTCACCAGCGGAAGATGGTGGCGGTCCAATACCTGGTAGGACCATCCGGTGTTGTCGTCGTATACCTCAACCAATTGGGCTCCCGATGGAAAGCTTGGTCTGATTCATTGTTCATAATCCGATTTTCTTGATACCGCACGGATTTTCAAGCGAATTCACCAAACGTTCGGACAGGTCACCGCGCCGCAGAGTCCTCCCCCGAAATCGGACTGCTCTCCGTGGGCAACGTGAAGAAGAAGCAGGCCCCGCCCTGCTCCGGTTTTTCATGACCGCAACCCCCGCCCTGCAAATCCACCAAACGCTGGACAATGGACAAACCGAGCCCGGGAACGCTTTGTTCCGCGTGCAATGAGTCAAATTCCTTGAACAGCTTGCCGCGCATGGCTTCGGGCACGCCCGGACCATTGTCGCGGATCCAGAACCGCAGGAAATCCCGCCGCGTTTCCCAGCCCAGTTCGATCCGAGGTTTCGTGCCGGCATGTTTGAGGGCATTGAGGACCAACTGCCACCAGATCATTTCCAGCCAGCCCACGACACCGGGCACCACCGGCCACGACTGGGGTTCGATGACGACCGCCTGACCCCGGTAAATCCGGCTTTCGAGTCGTTGGAGCGCGGGAAAGACGGCGTCCGCCATGTGCACGGCGGTCTTGGGCAGCGGAGTGGCCGAGGCCCGCGCCACGAAACTCACCTGTTTGATCAACTGGCTCATTTCGTCGGAGGCGGTGAGCAGGGAATCCGCCAAGGAAACGGCGGAAGGGTCGTGGGTCGTCAGGACCTCCTTGATGGCTTCGGCCGCGCTCACGATGCCCCCCAGCGGAGTGCGCAAGTCGTGGCTGAAACGCCGGGAAAGCGTGAGCAAATCGCCCCGCAGCCGGGCGTTTTCGCGCTCGACTTCCGCCGTGAGTTTTTTGGGCGAAGATTTCATTGCAAGCCGATCTTTTTACGTTTGCGGTAGAGGGTGGCCTGGTCAATGCCCAGGATTTGCGCGGCTTCGGTAAGGCTGGGTGTCCGTTCGAGGATTTTTCTCAAGTGCGCTTCTTCCAACTGCTCCAAGGAGATGAGCGACCCGGCAACCGGAAGGCTCTCGCCGGCCTGGCCGTCGCTGTGGGTCTGCCCGCGTAGTTCCGCCGGCAGGTCATCGGGCACAATCCGGGACTCCCGGGCCAGGATGACGGCGCGCTCGATGGCGTTGCGCAGTTCGCGCAGATTGCCCGGCCAGGAATAGGCCCGAATGACGGCCATGGCCTCGGGGCTGATGCCTTCGAGCTTGCGGCCGCATTGTTCGGCGAAATAGCCGGCGTAGTACTCGGCGAAGCGCACGAGGTCCGCGTCCAGTTTGCGCAAGGGCGGCATTTCCACCACGATGACATTGAGGCGAAAGAAGAGGTCTTCGCGGAAAGTGCCTTCGGCGACGCGTTTCTTCAAATCGCGATTGGTGGCGGCGATGATGCGGATATTGGCCTGGCGGGTGGTGTTTTCGCCGAGCCGCTCATATTCGCGCTCTTGCAGCAGGCGCAGCAGCTTGGGCTGGACCTCCATGGGCAGGTCGCCGATTTCATCCAGGAACAGCGTCCCCCCCTCCGCCGCGCGCACCTTGCCCCAATGGTCCTTGACGGCACCGGTGAAGGAGCCGCGGACGTGGCCGAACAGTTCGCTTTCGAGCAACTCGCGGGACAAACTGGGACAGCTCACGACCACAAAAGGTCTATCGGCCAGGTGGCTCTTATCGCGGATGATGCGGGCGGTGACACTCTTGCCGGTGCCGCTTTCACCCAGGATCAGGATGGAGGCGGGAGTTTTGGCGGCCCGGCCCAGGACATCCATGACTTGGCGCAGGGCCGGGGTGGTGAAATCGAAGATGGGCTCAAGATTCTGGGCGCGGGTTTCGGCCACCTCCTGCTCCAGGCGTTCGATCCGGCGGCCCATTTGATTGAGCCGTTGCAGGCGCGCGAGCACGGTGAGGAACTGCTCGCGCGCCTGCAACGGCTCAATCAAATGGGCCGCCGGAT
>Ga0182030_10019470_pt1 | contig 12907 bp, 15 predicted proteins | sample 812S3MmetaG_FD_121299 | JGI IMG/M metagenome (GOLD analysis project Ga0182030, IMG submission 121299) | Permafrost microbial communities from Stordalen Mire, Sweden - 812S3M metaG (Illumina Assembly) | ecosystem: Environmental > Terrestrial > Soil > Wetlands > Permafrost | place: Sweden... | reverse complement strand
CAATTTTCGGTCAATATTTCCTTTCCTTCCAACGCCGTAGCCCGCCAATCCCCGGATCCATCCCACCCGATGTGGTAATGCTGGAAGCGGAAAGACACCGACTCCCATGCCGTCCTCACCCATCCAAGTCAAAAAACCGAACGAACCCATTTCCCGTTTCGCCGAACGAACCCATTGCGCCTCGAAAATCCGCCCCCCGGCATTTCCTGCGCCCACCCCCCCGCATCGAAAAACCGAACGAACCCATCGCCACCGCCTGCGGCCCGCCATCCGCCCCGTCAACTTTGCTAAACTCTAATTTCATGGCCACCACCCCAATCGCCCGGCATTATCACCATCGCCATCATGCCCTTACGCGACGGGTGGTCTTCTGATTCGCCATCGAATCGAAATGAGAAAGGACGCCCGCCAGCACCACCGGCGGGCTTTTTTATTGCGCTCCCAATGAATCTCGACTTTCAGAAATCCGGCGGCCTCATCACCGCGGTCATTCAGGACCACGCTACCGGGCGCGTCCTCATGGTGGGGTACATGAACGAAGAGGCCTTCCGCGCCACCGTCGAAACCGGCTTCGCCACCTTCTATAGCCGCTCGCGGCGCAAGCTCTGGCTCAAGGGCGAAAGCTCCGGCCACCGCCTGGTGGTCAAGGAAATCTCCACCGATTGCGACCGCGACGCCGTGCTCGTCCAGGTGGAAGCCCTCGGACCCGGCGTGTGCCACGAGGGCTACCGAAGCTGCTTCTTCCGCCGCCTGGAAAACGGCGCGTGGACCGTGAGCGAAGAACGCACCTACGATCCCGCCGCGGTCTACGGAGGCAAAGCGTGAAGCTCAAGCTCGGCATCCCCAAAGGCAGCCTGGAAAACGCCACCATCGACCTGTTCCGCCGCGCCGGCTTCGCCATCACCACCAGCAGCCGCTCCTACTTCCCCCACATCGACGACCCCGCCATCGAGTGCATGCTCATCCGCGCGCAGGAAATGGCCCGCTACGTGGAAGACGGCATCCTCGACGCCGGCCTGACCGGCCGCGACTGGATCCAGGAGAACGAGGCCGACGTCGTCGCCGTCGCCGACCTCATCTACGCCAAGCAAAGTTTCGGCAAAGTCCGCTGGGTCCTGGCTGTCCCGGAAGCCTCGCCCTTCCGCCGCGTGGAAGATCTCGAAGGCCGGATCATCGCCACCGAGCTGGTAGCCACCACCCGGCGCTACCTCGCGCGGCATGGCGTGACCGCCAAGGTGGAGTTTAGTTGGGGCGCCACCGAAGTGAAGCCGCCGGTCCTGGCCGATGCCATCGTCGAGGTCACCGAGACCGGCTCGTCGCTGCGCGCCAACAACCTCACCATCATCGACACCGTGATCGAGTCGAACACCCAATTGATTGCCAACAAGGCCTCGTGGGAAGACCCCGCCAAGCGGCGCAAGCTGGAAGATATCCGCATGCTGCTCCAGGGCGCCATCAACGCCCTCGGCAAGGTCGGGCTGATGTTGAATGTCCATAAGGATAATCTGACGGCGGTGCTGGCGGTGCTGCCGGCGCTCAAGCGGCCCACCATTTCGCACCTCAGCGACGAGGAGTGGCTGGCGGTGAACACCATTCTGGACGAGACCACGGTGCGCGATATCATCCCGCGCCTCAAGCAGGCCGGCGGCGAGGGCATCGTGGAATATCCGCTCAATAAGATCGTACTGTGATGCGCATACTCCAAAGCAAGCAAGTCGGGCGCCTGCTGGCGCGCAAGGCGGCGCGGTTGAGCGAGGCCGAAGCCGTGGTGCGCCCCATTCTCGAAGCCGTGCGCCAGCGCGGCGACCGCGCGCTCGTGGAATACGCCCGCCAATTCGACGGCCTGACGCGCCGCAGCGTGCGCGTGCCCGCGTCCGAGCTCGCCCGCGCCCGCCGCAAGCTGGCGCCCGAATTCGCGCGCGCCGTGGACGTGGCGGCGGCCAACATCCGCGCCTACGCCATCCGCCAAATGCCGCGGGAATGGACACGGCAAATGGGCCCCGGCTTGCGGTTGGGGCAGATCGTGCGCCCGCTCGATACCGTGGCCGCCTATATTCCGTCGGGACGCTATCCGCTGCCCTCCACCCTGCTGATGACCGTGGTGCCCGCGCAGGTAGCGGGCGTGCGCGCCATCTGCGTGGCATCGCCGCGGCCCGTGACCGAAGTCTTCGGGGCCGCCGGCCTGCTGGGCGTGGAGCACGTCTTCGAAATGGGCGGCGCGCAGGCCATCGCGGCCTTCGCTTACGGCACCCGCACGGTGCCGCGCGCCGACCGCATCGTCGGGCCGGGCAACATCTACGTGGCGGCGGCGAAGAAGCTGCTCGCCGGCGATGTCGGCATCGATTTCGTCGCCGGCCCCACCGAGATCCTGATCATTTCGGCGGATGGCGATCCGCGCCACCTTGCGGCGGACATGCTGGCGCAGGCCGAGCACGACGTCGACGCGTCGGCCGTCCTGCTGACCACCTCGAAACGGCTGGCCGCCGCGGTAGTGAAAGAGGTGGATCGCCAATTGGCCACGCTGCCCACCGCGCCGGTCGCGCGCCAGTCCATCGCCCGCAATTCGGCGGTAGTGCTGGTGTCTTCGCTGGACCAGGCCATGGAAATCGCCAACCGCTTTGCGCCCGAGCATCTCAGCATTCCCGATGCTTCGCTGCTGCCCGCCGTCCGCCACGCCGGCAGCGTCTTCGTGGGGCCGTACAGCCCGGAAGCGGCGGGCGATTATGCTTCGGGACCCAACCACGTCCTGCCCACGGGCGGCGCGGCGCGCATCCGCGGCGGCCTTTCGGTCGGCGACTTCTTGAAAGTGATCTCCGTGCAGGAACTGAGCGCCGCGGCGCTGGCCCGCCTGGCGCCCGCCATCACCACCCTGGCGCGCGCCGAGGGCCTGGAAGCGCATGCGCGGTCGGTCGAAGCGAGGTCCGAATGAGACTTCCGAAAGGGGCCATCAAGCCTCGTCCCGCGGTCCAGCGGATGGCGCCCTATTCGCCGCCCACCGGCGGCCGCGCCGGCAAATTGCGGCTCGATTTCAACGAGAATACCGTGGGCTGCTCGCCGCGCGTCATCGCCGCCATCCGCGAAGGTGTCACCGCCGACGGTCTCGCGGTCTACCCCGAATACAGCCACGCCAAAGAAGCCATCGCCGCCTATTTTCGCGTGCATCCCGAGCAGTTTGTCTTCACCAACGGGACCGACGAGGCCATCCAGGTCTTCCTCAACACCTACGTGGACGACGGGCAGGAAGTGCTGGCGCTCAAGCCGGCCTACGCCATGTACCGTTTCTACGCCGAAGTGGCCGGCGCGAAGATCAAAGAGGTCGCTTACCCGCCGCCCGGCATGGAATTTCCGTTGCAGGAAGTGCTCGACGCCATCACGCCCGAGACGCGCGCCGTGCTGCTGGCGAATCCCAACAACCCGACCGGAACCGGCATTTCGCTGCTCTCCATCGAACGCATTCTGCACCGCGCCCGCAAGGCCGCGGTGCTGATCGACGAGGCGTACTACGAGTTTTGCGGCATCACCGCGGTCGCCGAAATCGAACGCCTCCCCAACCTCTTCGTTTGCCGCACGTTTTCCAAGGTCTTCGGCATGGCGGCCATGCGGTTGGGCTGCCTGTTCTCGCACCAGGCCAACATCGCCTACCTGCACAAGGCGCAGTCGCCCTACAGCGTGAACTCCATGGCCGTGCTGGCCGCCCAGGCCGCGGTGGAAGACACCGCTTACGTCGAGACTTATGTCGCCGAAGTGCTGGCGGCGCGCGAACTGCTCTGCGTGGGCCTGGAAAAGCTCGCGATTCCCTATGTGCCCAGCTCGGCCAATTTCGTGCTGGCGCAGCTTGGCAAGCGCGCTATCGAGGTCCGCGACGCTCTGCGCGGGCAGGCCATCCTGGTGCGCGACCGCAGCTACGAAGCGCCCGGCTGCGTGCGTTTTACCGTGGGCACGCGCGAGCAGACGCGCCGCCTGTTGACCGCGCTGGAAGAAATCTGGAACCGATGACTGCCTCCGCCATCAACTGCACGATGTGGCGCAGACTCTCCAGTCTGCCGCGCCGGGACTCATCCCGGCGCTCTGCCGCGATTCATGCCGCTCGCCGGCAGCAGTGCCTGCGCCACGCCGGGGTGCGTCCACTGGAACCAATGACTGCCTCCGCCATCAACTGCACGATGTGGCGCAGACTCTCCAGTCTGCCGCGCCGGGACCCATCCCGGCGCTCCGCCACGATTGATGCCGCTCGCCGGGAGGGTCGAGATGAGTCTCGACCCGGCAGGCAGCAGTGCCTGCGCCACGCCTGGGTGCTTCCACTGGAACCGATGACTGCCCTCGCCATCAACTGCACGATGTGGCGCAGACTCTCCAGTCTGCCGCGCCGGGACTCATCCCGGCGCTCCGCCACGATTGATGCCGCTCACAGGCAGCAGTGCCTGCGCCACGCCGGGGTGCGTCCACTGGAACCGATGACTGCCCTCGCCACCAACTGCATGATGTGGCGCAGACTCTCCAGTCTGCCGCGCCGGGACTCATCCCGGCGCTCCGCCACGATTGATGCCGCTCACAGGCAGCAGTGCCTGCGCCACGCCGGGGTGCTTCCATGAACCAACCGATCCTGGTGTTCGATATGGACGGCGTCCTGGTGGACGTCACCGGGAGCTACCGCGAAACCATCGCCCGCACCGTGGAGCACTACACCGGCGCGCGCCCCACCCACGAGCAAATCCAGCAATTCAAGAACCAGGGAGGCTGGAACGACGACTGGCGTCTCTCGCACCACCTCATCACCGCGGTTGGCGTGGCGGCGCCGTTCGAGGAAATGAAGGCGTATTTTCAAGAGCTGTTTCTGGGTGGCATGATCCTGCGCGAGAAATGGGTGGCGCGCGCCGGCGTGCTGGAAAAGCTGAGTGCGCAATTCCGCCTGGCGGTCTTCACCGGCCGCCCGCGCGAGGAAGCCGCCCTCACGCTGGCACGCTTCGCCGCCAGCCTGTCGTTCGACCCCATCGTCGCCCTGGAAGACGTGGAAACTCCCAAGCCCGCGCCCGACGGACTGCTGCGCATCGCGCACGCCTACCCCGGCGCGGAGCTTTTTTACGTGGGCGATTCCATCGACGATGCGCGCTCCGCCCGCGCCGCCAAAGTGCCCTTCATCGGCATTGCGGCGCCCTCCAATCCGCGCTATCTCGACCTGGTGTTTCTGTTCCAGCAGGAGCACGCCTACGCCATTGTGGATGACATCAACTATCTCGACGAGGTATTTGCCGCATGAGAAGCGCCACCATCGAGCGCCTTACCAAAGAGACGCAGATCTCCGGCTCGCTGCGCATTGAAGGCCGCGGAAAATACCGGGTCTCCACCGGCATTCGCTTCCTCGACCACATGCTCGAACTGTTCGCCAAGCACGGCGGGTTCGACCTCACGCTGCATGCCGCGGGCGATCTCGACGTGGACCAGCACCACACCGTGGAAGACGTGGGGATCGTGCTGGGACAGTTGTTTGCGAAAGCGCTGGGCGACCGCAAAGGCATCAATCGTGCCGGCTATTTCGTCCTGCCCATGGACGAAACCCTGGCGGTGGTCGCGCTCGACCTGGGCGGCCGTCCCGCGCTGGTATATAAGGACCGCGTGAAGGTGCGGCTGGTGGGTGACCTGCAATCCGAGCTGGTGGAAGATTTCTTCGGCGGCTTCGTCAACCATGCCGGCGCCAACCTGCACGCCAAGGTGCTCTACGGCCGGTCGAACCACCACAAGCTGGAGGCCATTTTCAAGTGCTTCGCGCGCGCCATGAAATACGCCTGCTCGAAGGACCCGCGCCTGAAAGATCAATTGCCGTCCACCAAGGGCCTGTTATGATCGCTATCTTCGATTACGGCGCCGGCAATCTGCAGTCAAGTGAAGAATACGCTGGGGGAGCTCTGCTGCGAGTATACCCTCATCCGCGATTCCGATGGCCTGCGGCAGGCCGGCAGGATTCTGCGTCCACTGCCGTCGACCAAGGGCCTGTTATGATCGCTATCTTCGATTACGGCGCCGGCAATTTGCAGTCGGTGAAAAATACGCTGGGGGAGCTCTGCTGTGAGTACATCCTCATTCGCGATTCCGAGGTGCGGCGGCAGGCCAGCAGGATTCTGCGTCCACTGCCGTCGACCAAGGGCCTGTTATGATCGCTATCTTCGATTACGGCGCCGGCAATCTGCAGTCGGTGAAGAATACGCTCGGAGAACTCGGTTGCGAGTACACCCTCATCCGCGATTCCGATGGCTTGCGGCAGGCCGGCAAGATCCTGCTGCCCGGCGTGGGCCACTTCGGACAGATGATGCGCGCGCTCGACGAACTCGGTGTGCGCCAGACGCTCGTCGAACGCCTCCGCGCCGGCGTGCCGTTTCTGGGAATCTGCCTGGGAATGCAGGCGCTATTCGAATCGAGCGAGGAAGCGCCCGAAGTCCGCGGGCTGGGTCTTTTCCCCGGTGCCGTGCAGCGCTTTTCGCCAGGCGCGCGCGTGCCGCACATGGGCTGGAACCAGTTGGAGCAGCGGCCCGATTCGCACCTTCTCCGCGGCATCGCGCCGCGGTCCTACGTGTATTTCGCGCATAGCTATTACGTCCCGGTGGTGGAACAGGCCGCGGCGGTCTGCACCTACGGCTTGCGGTACACCGCGGCGCTCGAGGCGGGCAACGTCTTTGGCGTGCAATTCCATCCCGAAAAATCGGGCCCCGTGGGGCTGCGCATCGTGAGGAACTTTCTGTAATGCTGGCCAAACGCATCATCCCCTGCCTCGACGTCACCGGCGGCCGCGTCGTGAAAGGCGTTCACTTCGTCAACTTGCGCGATGCCGGCGATCCCGTCGAGCTCGCCGAGCGCTACAATCGCGACGGCGCGGACGAACTGGTCTTCCTCGATATCACAGCCTCCAGCGATGCCCGCGAAATCATGGCCGGCGTGGTGGCCCGAACCGCGCGCAAGGTTTTCATCCCGCTGGCCGTGGGCGGCGGCATACGCTCGGTGGCCGATGCGCGCCGCATCCTGCTCTCGGGCGCCGACAAGGTCTCGGTGAATACCGCGGCCGTGCGTCGTCCCGAACTCATCGGCGAGCTGTCGCAGGAATTCGGCGCGCAGGCGGTGGTGTTAGCCATCGACGCGCGGCGCCACGGCGCCGGAGGCTGGCACGTCTTCACGCGCGGCGGCCGCGACGACGAGGGGCTCGACGCGGTGGCGTGGGCGGCGCGCGGCGAAGAGCTGGGCGCGGGCGAGATTTTGCTCACGTCGATGGACACCGATGGCGTCCAGGACGGCTTCGATTGCGCGCTGACGGCCGCCGTGTCGCGCGCCACCCACGTGCCGGTGATCGCCAGCGGCGGCGCCGGCAAGCCCGAACATTTCGTGCGCGTGCTCACCGAAGGATGCGCCGACGCGGCCTTGGCGGCCTCCATTTTCCACTACGGTACGTACACCGTCAACCAATTGAAGGAAGAGTTGGACCGCCGCGGCATCGCGGTGCGGGTAGCCGCATGATCATTCCGTGCATCGATCTCATGGACGGCAAGGTGGTTCAGCTTGTGCAAGGTCGCGAGAAGGCCCTGGAGGGCGATTCGCCCGACGAAATGCTGCGCAAGTTCGCCGCTTTCCCGGAGATTCAGGTGATCGATCTCGACGCCGCCATGGGACGCGGATCGAACGGCGAACTGGTGCGGCTGCTCGCGCGGAAAGCGGTGACGCGCGTGGGCGGCGGCGTCCGCAGCGTGGAGCGCGCGCGCGAATTGCTCGCTCAGGGCGCGCACCGCGTGATCGTGGGGACGGCGGCATTCGGCCCCACGGGCGTCAACCAGGAATTTCTCGGCGGGTTGCGCGACGCCGTGGGCCGCGAGCGGCTGATCGTCGCGGTGGATTCCAAGGGCGGCCGCATTGTGGTGAAGGGCTGGCGCGAGTCGACCGATTTGAGCGCCGAGCACGTGTTGCGCGAATTGGAGCCGTACTGCGCGGGTTTTCTGTGCACCTACGTGGACAAGGAAGGCATGATGCAGGGCACCGATCTCGATTGGTTCCGGCGGCTGCGCGCGGCCACGTCTCTGGAGTTGACCGCGGCGGGCGGAATCACCACCCTCGAAGAAGTGCGCGCGCTGCAAGCCATGAACGTGCACGCCGCGCTGGGGATGGCCATCTATACGGGCAAGTTGAAGCTGGAAGATTTGGCGCGGCGCCACTGCCGGCTCTGAAAGTCGCCTGAAGCGCGTGGCGCACGCTCTCAGCAACGCTCTCAGACGTGCCTGAGGGGCTGCGCCACGCTTGAGCTAAAAAATAACGTCGAAATCAGCCTTAAAGCGCCGTCGCCGCTGCCCGAAGAAGAGTCCGTAGGCCGCGGGCTTGAGGTCAGGCTTCAGATTGCGGAATGCGGCGCGCCCTTGGCCGTCGGTTGGTTGCGAGGCGACGGTTTCCCCGCCGGCCTGCAATTCGACCAGAGCGGCCGCCACCGGCCGATTGGAAGAATCGACAACCGACACACTAAGCGAGTTCACGATACTGTGCCAAGCCAGTAACAGTGTGCTGATTAGTGTCAGAATTGGCATGCAGCCGGCATCCGTTTGTGCCGTTGCAGGCATGGACGCGCACGCAGGGGCATCAGTTTTCAATAGCCTCTCGATGGCCCGCGACGGATAATAGTGGTGATACGGGTGCAGTGAGGAGCGGACAGAAAGAGGTGAGCGATGTCGAAGATTCGCATATTGATCGGCTTGGCAGTTTCCCTGACCGCATTGCTATTCGCCCAGACGCAGCCGGCGGGAACGCTGACGGGCAAGCTGACGGATGAGTCGGGCGCGGCGGTGGCGAACGCCACGGTTACGGCGACCAATATCGATAGCGGTCAGACACGAACGGCAACCACCGCGGCTGACGGCGGCTACCAGTTCACCCTATTGCCGCCGGGCAACTATCGCGTAAAGTTCGAGGCCGCGGGATTCAAGCCTTTGGAGATGCCTTCCGCGACGGTTGGCGCGACCCCTGCACTGGTGGACGGAAAACTGGAGCCGGGGGCAGGGACGCCTTCTCTGGGCGATTTGGGATTTACGCCGCAGCAGTCGCAGGGCAGCGCGCAGAATCAGGCGCGGCTCGACAAGCGCTCGCACATGCTCAAGATTCATCAACGCCTGGGATTGATTACCCTGGCGCCGCTGGTCGCCACGCTCTTCGCCGCCAACGGGGCCGCCGGCCATAAGAGCACGGCGTCCGGGCGTGACCTGCATGCCATTCTGGGGGGAACCACGGCGGCCCTGTATCTCACTACCGCTTCGTTCGCGATCTTCGCGCCCAAGATAGCGGGAACGCCGACGCGCGGGCCCATCCGCGTGCACAAGGCGCTGGCGTGGATTCACGGGCCGGGCATGATCCTGACCCCGATCCTGGGGTCGTTGGCCCTGGCGCAACGAAATCGCGGCGAGAAGGTTCACGGCATCGCCAGCGCGCATGGGGCGGTGGCCGGCGTCACGGCTGCGGCGTACGGCGCGGCGATGCTGTCGGTGATGATCAGGTTTTAGGGGCGCCGGATGAATCGAAAAATGCTGCTGGGCTTTCTGGCGCTGGCGTCTCTCGCCGGCGCCGACGGGCAATGGGTATTGGCGTCGTCCACGCTTACCTACCACGTGTCGCACCCGCTGCACCACTCCGAAGGAGTGAGTCACGCGGCACGGGGCAAGGGCATTTGCCAAGCGGGGCAATGCAATTTCCTGATTGCCGCGCCGGTGAAGTCGTTCGCGTCGGGGGACACCAATCGCGATCTTCATATGTTGCAGGTGACGCGCGGCGGCGAATTTCCCTTGGTGAGCGTGCGCGTGTCGTTGCCCGAAACGGCTTTGACGTCCGCGGCGATTCACTGTGACGTGGAAGTGGAATTCGCCGGGCACACCGCGACATACAAGGACCTGGCGTTTCAGGTGGTGAAGAAAGGCAACGAGACGCGGATTACGGGATCGATCCCGGCCACGTTGACTGACTTCAAGATCGAGCCGCCCTCGCTGCTGTCGATTCCCATCAAGAACGAGATACCGGTGACCGTGGATATGACTTGGCGCCCCATGTGAGTAAATTCCTCGAATTCTCCCCGGATTGACCGAAGAGTTATGCAAGGAGGGATTCACATCCCATGGTCAACAGCATCGGCAGCAGCCAGCCACCACAGTTCGTCAGTTCGCAGCCCGCCAAACAGACGCCGCCTCCGCCGTCTCAGCCGGGATCGCCGCAGGATACCGTGCACCTGAGCCCCGCCGCGCAAAAAGCTCTCTCCGGGGACGTCGATCACGACGGAGACAGCCATTAAACGCGCACCGGCGAGCGGGTGGCGCGCGCTCTTAGCGTGCCGCGTCCCGCTTCATCGGGACGCTTGCTTCGCGGCGTGAAGAAACGTGTCCCCATAAGTGGGAACACGGCAGACTGAGAGGTCTGAGAGGTTGCGCCACGCTGAGGTTGGGCGCACCGGCCCAGAGCCGACGATTATAGGTGGCCCGACGAAGGCTGAGCCTTGCGTGCCGGGCCCTTCGCGGCGGCGGGCTCCGGCCGGGTATTGAAGCGAATGTCGACCATCGCGTTCCGGCCGAATTCCACTTCCGAGCCGCGCGCTATGAGAGCCGAGTAGAGCGCCCAAGCCATTCCGTAATACCCGAACGCTGCGCCGACGTAGGGCGAAGTCTGCGCCATCGCCGAGCCGAGCATTCCGAACCCCAAGCCGCCTCCCAGAGTCCGTCCCCCCACGTTCGGGTTGGGCCCGGTGGCTTGCCCGCTGGCGCTGCGCCCCGCATCGTTGTCGCCCGCGCGGCGCGCGATCATCACGGCCACGGCCGCCGCCAGGAAGCGCGTTTTCGACTCCGTCGCCTTCACTCCTCCCTCACTGTCCACTTTGAGTGGCGTCCTGCCCGTGCTTTCCGCCCCTTGCAGGTTGGCCTCCGTCCGGAACTGCAGCCCCTCCTGCGCGGGCCGCCGTTCCGCAGCAACCGGGGCTACAGGAGCAGCCGCCCGCAATCGGGCAACCTCCGCCGGCAGTTGGATTTCCTTGAAACTGAACCGCAGTTGACCGCTGCGGTGGAACAAGCGGGCCTTCCTGGCAACCACGACGGTGCCTTCCACGCGCGTTCCCTCCGGCAAAATCAGTTCGTGACCGGTGGAGAAGACGGGTTCCGCCAGCACGGCTTCCACCTTCTCTCCCGGCCGTGAGGAAAACGAATTCAGCGGCGTGATCAGCCGTGCGTGGGCCACGCTGTCGGCCTGCGGTTGAGTGCCAACCAGCGCCAGCGATGCGGGCGGCATCGGTACCGAGCCGAAGCTCAACGGATCCAGCAACTCGGCGTCGAAGCGCGTCCCCCGCCGCAAGTACTGCGGGTGGTAGGGCAGCTTCGCCACCAGGTAATCCTCCAGCTTCTCCATTTTATTCGGCCCTCGGATCGTGTCCGAAATGCTCCTGGCCCGGTCAATCTGCCCTTGGATGGCGTCCTTTACCTGTTGTTTGCCGGTTCCCAATATGCCGGTGCTCGGCGCGGGGGAACTCTGTTTCCTGGGCGGCCGTGAAGACACGATGGAGTTGAGCCCCGGGCTTTCCGCGGTGTGCAGCAACAGCCTTTTTCCGTCCGGCATCACCAGCGTGGTGAACTCGATGGGCGCGCGGTGCAACGGGGTGAAGTCTCCGCCCAGGATGGCTCGGACTCGCTGCCAGCGCGGAATGGGCTGGAGTCGATTTACTTTTCCGAGCGCTACCGCACCTGCTGGAATCACCTGGCGATCGAAGGCATACACCGGATCGAGAACCTTGGCCTCGACGACCGCGCCCGTGCGTTTCGGAGTGCGCCTGGTCAGGTATAAGCGCAGCGGCACCCCGGCCGGGACGGCCAGGGACGTTTCCGGCTGCTGGACATGTCCTTGAACCGGAGGCTGCGCAGAAATACCGGAGAGCGAAAAACAAACGTAGACGAAAATCCCCACTCTGGCGTGCATGATACAGGTTCGACGCAGACAAACTGCCTGGCGGGTACGGCACGTAAGAGCCGCGGGATCGGGTAAACTATCTTAATCACGCTTCAACCGTTTTCTATGGCGCCAAGCCCGGCCCGGAGAGATTCTTGCACCCACTAGCGCGGGCGGCTATGGGCGGTTGTGTGAACACACGTTGCATATCGAGGAGGGAAAGTGGAGTTACTGTGGAGCGGCCAGGGTTGGCGTGGCCGCGCTGTGTTGGCGTTGGTTCTGCTTGCGGCGCCGGCAGCCGCCGTAGCGCAGACGGACGAGATCCAGGTCTACGATGCCGCGATTGCGAATCAGGGTGTGTTCAATCTCATGATCCACACCAATTTCACCCCGATCGGACGGAAGTTTGCCGGCTACCCCGGCGGCATCATCCCCGACCACTCGGTCAATGGCGCCGCCGAATGGGCCTACGGCGTCGCTGACTGGTTTGAGCAGGGCCTGTATATGCCGGTGTGGAGCCCTTACTCCCAGGAGCGCGGCGGGTCGCTAAACGGCTTCAAGCTGCGGGAGCTGTTCGTGCGGCCGCATGCCAAAGACCACACGTTCTTTTACGGTGTGAATTTCGAGTTCAGCGTCAATTACCACTATTGGGAGCCGCGGCGTGTCAGCTCCGAAGTGAGGCCCATCGTAGGGCTGCATCTTCATTCCGTGGACTTCATCTTCAATCCGATTGTGGATACCGATTACACCGGCGGTTTCGGCAACCTCGAATTCGTTCCCGCGACCCGAATCGCTTACAACCTGAACGACAAATGGGCCGTTGCCGCCGAGGAGTACTCCGATTTCGGGCCCCTGCGCCACTTCAATGCGATCGGCGATCAATTCCATGAGGTCTGGGCGGTCCTCGATCACAGCAGCAAAATCGTGGATATCGAAACCGGCGTGGGCGTCGGTGTGACGGGCGGAGCCGACAAGT
>Ga0182030_10019469_pt1 | contig 12907 bp, 10 predicted proteins | sample 812S3MmetaG_FD_121299 | JGI IMG/M metagenome (GOLD analysis project Ga0182030, IMG submission 121299) | Permafrost microbial communities from Stordalen Mire, Sweden - 812S3M metaG (Illumina Assembly) | ecosystem: Environmental > Terrestrial > Soil > Wetlands > Permafrost | place: Sweden... | reverse complement strand
TGTGAACGATGCCGCGTGCCGTTCCCTGGGTTACAGCCGGGAAGAGCTTCTGAAAATGGGGCCGCTGGATATTGATCCGAAACTGGATCGGGAAACGGCAGATAAAATCTGGCAGCACATGATATCGGTTGGGCATCTGGATTCATTTGAAACCGTGCATCGCACCCGTGACGGCACCGTCTTCCCGATAGAAATGACCGGAACCCTCTTCCAGCATGGCGGCGAAACGTTCAGCCTCGCAATCACCCGTAACATCACCGAACGCAAACGGACGGAATGCGAGCTGCGCCGCCTGAACCGCGAACTGCGCGCCGTGAGCGATTGCAACCAGACCCTGTTGCGGGCGACGGACGAACAAAGTTTGCTCAACGACATCTGCCGCATCATCTGCGACGAGGCCGGCTATCGCATGGCCTGGGTGGGCTACGCCGAACACGACGAAGCCAAGAGCATTCGGCCCGTCGCCTGGGCCGGCGCGGAGGCTGGCTACCTGGCCACGGTCAATCTCTCTTGGGCCGACACTGAACGCGGACGCGGCACCGGCGGCACTGCCATCCGCACCGGCGAAGCCGTCTATGTGCAGGATTTCGCCACCGACCCGCGCATGGCACCGTGGCGCGAAAACGCTTTGAAGCTGGGTTACCGCTCCTGCGTAGCGTTGCCGCTCAAGGATCGGGAGAAAAAAGTCTTTGGCGCGCTTTCAATTTATTCTGCGGAAGCCAGCGCGATCTCTCCGGATGAACTCCGACTATTGGAAGAACTGGCCGGTGACCTGTCCTTTGGCATCACCTTCCTGCGCACGCAAAGGCAACAGGAGCAGACGGAAAAAGCCCTCCAGCGCAGCGAACAAAACTACCGCGAAATTTTCAACGCCACCAACGAGGCCATTTTCCTGCACGACGCCGCCACGGGCCAGGTGCTGGACGTGAACGATACGATGCTGCGCATGTTTGGTTTTGATTCAAAAGCAGAAGTGCTGTCGGGCGGAGTCAACCTCACCGTGAGCAACGAACCGCCTTACACGATGCAGGAAGCCCATCGGCGCATCCGCCTGGCCATCGAACAAGGCCCGCAGGTTTTCGAGTGGCGGGCGCGCCGCAAAAACGGCACCGGCTTCTGGGCGGAAGTCTCGTTGCAAAGTTCGCAGCTCGGCGGCGAGGGCCGGGTTCTGGCCGTGGTGCGCGACATCACCGTGCGCAAAGCCGCCGATGAAGAACGCAGCCGCCTGAGCACCGCGCTGGATCAGACCGCCGAATCCGTCGTCATCACCGATCCCGCCGGCATGATCCTTTACGTCAATCCCGCCTTCGAACGCAACACCGGTTATTTGCGCCGGGAAGTGATCGGCCAAAATCCGCGCTTCCTTAAAAGCGGCAAGCACGACGCGGCGTTCTACCGGCAAATGTGGGCGACGCTCGCGCGCGGCGAAGTCTGGCGCGGCCACCTCGTCAACAAGCGCAAAGACGGCCGGATTTTTGAGGAGGAAGCGACTATTTCGCCCATCCGCGATGCCGCCGGAAAAATAGTCAATTACATGGCCGTCAAACTCGATGTCACCCGCGAAATGGAACTGGAAAGCCAGGTCCGCCAGGTTCAAAAACTCGAATCCATCGGCCAGCTCGCCGGCGGCGTGGCGCACGATTTCAACAACATTCTTGCCGGCATCCTGATGCAGGTCGAATTACTGGCCATGTCCGAAAACCGGACCAGCGAGGACCGGGAAGGCCTTGATCAAATCCGCGCCGATGCCCAACGCGCCGCCAACCTCACCCGCCAGTTACTCCTGTTCAGCCGCAAGCAGGTCATGCAGCCACGCAGCCTGGATTTGAACGAAGTGGTGACCGGCCTGACCAGGATGCTGTTGCGCATCATTGGCGAAGACGTGCAGCTTCAGCTCAACCTGCACTCAACACCACTGCTGACGCACGCCGATGCCGGGATGCTGAACCAGGTGCTCATGAATCTGGTGGTCAACGCCCGCGACGCCCTGCCCGAAGGCGGACATATCTTCATCGAAACTTCGGAGAAAATCGTGGATGAAACGCTCGCCCAAACCCAGCCCGATGTGGCGCCGGGCCATTACGTTTGCCTGAGCGTTCGGGACACCGGCGGCGGCATTCCGCCGAAAGTATTGCCACGGATTTTTGAGCCGTTTTTCACCACCAAGGAGGCAGGCAAAGGCACGGGCCTGGGCTTGGCCACCGTGTTCGGCATCGTCAAACAGCATCACGGCTGGCTGACAGTCAGCAGCGAACCCGGACAGGGCACCACGTTTCAAGTTTTTCTTCCCGCCATCATCGCGCCCGCCGCCGCGCCCGCCGCCGCCGCGCTCGCCAAACCGCGCGGCGGCACGGAGACCCTCCTCCTAGCCGAAGACGAGGACTCCGTGCGCCGAACCATGCGCACCATTCTGGAACGGAGCGGTTACACCGTCCTCGAAGCCACCAGCGGAGCGGAAGCACTCAAAATTTGGGAAGCCCAAAGCGCCGGAATCGCGTTATTGCTGTCGGATTTGGTGATGTCAGCCGGCATGAACGGACAGCAACTGGCGCGCAAAATGCAGGCGGAACGTCCGGCTTTGAAAGTGATTTACATCACTGGCTACAGCGCCGAGATTGCCGGACAAGCAATCGAGTTGCGGAGCAATGAAAACTTCCTGCAAAAACCATTCCAACCGGATCAGCTTCTGGAAACCATCCGCCGATGTTTGGATGGACGATAAAATCACCGGCTTGGCCGTTCCCGCCGGCGAACCGATGACGTTCACGAATTTTTACGCGCGGCGTCCGAGCGCCTTGATCATTTCCTGCACGAGCCAGTCGGCTTCCGGCTTGCTGGCGAGGCCGCCGGCCACGGTGAATTTTTTGCCGCTGCGCGTGACGACTTGCAAATCTTGATACGCCTGGTTGCCGCTGGTCATGCCAACTTTGGTTTCAAGCCGTTCCACTTCGCCGGCGTCAAAAATTTTCGTGCGGGTGAACAGCAGCCAGCGGTTCACGGCACAAAGACCGGCGGAATCAACCGTCACGCGACTGGACTTGAACCACAGATTGAAACAGCCCCAGCCAATCAGCGCATCGGTGACGCCCCAGACAATCGGAAACAGCACCGGCGCGCCCGAATGGAGCAGCGCATAAAAAACCCCCGACCAGACCAGAAAGAAAGCGGTGAAGCCGACAGCCATGCCCAGATTGCGCGCGGCGGGAAAATAAAATTCGCGCCCGGCCGGGCCGTCGGTGACCTGGATCTTGGAATGTTCGTCCCGGCGCAATTCTTCCACCGGCATCTGCAGCGCGACGGTCGGATCGGTTTCATCGGCGGCTTCAACGGCGGCCTCGGCGACTTTGAACACCGGCACTTCAAACATCGCGGCGAAATCCGGGCCGGACATTTTGGCCCTGGCTTCGAGCCGCCAGAGGATGGCTTCGCTGCCGCGCGCGCAACATTCCGGCTGATCCGCCGGCAGCTTGAAGAAAACGGGTATGCCACTGCTGCCGGGTTCGGGTTCGGGCAGATTGGCGTTGGGCGCAAAAACCTTTTCGTCCTGCCAGAGGATGTTTTCATGGACGCTGCGATCTTCACCCGCGCCAGAAACCGAGCGGCGGATGCAGGAAAGTTTCAGGTGCAAACCGTGTTCAAGCTGGATTCGCGCGCCGACTCGAATCAAACCTTCGAGCGTGCCGCCCAGCGCGCCGGGAATGGCGGCCATCTCAAAAAAACAGTCGCCGAAGCGGCGGCGGGAACGCCCCTGCACCACCGTGTAGCCAATCAGGTAAAAAGCCGCGACCGGAAAAATCAGGACGACCAAAATGGCGCGATTGCCCTTCTGCAACTCCTGCGGAATGTGCCAGACAGCGGGCGCGGACAAGGCCAGCGCCAGCACTGCCCAGAGCAGAAAAAATTTCACCGGCGCGGCGGCGGTGGATTTGATTTTGCCCGCCGCCCAGTCGGCGCGCTTCAGCCAGGGTTTATCTTCACGCGGCGGCGCGGCGGCATCCGGCTTGGACAGTTTGCGGATGCCGCGCACCACGCTGAAAACCACGGCCAGGGCCATCAAAACGAAAAATCCGCCGAAGATCAGCAGCGGGACTTTGGAACCTTGACCGCCGTTGTTCAGCGCCGGCCGGAAATCCTTGAAGAACGACCAGAAAAATTTTCCAAGGAACGCCAGCGCCACTGCCGCGCCGACGAGCGCGATGAGCATCCGCTTTTTCCGGTCCGGCGGCTCCATAACAATTCACTTCAGAATCGCATCGAGATTATCGAGGCACAGTTGCGACCAGGTTTCCATCTGGTCGCGCTTGGCCTTGAGTTCATCGATGCGGATAAATTCCATCTGCGTGATGACCTGTTCCTTTTTCTTCACCTGATCCGGCTGGCAGCGCAAGACATGAATGACGCCAAAATGCACCTGCCCGACTTCGGTGGAATCATCGTTGATCAAACCGACGGGGTGCGCATTGAACTCGCCCTGGACGGAAAGTTCCTCGCAAACTTCGCGCTTCACGGCATCCTGAAACGCCTGCATCCCGAATGTAAATGCAAGGAGCGATAGGTCGTAATCTACATCATTGATGTGGCCGCCGATGCCGATGGAACCTTTGGCGACCAGGCGCTGTTCGCCAGCTTTTTTGCCGCGCACATAATGCAGGATGCTTTTGCCGTCGGTGATCAAAACGTAAGGAATGATCTGCTTGAACTGTGGATCCGTCTCGGCTTTGGCGCGCGGCATGAAGTGATTGTTCTTGGGTTCAAGAATCGCCGGCAAGTAGCGGTTTACCTCCGGGCTGAACCCTTGGAAAATTCCAAGCTGTTCAAAAAGTGCGCGGGAAAAAACCAGAACATTTTCATCTGCGATAGCCATATTGGCGGCAGCATAACGAACGGGGAAATCGGAAGCCAGAATTTAGGGGCAAAAAAACTTTGCGCTTTGAACTTGCTGCCGCGAACCGTATAATAAGGGCATGTTGCCTACGCTTTTAGCCAACGGTGGCGCGATGATCTGGCTCATTATCATCGCCGGAGCCGCCGCCCTCGTCGTGTTCATCGAACGCGTCCTGCACTGTCACCGCGCGCAAATCAACTCCGCCGAGTTCCTCAACGGCGTGCGCAACGTGCTCAAGCGCGATAATGTCGTCGAGGCCATTTCCATTTGCGACGCCACGCCCGGCCCCGTTTCGCGCCTCGTCAAGACCGCGATCCTCAACCGCGACAAGGGCCGCGAACGCGTGCGCGAAGCCGTCGAGGAGGCTGGCCTGACCGAAGTGCCGCTGCTCGAGGAGCGGCTGAACCTGCTCGCCACCATCGCGCAAATCGCGCCGCTGCTCGGCCTGCTCGGCACGATCATCGGTTTCATGGAAATTTTCCGGCAGGTGCAGGAAGCCGGTTTGTATGCGCACATCGAGCAGCTGGCGCACGGCATCTGGAAAGCGCTCATCTGCGCGGGCGCGGGCATCGCGGTGGCCATCCCGGCACACGCGGGCTATAATTATCTCGTCAGCCGCATCAACAAGATCGTCCTCGACATGGAGCGCGCCGCCGGCGAAGTCGTCAACATCGTCACCGAAAACGGCAACGGCAACGGTCACGGCAAACCCTGATGAAATTTCCCCGCAATACCCGACTGCTGCGCAATCCGCTCGACGTGGCGCCGTTCGCCGCCGTCTTTTTTCTGCTGGTGATTTTCCTGCTGCTCGGCGCGCTGCTGCCCACGCCGGGCATTCCGCTGCAACTGCCCGCCGCCAGCGACCTGCCCGGCACGGAACTGCCGAGCGTGGCCGTGGCGGTGGATGCCGGCGGACGATTTTATTACGCCAATCAAATCGTCAACGACGCGCAGTTGAAATCAAGCCTGTCCGCCGCCGTGAAAAATTCCCGCGCGCCGCTCACGCTCGTCATCCACGCCGACAAAGCTGTGACTTACGAACAACTCGTCCGCGTGACGTTGCTCGCGCGTGATGCTGGCATCAAAACCGCCTTGCTCGCCACGCTGCCGCAGGTGACCGCTACGAGCAACCTGCTGCCATGAGTGAGGCCACGGCAGATTTCACCACGCCGGAGCCGGGGAAAGGCTGGACCCGCTCCCGTTTGATTACCGTCGTCACTCTGGTTGCCGCCGCACAGGTTCTGCTGATTTATTTATTCGGCGAAAAAAAAGAAGTCATTCCGCGTGCCGTCCTTAATGTTCCCACGCTGAAGCTTGCAAGCACCACCGACGAACAGCTTGAGCTGCTCGCGCTGGATGATCCCACGCTGTTCGTTCTGCCCAACCCAAAAGATTTCGCGGCCGCCGCCTGGCTCACCAACCGCGAGCCGGAACCGCCATCGTTCCGCTGGACGGAACCGCCGCGCTGGCTCCCGTTTTCGACGGATGGCCTGGGTGCGGCGTTCGGCCGGCTCATGCAGACAGATTTCCCCGCGAGCCAGCCGTTCAATTTCAGGCCGGTGCCGGAATTGACCACGCCGACGATGCCGGAAGAACGCACGCCCGCACAAAGTTCCACGATGCGAATCCGAGGCGAACTCGCGCAACGGCAATTGCCCTCGGAAATCAGCCTGACCAACTGGCCGTATGCGGACGTGCTCGCGCCGTGCGTCGTGCAGGTGCTCGTGGATGCGGCGGGCAACGTGGTTTCCACCGTGCTGCTGAAATCGAGCAGCTACAAGGATGCCGACGACAAAGCGCTTGAACTGGCCCGGGCGCTGCGCTTCACGCCGGCCGCGAACCTCGCGTTTGGCCGCATCATTTTCAACTGGCATACCGTGCCGCCGACCACGTCACCGTAATATGTCCGCCTCCTGGCTCATCGTGATTTATGTGGCAGTGCTGCTCGGAGCGCTGAGCGGCTGGGGGATTTATTCCGAGTTGCGACGGCGGCGGTTCGGCCCGGCGCACCCGGAAGACCGCGTGTTCCGCTGTGCGAAATGCGGCTTCGTCTATACCGACGACGCGGACGTGGATCGCTCCCGCTGCTCGCAATGCGGCAAGATGAACGAGCCGATGGTGTTTTAATTCCCCGTCTTCAATTCCACCACGTCGTGCGGCGCGGCTTCGCGCATGCCGGCGGGGCTGACGCGGATGTAACGCGCCTTTTCGCGCAGTTGCTCAAGATTTTTTGCGCCGAGATAACCCATGCCGCTCTGGATGCCACCGATGAGCTGCGCCAGCACGCGATCCACCGAACCGCACGCTTCCTTGAGCGCCTCGATGCCTTCGGCGGCGACTTTCTGCGTGGGATTTTTGTCGTGGCCGTAGCGCGCCGCCGAGCCGGTGCGCATCGCCGCGAGACTGCCCATGCCGCGATATTGCTTGTAAATTTTGCCGCTGATTTCCACCACGTCGCCGGGTGCCTCGGTGCAGCCGGCAAAAATCCCGCCGCAAATCACCGCCTGCGACAGCGTCAACGCCTTTACGATGTCGCCGGACTTCGTGATGCCGCCGTCGGCGAGGATGGAGACTTTTTTCTTCGCCGCCGCGCGCGAGCAGATGTAAAGCGCCGTCATCTGCGGAATGCCCACGCCCGCGACGATGCGCGTGGTGCAGATTGAACCCGGCCCCTGCCCAACCTTGATGGCATTCGCGCCGCAGTCGGCCAGAAATTCCACGCCCGCCGCGCTGGTGACGTTGCCGGCGATGATGGGCAGCTTCGGAAAAGCGTCGCGCAAAACGCGCACCATGTCGCCAACACCTTTCGTGTGGCCGTGCGCGGTGGAAACCGCGACGACATCCACGCCGCGCTCCACGAGTCCGCCGACATGTTCGAGAATTCTGATTTTGTCGAGTTCGCCAAAGGCGTTGCGCGTGGCCGAAACCGCCGCGCCGCAGATGAGATGATGATGCGCGTCGCGCGCGGGCTTGAACTGCGCCTTGCGTTCCTGCGTGATGCGCTCGACGTCGCTCATCGTGATCAGGCCGTGCAAATGATCATTGTCGTCCACCACGAGCAGTTTGTGGATGCCGATGTGCTCGGTGAAAAATTTGTCGGCGCGGGCGATCGGATCACGGCCCAGTTCTTTTTTGGTGATGGTGTGAACCTGATGACGCGGCGTGAGCGCTTCGCTCACTTTCTTGGCGGCGTAACGCGGCTTCACCACATGGCCGGACAAAAGACCAACGAGTTTTCCGTTCGCCTCCACCACGGGAAACGTGCTGAAACCGAATTTTTTCTGTTCGATCAACGCCAGCACATCGCCGATGAGCTGGTCGGGCGCAATCTTGATCGGTTCCTGGATCAGGCCGTGAACGTGATTTTTCACGCGACTGACTTCGGAAAGCTGCTGCCGCTCCGGCATGTTGTAATGGATGAGGCCGAGGCCGCCGTTCAGCGCCATGGCGATGGCCATGCGCGATTCGGTCACGGTGTCCATGTCGGAAGAGATCGTCGGGATGTGCAAATGCAGTCCTTCCGCCAGCGTGGTCTCGAGTTGGGTGTCGCGCGGCAGGATTTCCGAGTAAAGCGTCGCCAGCGTGATGTCGTCAAACGTCAGGCCGAGCTTGGTGTTTGCTGGAAAAAACTTGTCCGCCGGTTGGTAGAACGGATCGTCGAAGATGGAATTGCGCGTCGCTGCCATGTCGGAACATGCCTGCGGAGCGGCGGCCTTGGCAAGCAATTTTTTACCGCCGCCGAAATCACGCGGCTGCCATTAATTTATAACCCCCATTTTTTCGACGCCAAAAAAAAGTTGTTAGAAATACAATTCCCGGCAACCCCCGGATCCATTTTTGTTTTGATAATCGGGTGCGCCCCCGTCGCATGGAAAAACCGGTGCGCGGGCATGAAACTGCGGAAATTCCCAAATGGTTGCTGATGACTTTGCGGCTTGGCGGTTTGGCGTGAGATTTTATGCCGCTCCAATGCGCTACGAAGCCGGGGTCGGGGAAAACCAGCGAAATGGCCAGCCAAATATCTCACAAATGGCAGCTTGAGATTCTGTGGCTGGGGCGCAGGATTTCGCGGGAACGACCTGTGATTTGGCGGGAATGAGGGAATATTTTTTGTTTTCGTGCCGCACTAGCAGTCAGGGCCAAAAGATTCCCGGCGTCAAATCTGACCGTTCCAATGATGCGTGCGTTTCAGGTGAATTTACGGTCACGAAATTCGGATTGTGAAATTCAGAACCCAAAGTGAAAGCGGTTCTTGGCAGGGAGGGCGGTGGATTTCAAAGCAAGAACGCTCCGTTTTTTGCTTGCCATGCAAGCGCTTTTAACTAGTGTCGCAATGTGGATCTCGAGGCTGAAAATTTAAGCACCGACGAGCAGAGTATTTATCAATACCTTAAACTCTGGCCCGACCAGTTTGTCCCCGGCATTGAAATCAGCCGGCGCGCTAACCTTAAAACCCGTTTTTTGAAGAACCCGGCCTGGGCGGGGCCGGTGCTGGGAGAACTCGTGGAGCTTGGCTTGATCGAAACCGACGGGAACGGCGGATACCGATTGAGAGCAGGTTCAACGGTCATGGTCGGCGGCAAATCGAGGTTTATTGCTCCCCACTTGATGGAAATTCTGGCGAATAGCGGCCAGAAATTTGATCTGCGCGCCTAATCAATTTCCGCTCTGGTCATGGCCTGTGGTTCCGGCAAATCCGGGCATACACCTCCGCCAGCGGCTTCATTGAGCGCGGCAGCTTTTCATCCGCAAAATCCACCTCCAGCAGTCCGAATTTTTTGGTATAGCCGAACTGCCACTCGAAGTTGTCCAGCAGCGACCAGTAAAAAAAACCGCGCACGTCCACGCCGCCGGCCATCGCGCCGTGCAATGCGGCGAGGTTTTCGTGGAGGTCGCGTTCGCGGAAGGCCTCGTCGTTCGAGGCCGCGCCGTGTTCCGTGATGTAAAGCGGCAGCCGGAATTTCCGGTGGAGATACGCCAGGATTTTCACCATGCCTGCGGGATAGCGCTCCACCATGTCGTCGCAGACAAAGCCAAAATCCTTCAGGGTTTTCACCGGCGCGCCGCTGGCGGGAATCATCGCCTGAAAATGGTGAAACCGCACACGGCCGTAATAATTCAAGCCGATGAACGTCGAAGCCTGGCGCCGCCCGCCGCCGAGAAAGGCGTCCAGCACAAATTTATTGAACGTGTAATGGCAGCCAAACGCCGTCGCGCGGTCCCACGGCGAAAATTTTTTATACGCATGGAAAAACGTCCAGTTCTTGGCAATGCCGACTTCCGGCTGGCGGCCCGCGTCGCCGTCGCGCTGGATGATCTGGCTGGCCGCAACATGCGCGCTGGCCATGTGCGAAATCACTTTGCGAAATTCACCAAGCTTCCATTTGCGCTGCGGTGGAAATCCTCCGAGCAGATACGCCACGCAGGCGTAAGTGTCCGGCTCGTTGAACGTGTTCCACAGATAAACCCGATCTTTCAGCGCCGCGACGAGTTGCCGGACAAAATCCACAAACGCCGGAATCGTCGCCGCGTTCGTCCAGCCGCCGGCGGCATTGATCCACGGCGGATTGGAAAAATGGTGCAGCACGACCATCGGCGTGATGCCTTTGACGATGAGCTGGTCGAGCAAATCAACGTAGCGCGCCAGTTCATTTTGATTCAGCGGCGCGAACGGCGCGGATTGCAGCCGCGACCATTCGATGCCGAAGCGGTAAGCGTTCACGCCAAGTTTGGCCATCCACTCAATATCTTCGGGATAGCGATGGTAATGGTCGCACGCGATCCGGCAGTGCCCGCCGTCCTGCGAGGTGAAATTCGTCCACTCGTTTTCAATGTGGCCCTCCACCTGCGTCGGCGAGGTGGCGGTGCCCCAGAGAAAGCCGGGCGGAAACTGCAGGATGGATTCACCTCTCATCTGCAAAATTTTCTCTCAATTGCAGATGCTAGGGAAGCTAAAATTCCCGGTGGTTCCGATTGCTTCTAACGAACAATCCTCTTCGTGTTACCACTGGTGCCATCAAAAAAAACGGAAACGAAATAAATTCGTTCCCGTCTTATGCAAGGTCGAATTCGTTAAATCCTTTTGTATTTTACACCGCCATCACGCCCAGTGAAACCGCCCAGACGCCGGCACCGTTGGTGCCAATGCGGCACAACCGTGCATAATAGATTTTGCCCGGCGTGTAGCCATCGGTGATGATGTTCGAGCAATGGAGCGAGGTTATCTTGGTCGTCCATTTCGTCTCCACCGATGGATCTCCGGTGCAGATTTGCAGGATATAACTGCCAGCGCCCGGCAGGCTGTCTGCCCCTGCCGGGCAAAAATTACCGAACTTCGGCTGTGATCGGCCAGATAACCACCGCCAATGAATATAAGTCGGTCGCCGATTAATGACACTCGTTGACCAATCAATGACGGTTGCTCAACGACCAATGTTTCTCGCTGACCGACTAATATTACTTGGTCAGCAAAAAATGACGCTCGGTCACCGACTAATATTAGTCATTGAGCGACTAATGACGGTTGCTCAACGACAAACATTTGTTGCTCATCAACAGAGGAAGAAAAGTGTATAAAAATAGCCGTTTTGGCGCTGAATTTCCGCAAAATGTCAAAATATCGTTACAGACGGTGTAGTGCAAATGATGCTTCTGCTAATATATTATAGACGTCGGGGTAAATGATTCCGCGTCGTTAGAATTTATGACTTGTTGGGGTGAGTTGAGTTGTGGTAAGCTTTTTTAATGTCCACCTTTAAATGCGGTAACGCAACAGTTGCGTTGCGTTCAGCCTGCCGTGCGCCGTTTTTTCCGTTGATACGAATCTTTTCCGCATCGGCACCCGAAACGGGTCTTGATCAAGGCCGTGTGAATAATATCGTAATATCGGCAATGTGCGCACGGCTCGCCAATGACGACGATTTTCAAATATTTTAATCCCCAACTCCTCAATAAACCCTCCACCCAAAAATCAAATCCAAACTATGAACGTCACCATTCGCAGGGCTGTTTTGCCGCTTCTCGCCATCGGTCTGGCGGGAAGTTTACATGCGCAGACTTTGACTGACCTCGGATCGGCTGCGCCAAGTCCCGGAAGGAACGACATTTTCCAGCTTTCGACCAGCGGCAGTATAGCCTGGCCTGACGGGCTGAATTATTTCACCGACAATGATCCGCCCGCCGGGCAGACCTTCACCACCGGCAGCACCGCGAGGAAGCTTGTGTCGGTCGCCATTAAGACGGCGGGGCTGAACAGCGGCAACGGCTACGGCACACCGGCGAGCACGCCGACGTATTATCTTCGCATTTATTCCGTGAGTGGAACAAGCGCGACGTTGCTCAACACGTTCAGCGCGGCGAATCCCGGTTTCACGGATGGCGACTGGCTGAAATGGAGCGGGCTGAACGTGGCGTTGGCAGCGAACCAAACCTACGCATTTTCTTTCGGCATCAAGCCGAGCAGCGGCGGTTGGGCGGCGCTGGCGGTGGCGTCGGGGGTTAACGCCGGCGGCGAAGTGGCGCTGATTCCCATCAATGGCGGCACCATCACCACCGGCGGCAGCCACAGCTTTGACGCGGTGTTTGACCTTGGCCTGCAACTGGCCGATATACCCGCCTCGACGCCGTGGCCGAACCCGACCTACGGGATGAATGTCGGAAATGAGCTAGAGTTGAACTGGGGTCCGCCCAACGCGTCGCTGTTCACCTCGGCCGCCCAAAACGGGTTCAACGCCGTGCGCATTCCGTGCGCGTGGGACATGTCTGGCGCCACCACCAACATCAGCAACGGCGTCACCAACTACGTGATCAGTTCCTCTTACATGGCGCAGGTCAAACAGACAGTGGACGCGGCCATCGCTCAAGGAATGTATGTCATGATCAACGATCACTGGGACGACGGCTGGCTGCAAAGCAACATTGGGACGACGGTGGATCCCATCGTCAACGCGAAGGTGAAGGCCTACTGGACCCAGATCGCCACCACCTTTGCCGGTTACGACAACCATTTGCTGTTTGCCGCCT
>Ga0182030_10019465_pt1 | contig 12908 bp, 10 predicted proteins | sample 812S3MmetaG_FD_121299 | JGI IMG/M metagenome (GOLD analysis project Ga0182030, IMG submission 121299) | Permafrost microbial communities from Stordalen Mire, Sweden - 812S3M metaG (Illumina Assembly) | ecosystem: Environmental > Terrestrial > Soil > Wetlands > Permafrost | place: Sweden... | reverse complement strand
TGGGGCTGGGGCGGATGGGGCTGGGCTCCGGATTGGTACGGCGGTGGAATCTTTTTGAACCATTCCTTCTTTCACCGTTACGGTTTTGAACATTTTCATGGCGAGCCGTTGGGACGCTCGGCTTGGGTCCACAACCCCGAACATCGTCTCGGCGTACCCTACGCCAATCGCGAAGTCGCGGGTCGTTTTGGCGCACGCACGGCGGGAGGGTCCTTTGGAGGCGGATTTAATCGCGGCGCGGGAGGTTTCAATGGCGGACGCCAGGGATCCTCCCAATCGCGAGGTTTCGGGTCGCCCGGATTTGAGCAGCGAGGCGGGAGCGGAAACCACAGCGCGTTCGGAGGCTATCAAAACGGGGGGATGACCCGGATGCAAAGCGATCATGGATTTTCAAGCATGGGCGCGGGCCGCACGTTCGGAGGTGGAGGCGGCATCCGAGGTGGTGGTGGTGGATTCGGTGGCGGCGGAGCTCGCGGCGGCGCAGGAGGACATCGATAATGACACGGAAATCGTTTATCGCCCAGAGTTCCATGGTTCTGGTATTTGCCGCGTCGGCATTTGCCCAGCAACGGTTCGATACGCCGGAAGCGGCCGCAAACGCGGCGATCGACGGCGCCGAGAAGCACGACACAGCGGCTCTGGCGGCTCTATTCGGCCCGCAGGGAAACGCGATCCTGACGTCGGGAAATACCTCGCAGGATCGCTCTGAACAGACCGAGTTCGCAAAGCTCGCTCGCGCGAAACATCTGGTCATCGCGGATCCGATGAATTCGAACCGTGCGATCCTTTCGGTTGGCGACGAGGACTGGCCGTTTCCCGTTCCCATCGTGCGATCGGACGGAAAGTGGGCCTTCGATCCGGCTGCCGCGAAGGTCGAAATGGAGGCCCGGCGAATCGGCGGCGACGAACTCGATGCCCTGGAAATTTGCGCCGGGTATGTGGATGCGCAGCGCCGATTTGCTTCCGAAGATCACGACAAAGACGGAATGCTGCATTACGCCGCCCATATGATGAGCGGCGAGGACGGAAAGAACGGTCTATTTCAGCAGAACGTGGACCAGCCGCTGGTGCCTGAGGGTCTGGCCCAGGCAACATCGGAAGGGCAGAAGCGGAGTGCGAAGCCGTATCACGGATACTATTTCCGAATCCTGGAGGGCCAGGGTCCCAACGCCCCAGGGGGTGCGCATAGCTACGTGGTGAAAGGCAAGCTCATGGGAGGGTTCGGCTTGGTTGCTTGGCCTGCACAATACGGGGTCACCGGGATTCACACGTTCATCGTGAATCAGGACGGCGTGATTTACCAGAAGGACATCGCACCGTCGCCTGCCGGTGGCGGATCCGCGGTCACACGTTATGACCCGGATCCCACGTGGACTCCCTCAGACTGATTTCTGAAGACGCTGTTCGAGGAAACGCTCGGCGGATTCGCGATCCAGCGGACGGCCGAAGAGATATCCTTGTCCGGTATCGCATCCCATGCCGGAAAGCTCATGCAGCTGCGCTTCGGTTTCGATCCCTTCGGCGACCACGCTCATCCGCAGATTGTGCGCCAGATCGACGATGCTGCGGATAATTTCGCGGGTTTCCGGATCCGACGCGATTCGGCTCACGAAGGACCGGTCGATCTTGAGGCCGTCGAAGTGAAGCGATCGCAGATAACTGAGCGAGGAATAGCCTGTTCCGAAATCATCCAGTTTGAGCCCGACCTTCAAGTTTTGGAGGCGGCCAAGGACCGACTGCGCGGAGTTGACGTCGCTCATCAGCGAACTCTCCGTGAGCTCCAATTTGAGCGTTTCCGGCGGTATGCCGGTTTCTTTCAGGATCGTTTCGACGCAGGCCACCAGGTTGGGATCAGACAGCTGGCGCACTGAAAGATTGACGTTCATGTTGAGCATGGGCGTACCGGGAAAGCGGGTCTGCCAGAGCTTCAATTGCCGGCAGGATTCCCACAGCATCCACTCCCCGATCGGAATAATCAGGCCCGTTTCTTCGGCCAGAGGAATGAACTCCGAGGGCATTACCAAACCCCGCTCCGGGTGAATCCAGCGGATCAGGGCCTCGAATCCAACAATCGCCCCACAAGCGAGATCCACTTTAGGTTGGTAGAACGCTGCGAACTCGTTCCGGCCCAGCGCCTGGCGAAGGTCGATCGCATTCGCCACCCGGCGGCGCGCGTGCTCGCCCATGGATGGTCGAAACAGCTCCGCGCGATTCTTGCCCAGGTGTTTTGCCTGGTACATGGCTAGGTCCGCGTCACACAGTAGAGTCTCGGCAGCCTGTTCCCCATCTTCCGAAGTCGCGATGCCGATGCTGGCACTCACGGAAATTTCGAACCCATTCAGAGCGATATTTTGGCCAAGAGACTTCACCAGTGATTCGGCGAGAGCCCCCGCGTAATCTGGGGACTCGCAGCGCTCCATGATGACGACGAATTCGTCTCCGCCGAGCCTTCCCAGCCTGGCCCGGCCCGCCAAGACCGGAGAATCCCGAAAGCCGCGAAGCTTGTTCGCGATCTCCACCAATATCCGGTCGCCGATGGCGTGGCCGAAACCATCGTTGACAATTTTGAAAGCGTCCAAGTCGAGCATCAAGACCGCCAGCGCGCCTTCTTTCGCCGTGCGCTGACGAGCCAGGGCCGTGGTCAGATCTCGCACGAGCTGAGAGCGGTTGCTGAGCCCGGTGAGCGCATCCAGATTCTTGGCCTCTTCCTGCGATCTCGAACGCGCCAGGTGCGCCTGAATGCGGGCCGCGGCAATCGAAAGATCCACCGGCTTCACGATGTAGTCATTGGCGCCTTCCGTGAGCGCTTCCACCACGGATTCGCTCTGATCCACGGCCGTGACCATGATCACGGGCAGCTCGCTCTGCGAATAGGTGGCGCGCAGCAGGCGTAACAGATCCAGGCCACTCATGCCCGGCATCATCTGATCCAGCAGGATCAGGTCGTAATTTTCCCGGAGAATCTTTTCGAGAGCCAGCGGTCCGCTCTCCGCGACCTCGACAGAATAGCCGCGCCGAGCCAGCCTCCGTGAAAGCATGTCCCGATTGTTGAAATCGTCATCCACCACCAGCAGACGGCCTGCGCCAGCTGGGTGCTCGGGTGAAGGGCGCCCGGAAGGGACGGATTCGTTGTTCATAGCGACGCTCCACGCGGATCGCGATTGCACTCCGCTTCTTGTTTCGTTTCGGCCAGATCAGCCGCTTCATGAACCTGGCTTGCGGGCAAATGAATGGAGAACACCGAGCCCAACCCGGGTTCACTCTCCACCGTGATGTCGCCGCCCATCATCCGGCAAAACCTCCGGCTGATCGCGAGGCCAAGACCAGTGCCCTCGAATTTCCGGGCTGCCGTAGAGTCGAGCTGCACGAACGGCTCGAACAGTTTGCTAAGATCCTGCGCCACGATTCCGATGCCCGTGTCCCGAACATGAATTCCGCACGCCGCGCCCGGCCCGCGGCCGGCGGCGAACGTGACGGTTCCATTCGCCGTGAACTTACACGCGTTGCTTGCCAGGTTCAGCAGGCTTTGGCGAAATCGTCCGTGATCCGCCCAGACGCTCAAATCCTCGTCGATCTCTTCTTTCACCAGCCGGTTGCCGTTCTTGCGTGCCATCGGTTCCACAGTGGAAAGCACTTCGTCAATCACCATCGCGACGGTGACGGGTTGAAAGTCCAGTTTCATCCGTCCCGCTTCCGCTTTGGAAAAATCCAGCAATTCGTTCATCAATTCCAGCAGTAATCCTCCGGCGTCGCGAACCTTGCGGAGATCGGGAAGTAAATCGTCGAGACCCCGATCGGCGCATTCTTCCTCAAGCAATTCGGTGTAGCCGATGATGGCGTTCATCGGCGTGCGGAGTTCGTGGCCTGTCGTCGCAAGGAAACGGCTTTTCGCCTGGCTGGCCTGCTCGGCGAGGTCTTTGGAAACAAGGGTCGACGCTAATCGGTCAAGCATCGCGTTAAATGCCGAGGCAAGAGCCGCGACTTCGTCAGGTCCGCCGACGCGCGCGCGCTGTTCGAGGTTGCCCTCCCGGACGGATGACGTGAAGTCAGCTAGCTTTCCCAGCGGCCTCATGATGTTCCGTAACTCTGTGAATTCGATCCACATAATGAGCGCGAGGGCCGCGAATGACAATGCGAGAGCTTCTGCCGCAGCCTTAAACGATGTAGCCTTCACCTCCGCCAGCGAAATGCCAATGCGAACGGCTCCGATCGGCGGGCTCGGCGCATGATTCGTATCGCGGTCGAGGAGCTCGTTCGAATCCGGCGGTTGCACCATGTGTTCGGATTCTATGAAGTCGAACGCGCCGATGGTGCGGCGTTCCGCTGAGCCGTCGGATCGATTTCGATTCGCCGGGGATGCGGTTGGAATCGAGGGGAATACGGAGTCCGGGACCCCCGCCTTGGCGGCGCGAACGCTCATTCCCTCCCGATCGGTGATCACGACGAACAGCACGTCGTCGCTCGATAGAATTTCCTGCGCCGTGCGGTTCAATTCCTCCCGGTCGCCAACCAGAAGCGCGAACTGCGCGCGGATTGCGGCGGACTTCGCGGCGGAAACGGAGCGCAATTGGGTTTGCCGGAGAGACATGTCGCGGAGCGTGAGCAACAGCAACCCTCCGACCGCAACGCCCGCCGCCACCGCAAGAACCACCGTTAACGCGAGCACCCGCGACGCCAGACTGGTCCCCACGAGTTTGCGAAGATATCGCATGTTTACTTGAGCACCATGTTTATTTCAAAACCTGAATGCCTTCCTGCCGCGCGGGTTCGATGCCGAGCAATCGCACAAGGCGCGGATTCACGGCCATCACAACTTTACGCGCGTCTTCTTCGGTGCGGCCGGGTTTGGAGGTCAGAATTCGTTCGGCCAGCTCACCCGTCTGGCGGCCCAGTTCATGAAAATCCGGGTAAATGCCCGCCAGCGCCCCGGCGCGCACGAATCCGGCGGAAAAGCCCACGATGGGCAGGCGTTTCTCGATCGACAACAGCACTAGTGGCTTCACCGTCGCGCCGTTGTAGAGCTGCGAATCCGGCTGGGCGATGACCAGATCGGCTTTACCTTTGAGGGACGCGAAGGTCGCCAACAGCTTGTCGGGGCCCGCACAGTCCACCACAAGCACCTCATATCCCAACTGGCGTGCGTGCGCGAGAACGGCGGCGTCCGGGGAGGGCCAGGGAGGCCGGCGAATTACGGCGACGCGCAGCCGGTCCGGAAACGTCTCATGCAGGCGGTCGAGGATCATGGTCAGCGGAACATCGGCCCACACCGCACCCGCGCGCGGCGCGTTCTTCAAGTCGTCACGCAGGACCAGTGCCGCGAGTACATTAGCGCTCGAACGATTGCCCAGCCGCTCCCATGCGCCGACTCCCAATGCGATGGTGAACACGGGTCCGCTCATCTTCAGCGCGTTGTCGGCGGCCGGATCCGCCAGATCGACGTAGCGGATGCGGCACGTCGAACTGCTCAAGGATTCACGGATACCGCTTACCGCGTCGTCGTATACTTCCGAGCCGGAACGGAACACCACCAGCGCTTCACACCGTCCGGTTTCGGCTTCCGCGAGATGCAGGGTCGCAACCAGACCCATCAGGGCGGCTAGCGTCAGGAAGTGGCGCGGCAAGGCGATCTCACTTTCCGGGACTCCAGATCAACTTCACAAATGCGGAGCGAGGATCTCCCGGCATGAGGTCGAGGGACAATCCAATAGGGTCCTGATAGGACCAGTTCAATGCGTTCCGCACGCCCATCTGCAGATCGCAACCCCACGGCAATTTATGAACGGTCAGCGTCAGATCCGCCAGAAGGACCGGCCTGGTTTTTTCGCCTTGCGAGCCATACCGCGAGCTCATGGCCAGGATGCTACCCGCGACCGTGAATCGTCGTCCGGCCGGCATCGACCAGCGGAATTTTCCCAGGCGCGCGGGCGAATCGGCCACCGGCCCCGGCGCATCCTGGTAGACTTTCTGCCACGTGAAACTCCCCACGGTCTCGATCCACGGACGAAGTTTCCCGCCGAGTTCGAACTCGATCCCTTGGGAACGCATCCCGGCCACGTTCTCGAAGCGCGAAGTACCATCGTCCCCATAGATGGCTTGGATGAGGTGGTTGACCGTGTAATCGAAGGCATCAATGGTGCCGGAAACAGAGGGCGTGAAATGATGCTCCAGCGATACCTCAAAGGTATTCGCGGTTTCCGGACGCAGCGGGAGGGCGGGGAAGAACGCGACATTATCGTAATAGAACTGCTCGTAGGCGTTGGGATCGCGGAACGGGCGTCCGTAGATGAATTTGTAGACGTTCTTTTTGGAGGGTCGGAACACCAGCGCAGCGCGCGGCGAAAGGAACTCGCCGTAGTAGCGCGATGCATCCAAACGAACGCCGACGTCGAGGCTCCAGTGAGTAGAAAGCTGCTTTTCGTCCTGTAGGAACAGCGCGCCGTTTCGTCCCGGCCGATCGATGCGGATCAGTTCCTGCGGTTGAGGCGTGACCTCCAGATCGTATTGGAGGTTTTTCAGATCGAAAGTCCCCTCGATTCCCGCCGTTATCGTGCCGAAGGCGCCGGCCGGCATCTGATAGCTCAATCGGGACATCACCCAATCGCCGTCGGCGTGAGATGCGGTATTCTCCAGACCATCCGCGACGATTAGGTCAAAGCGGTCGTGGTAGAGATACCGGTCGTACGAGATCTCCCACCGCAAATCTCCCGGACCCATCGTGCGCTTATACACCGCGCTCACGTAGTCGCGGCCGTCGTCGATATAGTTTCCGCGAGAGAAGAGGCTGTTGGCGTCGTACACCCACGCCACGGGCACATTCTTAAAGCGATTACCGAAAGAAGCGAAGACGCTCCAGTTGCCCCACGTCAGATTCGCGAACGAATGATATCCTTTTTCGCCATCCATGCCGATTGCGTAACCGTTGCCGAACGGCGGCGTATCGAGTTGCGGGAAATAGAACGACTGGCCTGTGTTGTTGAACACCGAAGCCGAGATCAGAAGATTCGCGCCCTTGCCCAGGTAATACGAACCTGCCACCATCCCTTTCTTCTCGCCGAAGCTGCCACCCTCAGCGGTGGCATAGGTTTCTCCGAAATCCACCGGCGAAATCGTGACGACGTTGATCGTGGCGAAGATTCCATTCGATCCGTAAAGCGCCGAAGACGGTCCGCGAATGATTTCGATGCGCTCGACCAGGTCCATGTCCAACCCGAAGTCTTGTCCGAAATTGCCGTTGGAGGAATAGACGTCGTCAGTCATCGCGTGCCCATTGATCATCACCAGGAAGCGCGTGTTGAAGTCCCCGGGGAGTGAGAATCCGCGCACTCCGGCATAGGAGTAAACGTGATCGTTGGTGATATAGAAGCCGCGGACGCCGGCGAGGGCCTCGCCGAACGTTCGATATCCATAGGTTCGGATCTGCTCCCGCGTGATGACGGTGACGTCGGCCGCCGCTTCGTCGAGGGTCTGGGTATGCAGGGCAGCCGCTTCCACCGTCGGCATGTTCTCGGAAAACGGATCCAGCGTGGGGGTGACCGGACTATTGTCGGAAGCATAGAGCTTACTTCCAAAGTGAAGACTTGCAGCCAGGACGGCGATGCACAGAGTCAGGCGGGAGAGTGAGAGCTGGCTGGTAGAGTTCATGGCGCGGTCGCGGAGCGGGTTTTCCCGCATTTGTTTTACCTCATCGGATCGCGGCGGGGATTGTGTGATCCAATTAAGGCGATGGGGCGGCTCAGACTAAGGTAAAGGGGCGGCTCGATTGTCGAGAATAAGATTTCAGTTATCTGCGGGAGGTTTCTCGGCTTCAGCTTGCTTCGCCAATTCTTGGTCTGACACCTTCGATTCCAGAAGTTGCCTCGCCTGGCTGAGGAAAGAGCGCGGAACCACCAGGAGATTGCCGGCGTCGCCCGGCTGCTTCCAAGAGTAAGCGGGCCCGCGGACCCGGTAGGTCAGTAGAGACGGGACCCCTTCGGACCGCAAAAATCCGTTCGCCAACGCCGCCTCTGTCCCGGATTCGTATTCCGTGACCAGAACGAGTTCATCGTCCGGCGCGTTATCCAAACGTTGGTCCGGATCGGGCCGGGATTCTCGAAATGGATTTGACCATTCATTGGCTGCCCCAAAATTCTCGAACGGCGGGACGGCAACAAACCCGCCGTTCTCTTGTGCGCCATCTGGTCTTCCTGTCGAACCAGATTGGTCCACATCTTCCTGGCGTCCGAAGGTCCTAAAAAGTCCAATAAGCCCCCCGACGGCTAGTAGGACGCCAAAGCCCTGGAAGAGCTTGTCGGCCGCGCCAAATTCAGGAGTCGGAAGCGCCGCCATGAGTCCGGAGACTATCAAGATCACGCTGAGTGCACGATTTCGATTTGCAGGTCGCATCTGAGAATCCCGCTCCTCGGTGTCTTTTCCTGATCGATCGCCGCAGGGTCGTGTCTGGGCGGATGTGGAACCCTAGGAGGAGGGATTCTCTTGCGGTAGAAACCGCGAGACGGTGGCCCACAGCTCGGCGGGCTGGACCGGTTTCGAAAGGAACGCCTGCATGCCGTTACGGCGGCACTGTTCGCGCATATCGTCGGAGGAATTCGCGGTTAGCGCGAGAATCGGAACGTTAGCATAACCAGGCAGCTTGCGGAGCTCGCCCGTGGCAGTCAGGCCGTCCATCTCCGGCATTTGTAAATCCATGAGCACGACGTCGTATACGTGCTTTCGGGCATGTTCAATCGCTTCTAGCCCCGACGACGCACAATCCACTCTGACTCCCCGGCGTTTCAACACGTGAGTCAGCACGGTTTGTCCGACCGGATTATCCTCCACCGCGAGAATGCGCGGGCCCGTTGGCTCGGCTGGCGCAGTGTCAGGCACAGCGTCCTGCACCTGTCTGAGAGGGACCCGCACCGTAAACGTGGAGCCGACGCCCACTTCGCTGGTTGCGTGGATTTCGCCATTCACCAGCGCGACCAGTTTGCGCGACAGCGCGAGCCCCAGGCCGAGGCCGGGATAGGTTCGCGAAAGGCCGCTTTCGAGCTGATGAAATGAATTGAAGATACTGCTGAGTTTTTCAGCGGGAATGCCGATTCCGGTATCGCGTACCTCGGCCATCAACCAAGCCTGTCCCGGCTTGCGTTCGACCGAGGCCTTAAGTTCCACCGAACCGTTCGGCGTGAACTTGATTGCATTGCTGATTAAATGGCTGAGGAGTTCGCGGAATCGCGGTGCGTCGCCCAACATGGTCTCGGGTACGCTTCCGTCGATGGTCGAGAACAGCCGCAGCCCTTTGGCGTTCGCCTTCGCGATCTGCTGGGAAATCGTGGCATCCAGCATTTCACGCAGATTGAATTCGCTCTCGTCGAGAACGAACTGGCCGGCCTCAAGAGCCGAATATTCGAGGGTCGCGTTCAGCAGATCGAACAGGTTTTCCGCACAAAGGCGGGCGGCATTGACGTATTCCCTCTGTTCGTCGTCGAGATTCGTTTCGAGCAGCAGATCGGCCATGCCGAGGATCCCGCTCAGTGGGGTCCGGATCTCGTGATTCAGACTGGCGAGGAAGATCCCTTTGAGGTGATCGATTTCGGTCGCGGCGGTGCGGCCCTGTTGCGGCGCAGAAAATTCGCCCGGAAGGGCTTTCTTGGCATCCTCCGTCGACGCGGTATGGACGAGTGTTGACAAACTAGTCTTTCCATCGGCGGCCCGAAGGACGAGGTTTAGGGTATTACTCTGAGGAAATCAAACCCCAGAGCTATCCCTAGAACTAAGGTTTCTTGGGCGGCGCGGCGCCATTCGAGGACGGCGCCTCCGGTTTGCTATCGGCCTCGTCGCCGAATTTGATCGTGGTTTCAGCTCTAAACTGCTTATAATCCTCGTACTTAACGGTTTGCCGGATGCGCTGATCACTGTCCTTGAAATGCAACGTGTCGTTGGCGATCGTGTAGGTCGGGAACCAGTATTTCCCGTCGATTTGTTCGCGATATGTTTCGAATTTGGGAAATTGCTGGTTCTTGGCGGTTCCCACGCCGCGCCCGTAGCTTTTCACGATCTGCAGGTCGCGATCGTCCACCCAGACTTCGCCCTCGAAATAACGCTGATTGCCCTCCATCTTTTTGGGCTTCACGGCAAATACATAAGTCCCGATCTCATCCACCTGCTGGCGGCCCAGGTAGCGGATGAAGTATTTAGGCACTTCGCTCGTGGTCAGCACAAACGGCTGGACGCTCTTCAGATCCTCTAGGTCCTCTGGCGTCAATATGATGTTGTGGAGACTCGGGACTGGGGAATGCACTACATGTTCCGTACGCTTGCCATCGGTGGTGAAGACGATGTCGGACACTGTTTCCCATCGGCCCGTCGTGTTGCCGCCGTCATCCAGTTCCTGGATCCGGGCTGTTTGGCGGTAGGTGTAGTTATCCCGGGCTTTCGAGAAGTCCGCCTCCTTGGCCGCGAATTTCTGAATGATGCCGTCGATCTGATCCTGCGAAAGATCCGCCGGATCGACGGCGCGGGCGACTCCGGGTCCGAGGAGCGCACAAGCCATCAACGCCGCTGTCGAGGACCAGGTCCCGGCCCGATTTCGGCGAGAGGCGCTTTTCGCGGACGATGGAGTCGTTCGAAGCCAGTACATCAGGAGTCTCCTCATCTATTGCCGACGCTTGCGGCTTCCCGCCGGGTTACTTCGAACTTGGCTCTCTGAAACATGAAGAACGATAAGCCTCATAGCCATAGTTCTTTGGCGAATAACATTTAAACAGTTACTTAGCGAGAATCTGTTTCGCGATGGTCATCCGCTGCATGTTGCTGGTGCCCTCGTAGATTCGCCCGATTTTGGCATCGCGATACAGCTTTTCCACGGGATAGTCCTTTGTAAAGCCCACGCCGCCCAGAACCTCGACCGCCCGGGAAGCGACCCGCTCGGCGACCTGCGAAGCAAAATATTTGGCCATCGCCGCCTCGGTGACGAAAGGCATTTGAGCCTCGCGCAGCCGTGCGGCGTTATAGACCATCAACCGGGCTGCTTCCACCTCGACGGCCATTTCCGCGAGGTCGAACTGGACGCCTTGGAACTCGGCGATCGCTTTTCCGAACTGCTTTCTTTGCTTCGAATAAGCAATCGCATGCTCAAGCGCTCCTTGAGCTAGTCCAACCATCTGCGCGCCGATCCCGATCCGTCCCTCATTGAGCGTTTCGATCGCGATTTTGTAGCCCTTCCCGACTTCCCCCAGGACGTTTGCAGCAGGCACGCGGCAACCGTCCAAAATCAGCTCACACGTGGATGAGGCCCGGATGCCGAGCTTATCTTCCTTCTTACCGACCGCGAAACCGGGGGTCTCGTGCTCGATCAGGAACGCGGTGATGCCTTTGTATCCGGCCTCCGGATTGACGGTCGCGAACAGCAGGAACAGCCCGGCTTCGCCCGCATTGGTGATCCAAAGCTTCCGGCCGTTCAGAACGTAGTTTCCGTCGCCCGCCTCTGTGGCCCTCGTAGAGAGCGCGAACGCATCCGAACCCGATCCGGCTTCCGATAGCGCGTAGGACGCCACCGTGTCTTTCGCGATGCGAGGCAGGAACCGGCTCTTTTGTTCCGGTGTGGCCCATCGGGTCAGGGCGTTATTGAACAACGTATTCTGCACGTCGACGATCACCGATGCCGAAGGATCCACTTTGGCCAGTTCTTCGATCGCCAGGATGGATTGGAAGAATTCGCCGCCCTGGCCGCCATACTCTTCCGGTACGTCGATCGCCATCAGCCCGAGCGCGAACATTTCTTGGAGCAGATCCTTGCGGAAGAGGCCTACGGAGTCCATTTCGCGGACGTGTGGTGCGATGCGCTCGCGGGCGAACTGCCGCACGCTCGACTGAAACATCCGCTCTTCTTCGCTGAGCAGTGTCAGTGGGCCGCGCGAGGACTGCTTCTCCGTGGCGAGCATTACCTCAATTGTAGAATGTCCCGCGAAGCGACGACACACTGATCGATTCGCCCGTGCGCTGTACCACGCCAGATACAACCGCTCCTTCACAGTCACGGCTCGGCAAGACTGGTCAGAGTGGAGGGAGTACAGTTGGCCCGGACAATCTGTGGGCGACGACATCACGGTCGGCTTGGTCTACGCGCCCGTCGCCCCGGTTCGCGACGGTGACGCGCGGAAAACCCACCGAGCCTCAACTGTGAAGGATCGGTTCGACCCTCGCGATCGAAGCCGCAAATGGCAAGGACTCTTTTGTCCATGGGAAGATACGGAAACATGGCCACTCGGAAATCGACTGACTGGAAAGCCGCCGCGGCGGCGCTCGATCCGGCCATTCCCACCGCCAACCTCGAGAAAATCATTCCAGCGCTTGAAGCCATGGAAGCCCGCTTTCGTCCGATCCAACTGGCGCTGCTCGAATCATCAGGCCCCGAGGCCATTTTCGATCCCTGGTCCGGCCCTGAGGACCTCGCTTGACAGGGCATGCCTTGACCATTCTAGAAACCGCGGCCGCCCTGCGCGCCCGCAAACTTTCATCCCGTGAGCTGGTGGAGGAATCGCTGCGTCAAGTCGCGCGTTTGAGTCCCCGGATCAATGCGTTCATTACAGTGCTCGAGGAATCGGCGCGCTCTGAGGCCGATGCGATGGATGCGGAACTCGTGCGCGGAATCGACCGCGGTCCGCTGCACGGAATCCCAATCGCCCATAAAGACCTGATGCTGACCAAGGGCATCCGCACCACAGCGGGGTCGAAGATCTTCGCGGATCTGATTCCCGATTACGATGCCGACGTGGTCGTGAAGCTGAGGGAAGCCGGTGCGGTGATGATCGGCAAAACGGGTTTGCATGAGCTCGCGTACGGGATCACTTCGACCAATCCGCATTACGGTCCGGTGCGCAATCCCTGGGATACGGATCGCATCCCGGGCGGATCGAGCGGCGGATCGG
>Ga0182030_10019464_pt1 | contig 12909 bp, 11 predicted proteins | sample 812S3MmetaG_FD_121299 | JGI IMG/M metagenome (GOLD analysis project Ga0182030, IMG submission 121299) | Permafrost microbial communities from Stordalen Mire, Sweden - 812S3M metaG (Illumina Assembly) | ecosystem: Environmental > Terrestrial > Soil > Wetlands > Permafrost | place: Sweden... | reverse complement strand
GTCAAATCTACTTTTGTCATGGGTGGTTTCAGATTTGTAATCAAACATACTGCTTTTCCTAGCATCGGAGAGCCACAGTAATCTTGAGGCAAGTTTGTGACGATTAGTTTGCGATCTGGCGGCAGTTCTTCAATTAGATGAACAAGCTGTGACCGAAAGCACTGCATCAGTTGCCCAGAGCGAATAAAGGGCTGGACATTGTTAGCCAGTACTACAGACCAACTGACCAAAAGAGCTATAGCGTTGCCCATACATACAATATTCATGATCCTGTTTTTACTGTCTGGAATCAAGGCAAGAGAGAGCAGAAATGCTAGCGCAAAGGAGGAAACTATGAACAGTCGGCAACCAACTAGATTGGGATAGATATGCCAGATTTGGAAGGCAGGCAAAATGTTTAGCACACCAAAGAGCGCGATAAATGCAACCATTCTTGTGATCGCAGGACTGGAAATACATTTAAAAATCAAGCGGACAATCGGGACAATATACAACACGGAGAGAAAGAATACAAAGTTTTGCGGCAAGAGAAAGTGTTCATTGATTGGCAGAACTAATCGACGGAATGTGTCGACATCCAGAAAACCCAGCATTTGTCTTAGCATCGCATGGAAACCCATTCTTCCATATCCACCAATCAAGGAATGAAGGATCATTGCTCTAACGGCAGTAAACAAAAATAAGGCGATCCAATAAGGAGTTGTAATTCTAAAGGCGCTGGCAAGCTTGCTGGTAAATGCTTTGACCGGGGCGCATTTTAGCTGCTCGGAATTTTCCATTGATTGCTGGAGCAAATTTTCTTCCGAACTTCCGAACACACTTAAGAGCTCAGCAAAAATGAGGACTAATGGCAAGGTCGCAGCAATCTCTTTAGAGCATAAACCAAGCGTGAAACCAGTAACACTGCTCCAGCACCATAGTGAATTTCCGTTCTTTCTGTATTGAACATAAAAGCACAGAGCTAGCAAATAAAAGAGTAGTGCAAGTAAGTCATTTCGTCCTGCAATAGTTACAACGGAGTCAATATGTCCTGGATAAAGAGCCATTAGAAGAGTGACTAGAATAGCGCCTATACAAACGCTTCGTTGAGGAACACAAAGGTGATCAAGAAGGTAGTACGAAAAAACCCCGCTTGCAAATGCAACTCCGGCAAATAAGATAATGTTATGCACATGCCAAAAAAAGGAATTGGTGCCCCACACCATATAATCGAGTGCGTAAGACAAGACCATCAGGGGGCGATAGGCCTGCAAACCATCAATTTTGTAATTGCTGAAAGGCGTGCACAACTTTGCAAATAAGACATCTGGATGCCCGTTACAGATTTGGTAAAGGTAAGGCAAATGTGTGAATTCATCGAGCGTGAATCCAATACGACAACAGTTACCGTATGAGGTCCATGTGCATACTAGTGATAGCAATAACAAAAGGAGAAAAATGGCTGCTGCGTTTTTTTCTGATCTAGTCCTTGGGGTCTTGGTCCCATCAGTGAAGTCAAGGCTGGGGCTATTACTCGTTGATTGAAACACTACCACTTCTCTTTTTGCGAAAAAAATGCGCTTGTCTGAATGAATCCCTATAATATTATTGACGTTTACCGGGAATATGCAGTTTTTGTAAAAACGGGCATACTTGCATACATAAGTTCGTTAAACGGGCTAGCCGAAAGCGAAGTAGCAAGGTCTGCCGAATTCATACAATGCATCCACGTGGCATTTGCAAATAAATTCCTCTTCTTGCCCCTCTAAAATTTTTTGGTCTATGGGTTTGGATATCGCCGCAGCTGCCGACGCTTTTTCCCTTGCTTCCTTGGCTTGATTTGACGGCTTCACCATCACAAACAAGAGCCTGACCAAGCTGGCGTTTAGTACGCCAGCGTCGACTCAAGTTAGATAACCGTGAGACATTCATACCTTGACTGGAACCGGTTAAGTGTTCCAGCACCAGCATGTGCGCTCTGCACAAATCGCACACAGAGGAAGGTAATAAAAAAAGGGCGTCGCCGCCCTTTTTCCTTACTTGCAATTTGTCAGCTTGAGTACAAAAGGTTCAAGTTAAAGTTAACTTGAAGGTTTGTCGCATTGGCTCAATGAAAGCACGAGTTGCTTACGCTTCTACGGCTTCGGTTGCTTCTTCTGCTTCTGGTTCTGATTCGGCTGTTTCTGCTTCAGCTTTAGCTTCAGGCTGTTCAACAGACGCTGCCTTCTTTGGAACAATAGGGCTTCCTTCCTGAGCAACTTCAATGTTGAGTTCAGCCTGAACATCAGTTGCCAATCTTATGACTACTGTGTAGGTGCCGAGCGCGTTGATGTCTTCGCCACCACGGATATCTTTCTTGTCAATGGTGGTGCCGAGCTCTTTAGAGATAGCGGCTGCTATTTCCTTCGTGGTCACTTTTCCGTAAAGCTTGCCATTTTCGCCAGCTTTAGCTTCGAGCCTGATTGACTCAATACTTTTGATCTTTTCGCTCAGTTCGACGAAGGTTTGATGAGCGGCTTCGGCTTTCTTCCGAATGGTCGCAATATCTTCCTCTCTCTTTTTGAGCGTGCCAGTGGTGGCGACCACGGCGAGCTTGCGAGGTTGTAGAAAGTTTCTGAAATAGCCATCAGAAGCGTCTACTACATCACCAGCTTTGCCGAGCTTTTGGACATTTTGGTTCAAAATAACTTTCATGACATCCCCCGCGCGATGGCGTGCATTCTAGAGATATATATAGGAACTGCATTTATATCAGATTATTTAGCCATCGTGGCTAATTTCAGCATTGTCATAAACTTTCAAAAAGCATTAGCTGACTTTGATAACGAAATCTATGACACGGACTTGTCAAGACTACATTTTCTCTCTAAACATGCCACGAACACCGGAAGGATCAGCGCAGAACCCGAATCGGCGATAAAAGCCGTCTGTGCCAGGGTCCGCATAAAGCGTGATAAGAGGAATATCGTACTCGTCTAATTCGTTCAAGAGTTCGCGCATGACAAGTTGACCGATGCCGCACCGCTGATGAGAAGGTCGCACTACAACATCCCAGATAGTTGCGTTGAACACCTTGTCGCCCGTCGCCCTGGCGAACGCAACCATAGTCCCCTTATCCCAGATGGAAACTACAGCCAGGCTATTGTTGAGCGCCTGGGCAATAAGCAAAGGATCTCGTTTGCTCCAGCCTACTGAAGCGCAGATATCCTGAACCTGTTCCGGTGAGACGTCTTTCTGGTTGCTGGTAACCAGGTTAGGAGGAGGATCCTTCGAATTATCGTGTCTCCTCCAGATTGATAGGACCATGCCCTTCGTGCCTCTCCAGAATGGTCACGCTCTCAACGTGATGGGTATGGGGAAATATGTCGATAGGTTGTATCTGTTTAGTTTTATACCCGCGAACCCTGTCTTCGCTCGCTTCATCTTGCTTTTCTATTATCAAACCTTCGCCCAATAGTTTAAGGTCACGGGCAAGGGTTGCCGGGTTGCAGCTGACATAAACAATTCGCTCTGCACCAAGAGACAATAGGCTCTCTATCGCCGCCGTGCTCAACCCTTTTCTAGGAGGGTCGACAAGCACCACATCTGGTGTGATACCGGTTTTAATCAGCTCGACCAAGCCTTGTTCAGTTGAGCCTTCCTGGAAGTCGACGTTCGTAATATCATTCAGCGTTGCATTGTGCATGCCGTCCTGGATCGCGCCTTCGTTTTCTTCTATGGCTATAACTTTTTCTACGGCATCAGCTACCCACAGTGCCATTGCTCCAACGCCGGCGTATGCATCAATCAATAGTGCTGGTCGGCGTTTGCCGCCATCGGTGACAGCATCGCGTACCAGCTCGAAAAGTCGAACCGCTTGTTCGCTATTGATCTGGAAAAAGCTCCCAGGGTGCAGTCGATATCTGATACCGTCTTTCAATTTTTGCGGCGCGTCGTCTCGTGTTGTTTTCAGGCGTTCTTCGATATGCTCGGCTCCGCCGATACAGAGAAACTCTCTTCCCAGAATCTTGTTTCCGTGCGCGCTGTTGAAATTGACGCTCACCCCAGCCACTTCCGGAATTTCAGCCATCAGATCTTTAGCTATCATTTCGAGTTTGTGCTTTAGGGTCTTCGCCCGGCGTGAGAAAAATTCTGTTTCAGTAATATTGAGAACGAAGGTCATGAGCGCTTTCTGCTCAGAGAAGCTAAATCGCGCGTTGATGTGACGCAGCAACCCGTCTCTATTTTTCTCATCATAGGCTTGGAAAGCGTCAGCTTCGAATAGTGTTTTTAGAAGTTCCATTATCGAATCGATTAACTCAGGCTGCACCGGGCAATGTTTGATGTTAACGAGTTCGTGTGAATCAGCCTTGTAGTAACCTGCAAGCAGCCGGTCTGAATTGTGCGGGTTTTTTACAGGGAACTGTACTTTGTTGCGGTAGTGTAAATCGTGCACGGCGGGAATCGTTTCGAGCACCAGATTTTCTTCGATACCTCCGATGCGCACGCACGCTTGTTGCACAAACGAACGCTTCACTCTCAGCTGTTCTTCGTAAGTAATATGTTGCAGCTGGCAACCACCACAAATGCCGAAAAGCGCGCATGGTGGCTTTGTTCTGTGCTCACCGGGCTCTAGCACCTTCAGAATCTTACCGCGGGCAAAATCCTTACGCACGTCGAATAACTCGGTTTCAATCAGGTCGCCGGGAGCAGCAAATGCTACAAACACCGGGCGTCCTTCATCCTTGCTGACGCCGTCACCGCCGACTGCAAGCGACGCAACTCGCAATTTGACTATGTCGCCTTTTCTCAATGTGGTTGGTTGTTTGGTGTTCAAATTATCCTTGTTTGTCATCGCTCATCTCATTTCCGAAAACAGATTTTGAATCATAGAGCGCAGAGTGTCTGTTGAAATGGAGGGGTTATCCACCATATCTTCTATGGAATCAAATCTGGCCTGGAATTTTGGATTAAAATTGCTGCCTCTCTTCAGTTCATTGAGTCTATTCCATAAAGTCGTGCGCTCTCCAATAAAACGGCCGGGCTTAACCGGAGAACTGCTTGATGCCGACTGAGCTCGATCATTGACCTGTCGGTTGTAGCTTTCAATTAACGAACTGCAATTGTTGAAGTGCTTTGCATAGCCCTTAAGGTCGCCAGTTTCGATAGATGCTTGCTCTTGATTGAATTCTAAAATGGCACTTGCGACATTAATGCCCTGAGCCTGCAATCCCTCCATGTAACTGATCTGAGCCCGTCTATCGCCTGTCTGCACATTACCTGTCAGCGGGACTAGTCCTCGCAGCGATCTCGAACTGCCTGCTGCCGAACTGGCCGACTGGGCTGAACTTGTTCCATTCGCCTCACTGGCACCTCGGGTGTCTTGATAGGGGATGGAGGCGATCAATTTTGGCATGGTTGTTTTACCGGCGGCATAGGATTTTATTGCACCCTCTCCAACCTCGACAGTGATGTATTGTTTGGTACTGTTTGGAAGGAAAAATGTACAGCGCACCAGCGCCAGCGTTTTCACTCTATCGAAAAGTGTTTTGGCAACGAGCACACCTTTGGCTTTGCAAGTGCTGACGTTGTCGCGCGCCACTAGATAGGTGGATACTATGGCGGTTGTGCCATCGGTCTTGACTGACGCTCCAACGTCGCCCAGTGCTCTGGCATCCAATATAGCGCGTTGCAAATCGCCATCGTTCAGCGCCTGAGATGGTGCTGCTAAAAAGAACAGTGTGTACAAAACACCAATTGCGTTTCGTTTCCTATTATGCTTTTTGCTTTTTGAGCTCATACTTTTGCCGGAGAAGGACGCGCCTCACGTGCCCCATTCTACCTTCCTGAAATGATTTATGTCCAAACTGAATGACAATCACTTAGAATCTAGCTATATAGATAGCATCGTCAGGCTTTGCAGAAGGCAGTCTAAGCTTCCATGCCAGTCAATCTCATCCACGTCAGCGATATTCACTTTGGCTCGGGCGAGGGTCACGGCAAAATCAACCCGGAAACCGGTCTGAACGTCAGATTCGAAGATTTTGTTCTTGCGTTACGCAAAGTCGTTGATTATGCCATTACCAGCAAAGCCGATGTCTTTCTTTTTTCAGGCGATGCTTATCGCAACGCCTCGCCTGAGCCTGTCTATCAGAAATATTTTGCGACAGAGCTGAAGAGGCTTTCTGATGCATCGATTCAGACAGTGCTCGTGGTTGGCAATCATGACCAGATCATGCGGTCGAATTCAAGCCATGCCATGTCCGTCTTTCAAAGTCTGGAAGTGCCAGGCATAACAATTGTCGATAAACCGACCTCAATCGTGTTACGCACCACTAACGGTGACTTGCAGTTGATTGGGATTCCTCACGTCACCAGGCATCAATTGCTCACGCTCGAGAAATACGCAGGTTTGTCATCGGCGGCTTTAGACCGCGTGCTAATCGAGCATGTGGAAGCTCTGCTTCAAGGCTACTATGCGGAACTCGATCCACAGATTCCAACCGTTGTCACTGCACACATGGGAGTGGACAAAGCTCTGGCAGGAATCGAGCAAGAGCTTTTGATCGGATACACGCTGACTTTCCCTGCAGAAATGTTTATCGATTCACGTGTTGATTACGTAGCTCTTGGACATATTCATAGATACCAGGTATTGCGAGAGGCGCAGCCAGCAATGATTTACGCAGGCAGTCTGGAGCGAGTCGATTTCGGTGAAGAAAAGGAAGATAAGGGATTTGTGCACGTCAAAATCAGCCGTTCACAAACAGAGCACCAGTTCTGCTCGATATCACCGCGTCCGTTCGTGACGGTAAACGTGGATTGTTCTGATCATGCCGAGCCCATGCAAAAGTTGCGAAACGCCATTGCTAAAGCCATTTCACCCGGATGTGTGATGCGTGTCCGCTATACAATCGCTGAACAGCAAACTATGTTGATCGACGAAGATATTTTGCGGGATCTTGCCTCTTCCGCCCTGTCTATTCGCTTTCAGCCTGATATCGTGCAGGTGCAAAGTCGAGCCCGAATGCCTCAGATGACAGAATCAGCGGCTTCGTCTCCGCTCGTTGCACTTGAAACTTACCTTGATGATGTCGCACCGGAGCGCAAAGACAGATTGCTCGCACACGCACGGTTATTGGCGGCCGACTTGAACAGCGAATGCACCAGTGACGATGCCCACTAGCCTAAACGACCTTGCGCCGCTCGCTCCTAGACCTTGCTACCAGGTCGCGCAATATTTTTCTTGCGCGCATACCACTCAACCAGATCGGCCAGACCTTGCGTTAGTTCGACCGATGCACTAAAGCCCAGATCTTGCTCGATGCGTTGAGCACTGGTGTGGCAATGGCGCACGTCGCCTGGAACGAAAGCGTTGTCGACCACTGGTGATATCACCGACGTACGATTCGTTTTCTCATCGAATTTAGCAACAAGTTCGTTCAGGACCGTTAAAAGTGTTGTTGGTTTAGCGCTCACCGCATTGTAGAAGTTGGTACCCGGACGGGGCTTTTTCAGCGCGGCCAGATTCGCCTGCACCACGTCTTGAATGAATATGTAATCTCGTGTTTGCAAGCCATCTTCGTGCAATTTCGGAGATTCACCATCAGACATGAGATCGAGAAAATGGGTAAAAGGATTGTGCCAAGATTGGCCGGCACCAATAATGGTGCTGTATCGCAGTCCAACCATAGAGACTGCATGCATCTGGCAGGCGCCGGCTAGCAAATCTTCCTCTGCTTTCTTAGCTACGGCATAGACAGATTGTCCGCGTCGCTCTGCTGCTTCATCGATAAAGACTGGCTTAAGCTCATTACCCGCACAGATGGGGCATATCGGATCCCAGTGGAAATCTGGACCTCTTTGTGGTGGTGGCATGTAACGCAAGTCGGGACGCACTTGCCCACATTTAGCACATTCATAGGCGCCCTCGCCATAAACAGAGATCGAAGAACCGAGCACGAGAAGCTCGGGTTTGGATTCCGCTTTGCGCAGTGCCTCCGTAACGGCTGAGGCTGCTCCTACCTTGTTCTGCAAAAACTGTTGAGCATTTTCCACAGCACCAGACATGCCCTGGCTGAGAGTTTTGTGGAATACGATATCTGCATCGTTAATCGCTGCTGTGAGAAGCTCGACATCAGACATCTCACCGTATACGAGCTCGATTTCTTTTACTTGCTCGGCACTCAGAGCCTCTGGTGCCGCAAAGCGTGTCGAGCGCGATAATACTTTGACTTTATGACCGGCACTAAGAAGATCGGCTGCCAGATAGCAGCCGATCAAACCAGTTCCGCCGATTATTACCGTGCGTTTGGGGTGCATGTTGTAATCCGATGTGGAGTCCCCAGCTGCTGCCTACTTGTGTGTAAGCACTTTCTGTGAAAGGAAAGACTTGTAATCAAAGACATCTAGATATTGCCACGTCATCTGGCGAATTTGTTCTTTCTCTTCATCGGAAAGTTCATTCGCTGTGGCGAGGTTGGCTTCAGGAGTGGCTGTGCGGATAGTGCCCCATGGATAAACTTCGGTCAATTCCTTGCCGTTCCAGGTGGGTTTCTTCAAGCTCTCCGCTCTTTCGAGACCGAGCTTTTCGCACAGGTCGCCCAATGTTTTGTACGAATCTGCCATAACATCTTCGGCTCTAACGATGTGCATTCTGTCTGGGAATTGCTCTTTGTAGAGAAGGGCATGATATTGGTTCAGAGTCCAGGCGATCATGTAATTTTTAAGCGAAAGTGGCACAGGGCGCTTTTTAGTGTCAGCGTATGCAGACCACGGATTGCGCACGACGTGCAGGAAGTGCGCTTCTGGCAAGTCGCTGAGAATCTTATCGGCATCAATTACGAGTACAGGGCTGTAACCTACGTAGAAGGATTCTCTACCGCTGCGGTTGTAGTCTTTCCATGCTTCAAATGTCGCTTTGAAGAAAGCTGCAACATTGTTTCCGCGTGATCTGCCTGATTTCTGAACGTGCAGAACGTAGCGCTGCATGCGCTCATCATCTGAGAAATCCATCGGCTCGTGACGGAATTTGCTTACGTTAGGAGTGCGTGCTCGCACTTTTCCTTCTTCGTCGATGATTGCTTTGTAATCCTGCTCTGGTGTGCTATCGAGCAAGAATTCTGGCCAGCGATACTTGACTGGAAATGTCGAGGTGAACTGATCGTTTACGAGACGAGTGCCGACTTGCGACTCGAAAGGATAAACAAACATTTGTGGGTGACCATCAAGGAAGCGGTGAGTGGTGTTGCCACCATTTTCATACATTGCTCCCAGCATCAATAATTTGAAATTACCGCTCATACCTTCTCCCTATTTTGTCCCGTTATGAATAGTCGTCGAAAATGTGTAAAACAAAGTGCGATTGTCTCGCGCCTGGCGCGATATCAAAAAAGGAAAGCCCGCAGACTGCTGAACCGGCAACCAATCGATCGCGAAGATCTGATTGCCCCACGGAAATATCATGCTTCCCAGGATCTTGCCAGATTTTATCTCAATAGCGTGAACGCCGCATATACTGGCATTAACATCTAATCCGGGAGCATACTGAGCAAATTTAGGGATAACCCGGGAAGTGCCCACAAATGCGACGTCACCGCAGATCGCCAGCCCTCGAGTCCACCCAGGTAATTTTGTTACGGGAACGAAACTACCGTCGTCTATGAAACCGAATTCACCGTAACCGCTGTTGTCAACAAACAAATATTCTTTGTTGTTCAGCTGGCAGAGCCGTGCTGAGTGCGGTCGAGTTAAGCCAAAAGCAATAGGCTCTCTAGTTTTGCCGGAGAAAATTACACCATGTCCATCGACTGGGTAATTTTTGTGACCCGGTCTGCGAGCCGACATTTTTGCTGAAGATGCTGAATAAAAGGAGTCCTTTACAGATTTACCTGCAGCAATCGAATTCAGTTGAATGAAATTTTGTCCAAATTCTGGTTTGCCTGATTCCTCGATACATTTTGGCCACCAGACTCTTTCATAGGAGCCATGCGGGTCTATGCGAATGATGGCATTTTGGCCAACTGCATTTGCATGTAAGACGTCGTTGATCATCGCCAGGTCATGCATGTACAAACAGCCCGGAAAAAATCTGGAACGTACTGGTGTAAGTGGCTTGTCCAGCGGAGTTTTGGCTTTTACATCGAGACGCTCGGTGGTGGCATTAATCGGCACCAGGTCATAAATCTGATTTGGATTACGCGTGCTGGCGACATGAACGATGCCGTTTTTGCGATCGACCGCAATGCCTGAAGGATGAGGAACCGGCATATAAGAGACTGATGGGCCAACGCCCTTAGGGTTTGAAACCCCTAGCAGTAAGTGTTCATATTCGCGTCCGACAATGAGCGTTATTTTCAATCGTGCAAGAACATCCCACCAGGCGCCTTTGACGCGGTATTTCAGCAAGGTCGGTTCTAGCGCGCTAGCATCTTGCCATTGACTGGTAATTTGAGCTGTGTCACGCCAGAGGGCGCTATGCCTTGCCCATAGTGCATCTAAGTCTTCGCTTGATGGCACTACTACTGGTGGCTTGACTGACTTGCTTGACGCATGTTTCGCCATAGCTCGTACGCTCCCCAGTACATTTTAAATGCAGACCCGTAGTTCGTGGTGGATTTGCCACCATGTCTCTTTGTAGACAGGACGGGCACTTCCAGAATTGGATAATCGTTTTGACGGCAGATAGCATTGAACTCGGCGTCAATCAAATCGTCGTCGCGTGTTAGATGCAAAAGCTTATCGAAGGAACGTGGGAAAATTTTTGGAGTTCCGTTGATGTCCCATACAGGCAAATCAAACAGAGAGCGACACTCTAAATTGTAGAGAAGTGAACCCAGCCTGCGTCTCCAGCTATCACGGATCTTGCGATTAGCTTTTATAACCGCTTTGGGAAATGCGATTGAATAAAGAAGCGCCAGGGTCAAAATCTCCGGGCTCGTGCGCGCTGAATTAGTAAAACAAAGCAGATCTCCGGTCGCATGCTCGAGACCTAATTTGACGGAGAAACCCCAACCACTTTTTTTCGTGTCGATGGCTTTGACTTGAGGAAATTCGGCCGCCAGTTGGCTGCAGACCTGAGGCGAGTTGTCTTTGCAATTATTGGTGACCAGAATAAGCTCATAAGAAGTTGGCACTACAGATAGTGCTTCGATGTAACCTCTAACAATCTCTTCGATATGGTCAGCCTGGTTGTAGATAGGTAGAATTACCGAAACGGTATTGGTCGTCACACCAGCACTCCGCTCATCATGTCTTTAGCACAAGCTGCAACTTGTTTTGCAGCTAAGCCATAACGTTCATAGAGGAACTGTTGCCCACCAGTGATTCCGTCCGGTTGTTTCTCAACTGCACAGCGTTTGAACCTGACATTCAAGTTATTGACTGCGATAGTTTCTGCGACATAAGAAGAAAGTCCACCGACTGCGTAGTGAGCCTCAAGCGTGACCACGTTGCGGCATGCAGACAGGTGCTTGACCAGGTCTTCATCTGGTCCGGGATTGAAAGAAGAGACCACGACGACACGGGCTTTGATCCCCTCGGCGTTAAGCAGATCTGCTGCCGTTACTGCTTCTGCCGTGATTCCACCCATCGCTACAATGGCCACGTCCTGTCCGTTGCCCAGCGCTTCCACGCGCGCCAGTTCGAATTTTCCTTCAAGCCCAGGCACGGTCAATTTGTCGTCTTTTCCAAGCCGATAATAGATCGGTCCGGGTAAGTCGTAAGTCTGAGTGAGTGCCGTTGTCGTTTGCTTGTGATCGGCAGGGGCCACGACTGTCATGCCTGGCTGTACGCGCATCACAGCTACGTCTTCGAGCCCATAGTGAGATGCACCGTTGTGACCATATTCCATGCCACCACCTACACCAACTATGCGCACAGGTAAGTGATGCAGTATCGGACCGTTACGAATAAACTCGTACGGACGCAAGCAGGCAAAGGTAACGATTGAATAGACGAACGGTAGAAAGCCAGCTTCAGCAAGACCGGTCGCAATACCGACCATATTCTGTTCGGCTACGCCAACGTTGATGAATCGTTCAGGAAAACTTTCTGCAAATGGCTCGAGCGCCATATAGCCAAGATCACCAGTCAACAAATAGATGCGTTTGTCCGCAGCTGCCAGTTCAGTTAACGTGCGAGCAAATGCTCCTCTCATGCCGACCTCCGCAAGTCTTCTTTAGCGATTGCGTAATCTTCGGCAGACAGCGGGCTGTAGTGCCACTTGATCTGTCGCTCCATGAACGAAACACCTTTGCCGAAAGTCGTCTGTGCAAGAAGCACATGTGGACCTGGCAGAGGGCGTCCATTCGGACCGCCATTGAGTTCGGATATAGTCTTCTTCATTAGCTCGACATCGTGACCGTCGATGACATGTACGTTCCAATTGAACGCGCGCCATTTGGCTTCCAGTGGGCTCAAGTCGATAACGTCTCGGGTGTAACCAAAGGCCTGCTGACCGTTTACGTCAACTATTGCTACCAGATTATCGAGTTTGTGGTGTGCCGCAAACATGATTGCTTCCCAGACGGAACCTTCATTCATTTCAGCATCACTTATTAATGCAAAAGCTCTGCGCTGCGAGTTCTGGCGTTTGGCTGCAAGAGCAGCTCCAGTGGCAAACGATAGACCCTGTCCAAGCGAGCCCGTTGCAAAGTCGATTCCAGGGCAACATAGTTCAGGATGTACGCCAAGGGTGCTATTGTCGCCGCAAAAAGTGTTCAAAGTAGCTTCGTCGATGAAACCGCGCAAATGTAATGCCGCGTAGACTGCAAGTGCGGCGTGACCTTTAGAGAGAATGAATCTGTCGCGATCCGGGTCTTTGGGGTCGGTGACGTTCATGACCCCGTCATACAAGCAGGCTACGATGTCGGCGACTGACAGTGCCGAACCGATATGTCCGACCTTGGCTCGCATAGACTGGTCGATAATGATTTCGCGAATACGATTTGC
>Ga0182030_10019463_pt1 | contig 12909 bp, 12 predicted proteins | sample 812S3MmetaG_FD_121299 | JGI IMG/M metagenome (GOLD analysis project Ga0182030, IMG submission 121299) | Permafrost microbial communities from Stordalen Mire, Sweden - 812S3M metaG (Illumina Assembly) | ecosystem: Environmental > Terrestrial > Soil > Wetlands > Permafrost | place: Sweden... | reverse complement strand
TACGACCACCCCGGCGCCCAAGGCGCCACCCCTCCTGAATCAGGAGGGGAGTTGTTGAAAACGCTCCCCTCCTCAGATGAGGAGGGGTGGCGCGCCGAGCGCCGGGGTGGTGCTGACAGTGCTGGCGCCAAGCGCCACAGGGTTTTTCCGCAGCCTGTTTAGCCCCGCCCTTCCAAAATCGTGGTGAGAAATGCAGGTTAGATAGGCGGAGCCGGTGGAGACCTACTTTCATGCCGAAGCGTCGCGTCGAGGACAAGGCCAGCCGCTCCACACCTCGAAATCGGCGCCTACCTGCGTCGAGATTTGCGTTGCCTGCCCGCCGGTAATGTTCTCGTGACTGCGGCTACCAAGCCAGGCATCAGAGATTTCCTGCGGGCCTGCCGGAATTACGTGGGACACCGAGGATTCGAACGCCACGGCGCGAGTCTATTTCTCGATGCCCTTCGCACCATGCGCGCTCACTTGTGGCCCTCCCCGGAGCAGCACCCGGCATCGGAACTCTTAGGGGCCGAGTAGAGTTGGGTCGGATCGACGAAGTAGCCCTCACTATACCGATCGTGGTGGCGAACCCATGCCATCGTAAATGCCAGGCCGCCTTCGTCGCGGCCCTTCGGCGCCAAGTCGAGAAAGTTGTACGCGCCCACCAGAATATCCAGCCCGCGCGCGTAACTGGAATAGGTGTGGAAGATTTCGCCGGCCTCGTCCTTGTAAAACACGCTAGCTCCCGGCGCTTCCTCGCTGGGAAATCCACCCAGGTCGTCGTAGTTGTAGTACACCTTGCCCTTGGCCATATCATCCTTCGTGAACGACACATGATAGTCGTAGTTGAAATCGCTTCCGAACGACGACACCCACTGGAAGCGCCAACCCATGCGCTTTTTGAACGTCTCGATCTCCGCCCATGGCGCGCGTGAAACCACCGCCAGCGTGACGTCGCGATTCGCCAGGTGAACGGTGGCGCCGTCGAAATGATCGGCTAAAAACGAGCAGCTCAGGCAGCCCTCTTTCCACCCCGGACCTAACATGAAGTGGTAGACGATAAGCTGACTGCGTTTGCCGAAGAGGTCGGCCAGCGTTTCCTTGCCGTTGGGCCCGTCGAAAACATACTGCTTTTCCACCTTCTCCCAAGGCAGTTCGCGGCGCTTGCGGCTTAGCTCATCGCGCAGCCGGCTGAATTCCTTTTCCTTGGCCAAATGTTCCTTGCGAGCCGCAAGCCACTCGGCCGGCGATACGACTTTCGAATGCGATAATTCCATTTTGCTATTGGCCATCGTGATTCTCCTTTGATTGGATTTGGGCCGGGATTTTGTCCGCGACATTTTTCGCACAAAACTTCTTGACGACGAGCGCAGCGAGGCCACCCGCCGAGGTTGCGCTGGTGGTAATCAGAGCTGCAGTTGTGATGCATGCTGGACACATAGGTTCCTCCCTCTTTTCGCGACGACATTCACCGCGAACGATCTCACTTGGCGGTTGGAGACAGTGGGGCCTCAGCGCGTATGCGGATACGATCGAGCAGCGACGCCCAGCCCGTACCTAACCCTTTCCTCTGATCATCCTGAATGAATCCCAGCGCGGTGTGCCGGAAAGTAATCAGTGTCCCACCTTCCGCCTCCGTCAGACGATATTGCACGTTGGAGACAAACGGGAAGGACGCGAATAAGGGCCCGGTGATTTCGAGCAACGTCGGACGCTTGATGGCCTGTACGTGCCCCCAGAAATGGCCGTTGTCGCCACCCAAGTCGCGGAACCACCTGCCGCCCGGCCACGGCTCAATTTTCATCGGCATAGGCTTGCCGTCCGCCACTTCATTGTGCGGCCCCATTTGTTCGAGCAATGCGGCGAAGGTCTTATCGAGCGGGGCACGAACATGGATTTCCTGAGTAATGTTCAGCGTTAGATCCTCGATGGTTTGTGCCGGCGGGGTCATGATTCCTCCTGGAAGTGAAATTCGAATCTAATCTGTTCACGCATCGCGTTTTGCCTCGGCGCGTTCCTTGATTCGACTCAATTGGTGCTGCCAGAAGCGCTCGAATTTGCTCGTCCACTCGTGCAGGGGCCTGATCGCCTCGGCATTAATTCGGTAGAGTTTCTGGCGGCCATCGCGGCGCACATGGACCAGCCCAACGTTTCGCAGGACACGGAGGTGTTTTGAAACGGAGGGTTGCTCCAGGCCCAAAGTTTCCACAATGTCCCCGACCGGGCGCTCCTGGAGGGCGAGATAGTTCAGTATTTCCCGTCGGCGGGGTTCAGCAACCGCATTGAAGGCATCCGAGGTGGTGGCGGCGCGTGCCATGATTCGAGATTATATTCCCATATAAGAATACGTCAAGCGCATTCTTTCCCCTCTCTCCCGACCGCTGATCGGGAAGGCGTGGTAACGGCGGGGCTAATTTCGCCGCGTCTTCACAGAGAGCGGAGAGCCGCAGAGATGGGCCGAAGCGCGGCGTGGATTGCCGGGAGCAGGCCGCCTGCCACACCCATTCCCAGCGCGAAGACAATTCCCCCGAAAAGGAGGCCGGGGGTGATCTTGAAGGCGAAGGCCATGTGGGAGAAGGTCTGCCAGTTCATGGTGCCGGTGGTGAAGCCGTTGAGAGGAAGAACCGCGATGCAACCAATGGCGCCGCCCACAAAGGAGATCAGGACGGCCTCAATGAGAAAAGAGAAGACCACCGCGATGGCGCCGAAACCCAAGGCCCGCATGACCGCGATTTCACGGCCGCGTTCTGAAACCGCGGAATACATGGTATTGAGAGCTCCGAATACCGCGCCGATGCCCATGACCGCCGCCACCAGGCCGCCCAGAACCGTGATGAGGCGGGTCAAGGTTTGCGACTGCTTGGCGTAATAATCAATTTCGCGGCTGACGTCCACGTCGAGGCGGGGATCCTTGCTGACCGCATCTTTGAAATTCTGGAACGCGTCGGGAGAAGTCAGATGGACGGTGGCAGATTGAAAGATATTGTTGGGGCGTTTGTAAACGTCATCGAGGACGCGCCCGTCGCACCAGACCTCGGAATCAAAGGCCGACCCGCCGGCGTCGAAAATCCCCACAATAGTCCATTCCCCGCCGCCGAAGCGCACTTGATTTCCGACGGTCAGGCCGGAATAACTGGCGGTAGCATAGCGACCGACGATTAATTCCGAAAGCCCCGGTTGGAACATGCGGCCCTGAATAATCTTGGCGTTCCGGCGCACGGTGAGGACGTTGGGTGAAACTCCGCGGATTTGCACGTTAGCGTCCGTGCCGGTCGAGCGTAGAGGGAAGGGCGCCACCACCACGACTTCCGAAGTCACCAGCGGGTCGCCGTTCAGGCGTGCCACGCCCGGCTCATCCTGGAGGATTTTGACCGTATCCAGCGTAATGCCACTCATCATTTCGGAAGTGGCTCCCGCCCGCATCACGATGGCATTGTCATACGAACCCGATGAAACCAGGGTGGCGCGGAATCCGCGGGCCAGCGAGAGCATGGCGACAAAGACGCCGACGGTTCCGGCAATGCCGAGAACGGCCACGATGGCGGAGGTCCAGCGGGCCTTCACACTGCGCAAGTTGTAGACGATAGGAATGGCCATAATTGATTTCCGATTTTAGATTTTGGATTAAGAATCCAGCCGTAATTAATTTCCGATTTGGGATTTTGGATTAAGAAGGCTCCGGGCAATTTCCCTCCTTGATAAGAAGTGGAGTTTCCTGTGCCCCATACGCCCTGCAACATCTTCCCCAATCCAAAATCCAAAATTTAAAATCCAAAATCGTCAGATTCTTCGAAACGCTTCCACGACGCGCAAACGCATGGCGCCGATGCCCGGTAAGAGGCCGCTCGTCGCTCCCACCAGCAGGGCGAAGCCGAGGCCCCCCGCCAGTATCGATTTGGAGAGGATGAGGTTGGGCAGCATGCCGCTCAGGGACGCTCCCAGCACAGGAATGGCAAGCATGGCCAGCCCCAGCCCCAGAAGACCCCCGAGCAACGCGATGGTGAGGGCTTCCGCAAGCACGAGGGCAAGTATGGAACCATCCTTGAACCCGATGGCCTTAAGGATGGCGAGCTCGCCGGTACGCTCGCGCACAGAAATCGCCATGGTGTTGCCCGTTACCAGAAGGAGGGTAAAGAAAACGACGCTCCCGATGGCCAGGATAAGTAACTCGATGTTGCCAAACTGCTTCACCCAGCCTGCCGCGAAGGCGGATTCGGTTTCGGTCTTGGTTTCATAAGGGGAGTTGGCAAACTCGTCGTCAATGGTTTTGGCCACGCGGACGGCGTCATCGGGTGAGTCGAGCTTCACGGTGTACCATCCCACCTGGCCTTTGTTGCGCTCGGGGACGCGCTCCTCAAAGTAGTCCCATTGGAACCAGAACTGCGTGTCGTCGTCCTGCGGAGTCCGGCCATGATAGAGGCCGTCGATATTGAACTCCCAGGCCCCGCCGCCCCAGATCGTCGTCTTGATGGGGATGCGGTCGCCAATTTTCCAGCCAAAGCGCTTTGCCGTGCTTGCGCCCACAATCGCACCCTGGCGGTCCTTGAGGAAGGCGTTCCACTGATCGTCGGAAACGAGCAACTCGGAGAACACTTGGCGCTGGTTTTCCGGGTCAATCGCGAACTGCGGGAAGAAGTTCTTCTCATCCTGGTAGACGCCGCCGAACCAGTTGTCGTGAGTCACGCTTTGAACGCCGGGAATGCGCATAATCTTGTCACGATCGGAAAGAGGAATGGGCTGAATAATAGAGACGCGATTGATGGTGACAAGCCGGTTTGCCGCGGCGATGCTACCGCCGCGGTTGAAGGCATCCCTCACAACGGCGAGAAAGGCGAAGAGAAACAGAGCCACGCCAAACGAACCGAGGGTGAGGAGCAGACGGACCTTTTTGCGGAAAAGGTTTGCCAGAATGAGCGAGCGGAATTTCATGCCACACCTCCCGCCATGGTGTTTTCGCGAGACTTCGACGCCTCCACCAGAACGCCTTTCTCCAGATGGAGCACCATGTGCGCGCGGGCCGCCACCAGGGGGTCGTGCGTAACCATCAGCACGGTCTTGTTGTGCTTGTCCACGAGCTCCTCGATGAGCGCCATGATTTCATCAGCGCTCTTGCGGTCAAGGTCGCCGGTAGGCTCGTCGCAGAGGAGAAAAGTGGGATCGGAGACAATGGCGCGGGCGATGGCGACACGCTGCTCCTGCCCGCCGGAGAGCTGGCGGGGAAAATGGTTGCCGCGGTCTCGCAGCCCAACGATGGCGAGCGCGGCTTCTACGTGCTCGCGGCGCGCGGATCGAGAGAGGCGCGTGAGGAGGAGCGGCAGCTCAACATTTTGAGACGCGGTGAGAACCGGGACGAGGTTGTACATCTGAAAGACGAAGCCGACATGGCGGGCGCGCCAATCGGTGAGCTTGCCGGAAGACATGTGGGTGATCTCATCGCCCGCCACGGAAACGGTGCCGGAGGTGGGGACGTCGAGGCCGCCGAGCAGATTGAGCAGCGTAGTCTTTCCGGAGCCGCTCGGCCCCATGAAAGCAACGAAGTCGCCCTTGTCCACGTCCAGATTGAGGCCTTGCAGGACCTGAATCTGCTCGCCACCCCGCCGGTAGGTCTTATTGAGGCCGCGGACCTGGATCAGGGCCGCGGAATTCCCGTTGGTATTGACGCTCACCATGTTCTGCTCCTTGCGAGGAAGGAATAAAGCCAAAAGAGAAAGTCAAAAGGCAAAACGCAAAAGTCAAAAGTCAAAACCGAAGCACTGACCGCAACAACGAGGAAAGCATTCATGGATTCTTACTTTTGCATTTTGCCTTTTGCGTTTTGCCTTTTGACTGGTTCTTCGCCCAACGCCTACTGCCTATTGCCTACTGCTTGCTCTCCTATGGCCGGGTTTCCACTTTCTCGCTGTCTCGCAGGTTTTCCGCACCGCTCACGACGAGCTCATCGCCAGCATTTACGCCAGCTATCACTTCGACATCGCCGGCCATCCCGCGGCCCAGGCTGACGGCGCGGCGCTCAAGCTTGCCATCACGCACCGCGAAAACATAGGAGGCGCTACCCTCGCCATGCACGGCGCTCTTGGGGATGATGGCCTTGGCCGCAGGCGCTTGATCCTGGTTCTTAACCTTCTTCCGAGAGGGTTCTTCGCTGAGGAAAGCCACCTTCACGCCCATGTCGGGAAGAATTCTCGGATCAAGCTTGTCGAACGAAATGCGTACTTTGACCGTGGCCTTCTGGCGGTCGGCGGTGGGGATGATGGTACGCACATGACTAGGGATCTGCCAATCGGGGTAGGCATCGAGTGTGGCCGCGACTTTCTGGCCGGGCAGAACGCGGGCGATGTAAGCCTCGTTAACATCCACTTCGATCTCATTCGAGTTCATATCGACGATCGTGGCAATGCCGGTGCGAGTGAAGCCTCCGCCCGCGGAAAGGGGCGAAACCATCTCTCCCACTTGGGCGTCCTTGGAAACGATAACTCCGCTGAAGGGCGCCCGGATAACGCAGTTATCCACGTTCTGTTGGGCCTGTACGATGCGCGTTGCCGAAGCTTCCACCTGGTCCTTGGCCAGAGTAATCTTGGCTTTGAGGCTGTCCACGTTGGTACCGGCCACGTCCAGGGCGTCCTGGCTCTGCACTTGGGCAGCGTAGAGTTCACGGGTGCGGCGCAAGGCGATTTCCGCATACTTCAATTGCACGTCGTAATCGGCAATGGCCGCCTGAGACGTTTTGCGATCGGCAAGGGCAGAGTCGAAGGCCCGCTTGGCGTCCGAGTCGTCCAGAGTGGCGAGAAGTTGGCCTTCCGAGACGCTCATGCCTTCGTCAAAAAGAACACCGGTAACGCGGCCGGTAATTTTTGCCGCCACCGTGGCGCGCCGGCGCGGCGTGACGTAGCCGCTGGCGTTGAGCAGAGTTTGCGCCTCCTGGCTGTTCGCCGGGCGCGCAGCCGCAACCTCGACGACCGGCTCACGGGACCGCATGGCGAAAACACCCCCGATAACCAGGACCAACACTCCCAAGGAGGCGGAAAATATGCGCCAGAACTTTCCCCCCGAACCGCCCGAGCGGTGGGCGTCGTCAATCTTCAACGAAGATAGGTCGCCGACCGGCATATATGAATCGATGCCCCTAAACCAAGAGTTGTAGAAAGACTACCCAGCCCTGCGGCGGAGAATTTACCGGGCGGCGAGGGTGCCCAGGACTCCTTCGCATCCCTTCTTATTTTGCGCCAGAGCGCGAATCCCGGCCAAGGAAAAATCCGCGACAAACTCCGCCATGCTTTCAATACGCTCCGGCGTAAACTTTAGTTCCGGGAACATGCGTTCCGCGACAGGTCGCGTGGTCCGATACCAGATGCAGAGTCCCTGAATGGCGCCCGCGCCCATGATGACGCGCGGATCGTCGGCAGGCAACCCCATGACCTCGCCGACCAGCTTGTTGAGACGCTCCGCGGCGGGCTTGATGCCCTTTTCGATAATCAAATCCAGCGCCGGCGTTGGCTCCGTGGTCTCGCGGGCAATGAGCTTCTCCAGCCAGCATGCTTCCTCAGGATTCTGGTCGAGGAGTTGATGCAGAAAGCCCCGAATATAGGCGCGCAATTGGTCCTCTGGCGGCCGTCCCACGCCTGCTTTCAAAGCGCTGATTTTGGCGTCGTGCATTCCTTCCGCGACGGCGCCAATCAGCTCCCGGTAAAGCCCCAGTTTGTCGCCGAAATGATAGTTGACTGACGCCACATTCGAACCCGCCTCCTTGCAGATATCCCGGATGCTGACGTGGTTGAAACCGCGCTCAGCAAAGAGGCGCGCCGCAATTTTCAGCACGCGGCCACGCGTTTCGTTGTCATGAACTACGCCATTCTTTGCCATGGAAAAAGCGAAACGCCCGTTCGAAACAGCAGTATGAAACAAGCGTTTAATATTTGTCAAGCGGCGTCTTTCTGCTCTCCATCAACTCCTGATAGGTGAAGTAACCTGTTTAATTTTTAATAATAGCGAGTGGCTTCCTGAAAACTGAAAGCAATTTTCTGCGGCACTCCATGGTGAAAGCAAAAAGCAGGGGAGTTAAAAGGCAACTCCGCGATACACGCTAAAATCCGCGGAGCTACAAAACGGCGCTACATTAACTTTTAATCCTTACATAAGTAGACCGGCTCGGATGTGGGCGCTGCCGGGGGCTTGGAAATAATCAGGATGGCCTTGCAAAGGCGGGGCTAAACAGGCTGCGGAAAAACCCGTCGACGCTGTCATTCTGAGCATTAACAGCCTCGCGGCCGCCCATCATAGGCAGAAACTCGGGCCAAAGAGCAAGCATGCGGATGGTACCAGCAGGGCGTCGTGCCTTTCCACGACTCAGTTTTTCACGCCCTGCAAGGGCACAAGATAGTAGCCGGGGGCAACGCCCCCGGAAAGTGCGGCCTTCGACTCCCGACCCTGAAGGGGTCGCACTCATCTGGGCCGCGGGAGGCACCATCGGTGTGAACCCGCCCGCATCCGACCCCTTCAGGGTCGCACCTTACTTGGGGGCGCGTTTTCCGGGGGCGTTGCCCCCGGCTACTGTATGAATCCCCTGCGGGGATCAAGGATGTATGACCCCAAGGACGTTCTGGGGTCGAAAAAGCGAGTAAAACGGCCTTGCGTCCGCTTTGACTAGGCCGCTGAATTTAAAGGAGCCGTTCATCGAGTTTCTGCAGAGGAGCCCAAGCGATGCTGAGCTAAGCGAAGGAAGAATCTCGCACTGCCTTGAAAATGCTCAGAGCGAGATCCTTCGCGCAGTTTACCCTGAGCGGCAGAGCGAGATTCTTCGCTGCGCTCAGAATGACAGCGAATGGGCTCAGGATGACCGTATTGGAGCGTTGTTCCGCTGCCTGTAAAGCCCGCCCTTCCAGACCCGTGGTGAGAAATCCCGGTTAGAGTTCCTCGTTCATCCATAATCCGCCGGGATGCTTTTCCCACACCCGAACGGCGCCTTGGTCCCGACGCAGCTAGCGCGACGGTTCATGCTCTTCCTTAGGCTTTTCGCCGGATGGAGGTGGCGCGCTCTTTGGCTGGACTGCCTGCGGACGCGGTTCGCTCTTTGGCTGCACTGCCTGCGGACGCGGTTCGCTCTTTGGCTGCACTGCCTGCGGACGCGGTTCGCTCCTCGGCTGCACTGCTTGCGGACGCGGTTCGCTCCTCGGCTGCACTGCTTGCGGACGCGGTTCGTTCCTCGGCTGCACTGCTTGCGGACGCGGTTCGTTCCTCGGCTGCGTTGCTTGCGGGCGCGGTTCGATCTTCGGTTGCACTGCTTGCGGACGCGGTTCGTTCCTCGGCTGTTCTACTGCCGGATGTTCGGTGACCGGCGGGCGGGTTTCACCACCGGCCGGATTTGGACTCCGAGCGGCGGCGCCTCTGGCAGTTGGCGGGACAGAAGGGTGGTACGGAGCCGCCGCCTTGGCTGCGACCACTCCGCCACCGCTAAACACTCCCGGCTTGGCAGTCGCGGCGATCGGCGGCTTGCCATGATTCGCCGATGCCAGCAGCGCGCGGTTGGTGCTGGCGGCGTGCTGGTGCTGTGTCTGTTCGGTGGTTCGCGGGATATGCCGCTCACTGTCCGCGGCCCGTTGCGCAGCGGTCGGTTGGGCGTTTCGTCCGCCATTGCCGCCGTTATAGCTTACGTTGTTAACTGTGACGTTGTTGCTGACGGTCTGGTCGTAAACATTGGTGATGCTCCTCACGTTGCCGATGTTATTCACCGAGCGGTTATAGTAGAAGGCTCCATGGTCCCAACGTCCGCCTTCATAGCTGTCACCCGTATAACCGAACCCATAGTTGACGCCGCCATAGAACCCAACCTGGGAGCCCCAGTACCCGTGATGCCAGTTGTATGCGCTGCCGCCCCAACCCCAATAGCCCGGAGTCCAAAGAACGTCAGGCTCGGGCGGCTGCACCCAAGTGCCGGGCACCCAATAATAGTCGCCATCATCGGAGCTCCACCCCCAGTAGCCCGGCGTCCAGATATAACCGGGGCCGGGAATATCAGGCTGATCGTACACGGGCAGCGCCGGCGGAGCGCTCGTAGTAGACTCGTCAACCTCTCCCGACGATGAGGCTACCTGGCCCGGCTGTCCCGGCTGTCCGGTCTGCGCTGATTGGTCGGGCTGCCCAGCCGCTCCGGGCGCCCCAGATTGGCCTTGCTCCGGCGTATTGGGGGTGTTGCAGCCGCCAAAAAGTAACATGAGGGAGATTACGCTGATACCTAAAGACATCTTCATTTGTTTCTCCTTTGCGATGTGGGTCAACGCCAAATGCTGCTACCGCAGTTGCTGGTACTCAGCGAGAATAGTACCCATGTCGTACCGCGGCGGTCTGTTCCATTTTGTACAGTCGGGTGAAAACGTCGCAGACCCCAAAGGGAGAGTTCGCAGTCGTCTTCCCGGCTACCTCGGTTGATCTGGAATACCAAGTGCGATCCTGACCAACACGAGTCGGGCCCATCTTGCGGCTTTTCCGCTAATATGGGTGTGTTCGCCATGTCCGCGGGAAGCGATTAATCGCTATTGCAGGCACAAGCGCCTGCGGGCTAATTTGTGGGGGTTGGAGGCAGTGCAGTGCAATCGTCGTCTGAGTCTTTGGGGGTAACGGCGCTGCCGGCCGGGGATTTCAATGACCACTGAACAAAAGCTGCGTGAGAAATTGGGTAAGATCTCCGCTTTATTCGAAGGGGCAAAGACCCCCGGCGAGCGTCAGGCGGCGGAGGCCGCAATCGGGAGAGTGAAGGAAGCCCTCGCTGCCATAGGGCAAATCGAGCGGCCGGTCGAGATGCAGTTTACGCTACCCGACCTCTGGCAGCGGCGCTTGTTTACGGCGCTGTGCCGCCGCTATGGGTTGGAACCCTATCGTTACCGACGGCAGCGCTACACCACCGTCATGGTGCGGGTTCCCAGGTCGTTTGTGGACAAGACGCTTTGGCCGGAGTACTTGCAGATCAAGAAAGCGCTTGATGAGTACTTGACCGAAGCTACCGAACGGATCATTCGTCAAGAGGTCTATCGTGACACCCGTGAAGCGCCGGAACGGGCTTCCTGAACACCGTAGGCCCGCGCATGGCGATGCACGTACCCTTGGCTCCTCATCCATAAAATCGCAATGCGCTATACCGCGGGTCGGCAAGCAGCAGGCTTGGAATGCCAGCCAGTCCTGATCTGGAATGCGGCCTTTGCGGTTACTTGTCGCTGCCTCTGCGAGAGAGCAAAACGACCAGAGCGAAAAGGCCCGTCGTGTCGCAGGAGTTCGTCTTGTTTTTCCCGTAACTCCGGAGGCGATCGCACGTGGCTTGCGCCGGAACTGGACTTCTTTCTGCCGAATTACCCGGACTTGAGCTTCACCGGGTACGGGCAACCGCGGCAGCTCGACCCCGGAAATTACCAGATAACTCACGAGGGGGACCAATCGGTTTTGGTAAACCGGCTTACGGTCACGTCATCCCGGTCCCAGGCGATTGCGGAATTGGAGTATCACGTCCCGGCAATAGGTAAAGGTACGGGCAGGGTCCGCTCCCATGACGTTTCACAAGTATGGGCGTTTCGCGGCGCGCCTGCCAGGATCCAAGCCATAGCGCAAAGCCTCTTGTCACCGGAGGTTTGAGGCTACCCTCTCTACACGTCTACGGGCTTATGTCATTAAGTATCAGCGAAGGGTGAATGACCTGGACACTCACTCCGCCATGCGGCAAGGGGCGGGTCCCATTGCCACGGCAATCGGGGCCCCGGACGGCGGCCACGGCCCGAAAACAGGATGATCTGCTCCCGTGGTTGCTTCACCGGGACGACAACTTTGTCACCATCATTGCCACAGGGCACCGTCAAAGTCTAATGGGGTTGAAAGTGACCCCTCACCCCCCGCCTTGCGGTCCCCCCTCTCCCCACGGGAGAGGGAGAGAAATAAAACAAATCACCGCTCTGTCCCCAAGGGAGAGGGAGAGCAATCGAAATCACAGCCCTCTCCCAGGGGAGAGGGTGCCCGACGGAGGAGGGCAGGTGAGGGGTCCCTTTCAACCCCGTTAGACTTTGACCGCGCCCTGAGTAGCCTCCCGGTGGTGGTGTCATTGGGAAGTGGCACGGGCGTCCCGCCCGTGAACGGTCACGGCCAACATGGCCGTGCCACAGCAAATGACACCACTACGAGCCTCCCATGCGCCTTGATAAATCCCGTGATGTTGTTTATACTAGCGTAGGAGGCTGGCAACGGCCAGGAGTCAGCGGGCGGCAGGCTAACCCCGGAAGGCTTTCTCCTGCACGCGTTCTCAATCCGGATGAGTTGATGAAAACACAGCAAGTTAAATGAGAAATGGGGAATCTCGATGATCGGCGCAAAAAATCAAGTGCTTGAAAACAGGGAAGTTGTGCCAGCAGGACCCGGGGCCGAGGCGCTGACCCAAAAGATGTTAAAAATGAAGAGTCCCCTGGATGAGTCATTGATAACAAAGGGGGAAAAAAGGTGCTCTGGATGAGTTGATGAAAATAAGCGACTTACCTGATAAAGCTTATGATTCATTGAAAGGAAAGGGGATAGCCAGGATTTCTCACCAATCAGGAACGCATTTTGGGGCCGCCGGAAGGGCGGGGCTTCATAGGCTGGGGGAAAAAGCCATCGGCACTGTCATTCTGAGCGTTGACAGCCACGCGGCTGCCGATGATCGGCAGAAACTTGACTGGCAGAACTCATCACCCAACCTGTCATCCTGAGCAGCAGCGAAGGACCCCGGCAGTCTGCTGGGCTTCATGAACCGGGCAAACTACAGGGGTTCTTCGCCCCAAAGGCGGGTTCTGCAGAAAATCGACGCGTAAGTCCTTGGAATTCAGCAGGCGTAGCGCGGACCTGTTTTTTAGGTCCGCGGCACGTCCCCGATGGACAAGGAAAAGCCGCGGACCTAAAAAACAGGTCCGCGCTACCCTTCCT
>Ga0182030_10019461_pt1 | contig 12910 bp, 8 predicted proteins | sample 812S3MmetaG_FD_121299 | JGI IMG/M metagenome (GOLD analysis project Ga0182030, IMG submission 121299) | Permafrost microbial communities from Stordalen Mire, Sweden - 812S3M metaG (Illumina Assembly) | ecosystem: Environmental > Terrestrial > Soil > Wetlands > Permafrost | place: Sweden... | reverse complement strand
GCCGCCGGCGGCGTATGTCAGCAGGCGGCCGAAGGCGTAACCCGCGCGGGCGCGAACCGCCCCCTGAACGCCGGATTGCACGGTGGCCTTCAGCGTGCCGACATTGAGACCATTCTGGCTGGGATCGGTGACCGCGAGCGCCGAGGTCTTGACCAAATTCGTGCCGTCGACCGAGCCTTCGAGACCGACGACCCAATTGTCGAACTGCCGATTATATCCAGCATGGCCGCCGAAGATGATGCCGTTCGCGTCGCCGATCAGAGGATCGGAACCGGCGAGACCGCCGGGCGTTCCGTAGCTGTAGCCACCGTGATTGGCGCCCCAGGCGTAGCCGATCTGGCCGCCGGCATAGAAGCCCGTCCAGCTGAATCCCGTCCAGTCGATGGCGGGCGCGACCGGCCTCAAAGGCGCGGCGACCGGTTTCCCGGCAGTGGTAGAGGTCACCGGCGCGGAGCCCGGCAAGCCGAGCGTTCCCACCGGCTGGGGAGCAGGCTGTGATTGAACGTTGGTCTCGGATGCGAGGGCCTTGAAGCCAGTGGCGTCGAGCGGCGCGTCGCCGAACTTGTAGTTGAAGCCGACCTGGACCTGGTTCTGGGTCAGGTGGCGGACGCCGGCGTAGTAGATTCCGGCGGTAGAGAAGGATGTAGGCGCCTCCGAGACCTTGCCGTAATCCGAATAGCGATATTCGCCGCGCACCGACCAATTATTGTCGATCGCGTAATCGGCGCCGCCGCCAAAGGTCCAACCGAGGCGCGTCAAGGAACGGTCGTTCGCGGCGGCGAAATAATACAGGCCGTTGCCGTTGTTTAGGGAGTAGTTAAAGCCGCCGATGTTGGATTGGAGTTTGAAGTCGGCCACAGCGAGGCCGCCGGCGACGAAAGGCAACAGACGACCGAAGGCGTAACCCATGCGGCCGCGAATCGCCCCTTGAATGTCGGTCTGCACATTGGCTGTCAACACCCCGCCGTCGTAGTTTACGTCGGAATAGCCGAGCAAATCGCTCTTGACCAAATTCGTATAGTCGACCGAGCCTTCGAGACCGACCACCCAATTGTTGAACTGCTGATTATACCCAACATGGCCGCCGAAAATTATGCCTTGCCCGTCGCCGACAAGGGGCGGCGAGCCGAACTGGCCGTCGGGCGTCGCGTATGAGAAAGCGCCGGCGTTGTCGCCCCAAGCGTAACCGATCTGAGCGCCGACATAGGGGCCCGTCCAGGTGAACGTCATCGGCAAGGCCGGCGGCGGCGAAGCGGAGGGGGACGAGGGGAGGCCCGGCCACTCAGCGCTCAAATGGCCGAGGACGGCGAAGGGCGCGCCATAGCGGCGATAGCCCTCAGCCAATCCACTAACCGTGGGAGGGTAAAGGTTGTTATTGGCGGCGTAAACCACGGATGTATAGTAGGTCTGGTCGAAAAGATTGTTGATGTTGACGCCGGCGTTCCACTTCCAGCCGCCGTATTGGAACTCATAGGAACCGTAGAGATTGACGGTGGTCCACCCCGAAATTCGAGGCAGAATCCGCGAGATGCCCAGACCTGTGCCATCTTCAGGAGCCTCGGAGCCGTTGTAGTGCGCCCCGCCGCCGATCTTTAATCCCTTTAATGAGCCGTCCTGAAATTCGTAATTTGTCGAGAGGTTCAGAATGGTTCGCGGCGTTTCCGGTTGGAACGCGCCGAGCGTGTTCGAAGTATCGCCCGGATTGGATTTGGTGATGCGGACATCCTGATTGGTATAGGCAAAGGTCACGCTCCAGCCCGGCAGAATCGTGCCCTGGACATCGACTTCGGTTCCCTTACTGCGCACCTCGCCGGCCACGGTGTCGCAACTACCGATTCCGAACGCGGGGGGGCATTGATGGGCGAGGTTTGTGTCGGCTTCAGGAACGTTGGTCTTGGTCAGGTCATACTCTGCGACGCTGGCCCGCAGCTTCCCGTCAAAAGCTTCGAATTTGAGGCCGGCTTCCACGTCTCGCGCGCTCGTCGGGGGGAGTGGCGTGTTAGGCCAAGAGACGCCGGTGTTGACGCCGAAGCCTTCGGCGTAATGAATATAGGCGCTCACCCATTTTTCCGGCCGCCACAGCAGGCCAAAGCGTGGCGTAACCTTCTGTAGCGTTTGGGCTTGTTCCACCGTCTGGTATGGCGCGATGAGATTAGTGGCGAAATTCGGGGAGGCGTTTGCGACAGGCTCGTAGCGAATATACTGATATCTTGCGCCCGCCAGAAAGTTGAGATCATAGGGCAGCTTGATCTGATCCTGCACATACAGGCCGGCGGTGTCTTGGCCGCCGCCGGCAAGCTCACCGCCGGGGAGCAGAGGTCCGAGGAGGGGCAGGCCTGGATGGATCGGATATGGGAGGAGCGAAACCGGAGTATCATTGGGGCTATACGCATAAAGAGCGGAATTATTAAGTCTATAAAAATCGAGGCCCGTCAAAAAAGTGTGCTGGGCGCCGAAAGTTTCGAAATGTCCGGTAAGATCGACGTTTGTCGACCATGTCGTTTGAGTGTAGAGATTTTGGATGAGGGCGTTTTGAAAGACCGGCGTGGGACCACTCGTGTCCAGATAACTCGGTTCTATACCGCGTAAATCATTCGTAGCGCGGTTATAGGCGATCATCTGCTTGATCGACCAGTCTTTGTCGAAATCGTGCTGCCAGGTGAGCGCGGTGAATATCGTTCTTTGTAGAGCAGGCGTATGCTCACCATAATTCCAGTCGCGCGGGAGGTTGATGATGACGCCGTTGATTTGAGGATTGCCAGATTGGGAAGTGCCGACCGTATAGTCGAGGTATTGGGCTTCGAGCTTCACCCAGGTCGACGCGTCGATGTTCCATTTGAGCACCGGCGCGAGGTAAATCGACTCCGAGCCCGTATTCTGGACGAAATAGCCGAAGGGCGCGTCATTGTTCTCATAGGACATGTTAATCCGATAGAGCAGCGACTTGTCGGCGTTGAGAGGGCCAGTGGCGTCGATCGTCGTGCGATATTGCGCCAGGGAGCCGACCTGCGTGTTCACCGCAAAATAGGGCGAGTCGAGCGGCTGCTTGGTGATGACGTTGACGAGGCCGCCCGGTTCGCTCAGCCCGTAAAGGATCGCCGCAGCGCCTTTTAGCACCTCGACGCTCTGCACATTGGCCATTTGCTGCGGGACGTAATTGGCGGCTCCGTCGACACGGAACCCGTCGCGGTAAATGTTGCCATTGGTCGAAAAACCGCGAATGTCGATCCCGGCGCTGGGGTAGCCATTGGCAAATCCACTCCCGTAGTCCACCGTCACGCCGCTGACGTTCTGCAACGCTTGAGCGAGGGTCGTGACCTGCTGATCCTTCAGCACCTGCTGAGTGACCGACACCACGTCCAGAGGGGTCTCCATGACCGGCGTGTCGGTCTTGGTGCCGACGCTGGCGTTCTCATAGGTGTAGCTCTTGTTGTAAGGATCCTGCGCAACACCCGCGCCGCCGTAGCCGCCGGCCGAAGGCATTCCTGGGTTCGTTCCTTGCCCCTCTCCTGACCCTCCAGCAACGGGCTGCGCCGCGCCGACGTCGATCGTCGGCAGTTGCTCCTGCGCGCATGCAGGCGTCTCAAAAGCGGCGAAAGCCAAAACTCCCAGCGATACGGTCGAGAGCAGATTGCGAAGTTTCATGGTGGCCTCTAAAGATTTTCGTCCATGCATGGCATGGCTCCGCAACGCCCATGGAACAGGGCCGTCGCCGATTGGAACTGGATAAGTGCTCGGGGAACGCTTGACGACGACGCCTGGTCGCCAGCCCGAAGGCTCTAGCTCACGCGGACGCAGGCGGCGCTCGAGCCCGCCAGACCCCACCGGAAGCGGAGCTCGAAGGAACGCCGACGTCGCCGCTGCGCCAACCCGCGACGTTGCGCATCGGCGCAAACGCGATTTCCGCGGTCGGCAAAACCGCCCGATCGGCTTGCGCCCCGGCGCCGCAGGAAACACAGAGCACGCAATGCCCGTGATCGTGGAGCGGGCCCCGATGCGGCGCGTCGCCGTCGCTCTTGCAGTCGTCGGCGGGGACGAAGGCAGAAATAGCCTCGAAAGCGCCAAACCTCGCGCTCGCCGCATTCGGAGAAGGCGCGAAGGCGAGGGACTTTAGGAGGAGGGCGCAAACGACCGCTGCGAAAGCGACAGCGCGCGTCAGTCTCCCTATTTGTCCCGGAATATTCATCATCGTTCCCGCTCGGACAGTTTGGACTTGCACTCGCCGAACACCTCATATGAAGAAGCGGCCTCGGCTCGTGAGCGAATCCTCGGCACTCGGACACGAACTTGCATTCCTTTGTTGCGCAGATTCGGTTTCATGCTGGCTTCAAGAAAGCCAGACTTTGAAAAACTTTCAGCCTGTTGTATTTTGGCAACAATGTGCGGGTTGACGCTGCTCCCGCCGTAGGTTGATTAATGACGGACATCGACCTGGCCGAAAGGAACAGCCCATGCGCGTTCTGATGGTGGAAGATGAGAGCGAAGTCGCGCGAGTGGTGACACGCCGGCTCAACCGCCTGGGTTTCGAGGCAGATTGCGTGAGCACCCTGCGCGACGCGCGCGAGGCGCTCGGAACGCATAGCTATGCGCTCGCGATTCTGGACCGCCGCCTTCCCGATGGCGACGGCGCCGCGCTGATGCCTGAAATGCGGCGGGCTCAACCCAGCATGCGGATCGTGATGCTCACGGCCCTCGACCGCACCTCCGAGATCGTCGCCGGTCTCGACGGCGGCGCCGACGATTACTTGACGAAGCCGTTCCATTTCGACGAGCTGATGGCGCGCATTCGCACAGTCCTTCGCCGCGCTCACGACGAGCCTGTTCCCTGCATCACCGTGGGCGCACTGACATTCGATCCCCATCTTCGCAACGTCTCGATCGACGGGAAGTCGGTGATCTTGCATGGGCGCGAATTGATGCTGCTGGACATGCTCATGCGTCATGCCGGCCGCGTGGTCAGCCGGCAGGTGCTGATCGAAGAGATCTACGGCTTCGCCGACAGCGTGGAGCCCAAGGCCGTCAACCTTCTCGTCTTGAGATTGCGTCGCCGATTGAAGGAGCTGCGCGCGCGCGTCGAAATTCACGCGGCGCGCGGCATCGGATACATGCTGACCGGACAGCCGTCATGAAGATATTCAATTCGCTGACGGCGCGGATCACCCTTTTCGTCACTGTCGGTTATTTATTGACGCAGGCTCTGTGGTATCCAGCCATTCTTTTTTTGAATGACGCCCTTCCCCCCGACTTCGCTAAACTGGTATTCGATCCGTCGGATACCAAGGACGTTTTGGGCTTTGAGCGCGCGAGACGACTCCTCTTCGATTCGCTTCGGCGCGGCGAGGACGGCGTAGCCTATATCGAACCCACGCCGGAGCTGTGGGCCTATCTAAGGGAAAACCCAAAGGTTCGTTTTGCCGCATTCGAGAGTACCTGCGGCGGCGCGCTGCGGGGATCTGACCCAAAGCTCGTCGAGGCGGTCGAGGCTGTCGGGCCTTGCCATACGGGGAAAGACGGTGTGCCGCGGATGGCCGATGATCCGAATCCCAAGGCGACAACTCAATTGGCCGCATGGGCTACTCCAGTCGGGCCACTGCCTATCTCGCTTTATGGCTTCACGTTTCACTGGGTGGATTTGCTCTATTATCTGGCCATGGAATTCAGCTATCCGGATTCCCGCTTGTACGGGCCTATACTCCTTGCAGGGGGGGTGGGGGCGTGGCTCGGAGTCCGCCACGGCCTCGCGCCGTTAAAAGTCGCGGGGCGAAAAGTTGCCGGCATCGACATCGACTCGCTCAATCAACGCATCGCGTTGCACAGCGTGCCTAATGAGGTGGCGCCTTTCGTCGACGCCGTGAACGCAGCGCTGACGAGGCTTGACAGCGGCGTCGCGACGCAACGCCGCTTTGTGGCGAACGCCGCGCATGAGTTGCGTACCCCCATCACCATTCTTTGCACGCATATCGATGATCCCGATACCGACGAAGCGACGTTCAGAAGAACCGTGAAGCGCGACGCGCTGCGCATCAAGGCGATCGTCGAACAACTGCTCGCCGCCGCGACGATTTCCAATCAACAAGAAGCAATCGACGAGAAGGTCGATCTTGGCAAAGCGATCTTGGACATGACTTCCGATTATCTCCCCTTAGCCGTTGAAAACCGTCACAAGATCGAGCTGGATTGCACCGCCGCAACGATCATCGTGCGCGGCAACCGGCGCGTGATCGAGTGCATCGCCGCCAATTTGATCGACAACGCGCTCCGCGCCGAGCCCGAGGGAGGAACAGTGCTCCTGCGCGTTCGTCCGGGCGCGACGGTCGAGGTCGTCGATCACGGCGAAGGAGTCGCAACAGAAGACAGAGAGAAAATCTTCGAGCCGTTTTGGCGCAAGGACGACAGCACGCCCGGCACGGGCCTTGGTCTCTCCATCGTCAAGGAAATGATGGACAAACAAGGCGGTCGTGTCTGGGTCGAAGAAACCCCCGGCGGCGGCGCGACCTTCAAGCTGTGGTTTCCGATCGTCGAAGCCAGTGCATAGGGTCGCAAAGCGCCTAGTTGATCAAATTCAAGGCTTGATGCCCGCGTCTGACGACGGCGACGATCTTGTCGGGATCGTCGGTCTAATCCGTCGCCGAAAAGTTGGTCTAGTCTGAACTTCCAGCCTCGAAATCGCTTAAGTCGTTGAGGTTCAATTGGAATGTTCGATTTTAGGTGCAGAAATGTAGCCATGTAATTAGTTATTTCACGGTTGTAACTCCGCTGATGCGGCGCTATCATTCGGCCATGTATATCGAAGCCGTCCCCAACCGGAACTCGCCGCCCGCAATCCTCCTGCGCGAATCCTATCGCGAGGACGGTAAGATCAAAAAACGCACACTGCTCAATCTCACCGTATGCCTCCGGTGAAGGCCGCCTTTTGAACCGGGGCTTTCCGTAGGACACTGTGACTATCCCTGGTGTTATCCACAGTGCCATGACCCGCATCGAAGTCATCACATCCGTCGAGAGGCGCCGGCGCTGGTCGCGGGCGGAGAAGGAGCGCTGGGTCGCGGCTTTGGAAGCGCCCGGCGCCGTCGCCGTGGAGGTGGCGCGCCGGGCGGGGGTCGATCCGAGCCTCTTGTATCGCTGGCGGCGACAGGCGATGGCGTCGCGCGAGGTCGTTTCGTTCGTTCCCGTGGCGATCGCCGCCGACGCAGCGGAACATGCGGCGGAGCCGGCGGAGCCGCCACCAGCGGCGATGACGATCGAGTTTTCCGGCGGCGCCCGCTTGAAGGTCGAAGGCGCGCCGGATGCGGGAACTCTGACGAGAGTCATCGGCGCGTTGTCGCGCGCGGAGCGTCGGCGATGATCGCCTTTGCGAGCGGCGTTCGCGTTTGGCTGGCGACCGGCCACACCGACATGAGGAAGGGCTTCGACACGCTGGCTTTGTTGGTTCAGGAGACGCTGAAGCGCGATCCGCACGCGGGCGATCTCTACGTTTTCAGAGGACGCAGAGGCGATCGGGTAAAACTGATTTGGCACGACGGACAAGGCGCCTGTCTGTTCACGAAGCGGCTGGAGCGCGGGCGCTTTTTGTGGCCCTCAGTTGCGGATGGCGCAGTGACGATTTCGGCGGCGCAGCTCTCTTATTTGTTGGAGGGCATCGACTGGCGAATGCCGCAGAAAACATGGCGCCCGAAGGCGGCCGGATGATGTGAAAAACCACTTTCGGTTGGTTGATTTCGCGTGATTTTTCATGGGCGCCATGGTCTAATTTGGATCGTGACGAACTGCTTCGAAAATCTTCCCGACACGCTCGCCAGCGCGCATGCGATGATCCTCGCGCAGCGCGAGATGTTGATCGTGGCGACGAGCGAAGCGAAAGTCCGCGCCCTGGAAATCGAGCGCCTGAAGCTGATGCTCGCCAAGGCGCGCCGCGAGATGTTCGGTCAGTCTTCGGAGCGTGGCAAGCTGCTCGTCGAGCAGCTCGAGTTGGCGATCGAAGACCTCGAAGAGACGCAGGCCGAGGAAGAGGCCAAGGCCGAGATCGCCGCGCCCGGCGCAGCCAAGGACAGGCGCGCCCGCGCGCCGCGCGGACCGCGCAAGCTCCCCGAGAATCTGCCGGTCGAGCGCGTCGTCGAGCCCGCGCCATGCGCCTGCGGCAAGTGCGGCGGCGTCAGATTGCGCAAGCTCGGCGAGGACGTGTCGAAGACGCTGGAGTGCGACCCGCGCCGCTGGAAAATCGTCGAGCATGTGCGCGAAAAATTCACCTGCCGGGATTGCGACGCCATCACCGAGCCGCCGGCGCCGTCGCGTCCTATTCCGCGCGGCCTCGCCGGGCCGAGCCTGCTCGCCATGGTTTTGTCGGCGAAGTTCCTGCTGCATCTGCCGCTCAACCGGCAGAGCATGGCTTATGCGCGGGAAGGCGTCGACATCGACGTGTCGACGCTGGCCGATTGGGTTGGCGCCTGCGTCGTCGCGCTCGATCCGATCGTGCAAGCGATTCGCGCTCACGTGCTTTGCGCCGAGCGCATTCACGCCGACGACACGACCGTGCCGGTGCTGGCCAAGCAGAAGACCAGGACGGGCCGCATCTGGGTCTATCTGCGCGACGATCGGCCCTTTGGGGCTAAGGAGCCGCCGGCGGTTTTCTTCGAATATTCGCGCTCGCGCCACGGCGAATATCCGCGCGAACATCTTCGTGGCTGGGCCGGCGTGATGCAGGCCGACGCCTTCGCCGGTTTCAACGAACTCTATGACGCGAACCGCAACCCGGGGCCGATCGTCGAGGCGTCGTGCTGGGCGCATGCGCGCCGCAAATTTTTCGAGCTGGCGAAACTGACCAAGGCGCCGATCGCGCTGGAGGCCGTGCGCCGCATCGACGAATTGTTCGACATCGAGCGCGAGATCAACGGCAAGCCGCCCGATGAACGCAAAGCCGTGCGCCAGGAAAAGTCGAAGCCGCTGGTCGAGACGCTGGAGGTTTGGCTGCGCGAACAACGCGCGCGCGTCTCGCCAAAGAGCGACATCGGCAAGGCGATCAACTACAGCCTCAACCGCTGGGCGTCGTTCATCCGCTTCCTCGACGACGGACGCATCTGCCTTTCCAACAATGCCGCCGAACGCGGGGTGCGTGGCGTGGCCGTGGGCCGGCGCAATTGGACCTTCGCCGGCTCGGACGAAGGCGCGCGCAGGGCCGCACACGTTTTTTCCTTGGTCGAAACCTGCAAACTCAACGACGTCGATCCGCAGGCCTGGCTCGCCCATGTGCTGGCGAAATTGCCCGATCACCCGGCCAAACAGATCGCCGAACTCTTGCCGTGGAACTGGAAAGCAAGCCAGAAGCCCACGATCGAAGCCGCCGCAGCCTGAGCGCCGCAGCCCGCGCTATCCTGCGGTGAAAACCGGATGGATACATCTCACCGACTGGCCGACCGAACTCGTCGAAGGGTTTCGCACCCTTCTCAAAGGCGGGAAGGCGAGCCCGGTCGGGGAAGAGGCGATCATCGTGCACCGCTCCTTCCCGCATGGTCATGTCGCCGCCGCGCTTGGCGCCTTGCGTAAGATCGGCCTTGACCGAGTTCTCGGGCCGGCGGGCAATCGCTGTCGCGACCTCGTTATGGCGATGGTCGTGATGCGCTTACTCTCGCCCGCCTCCAAGCTCGCCACCGCCCGCATGCTCGACGCCGCCACGGCGTCGACGAGTCTTGGCGAGGTTCTCGAACTCGGCGACGTCGACGAGAACGAACTCTATACCGCCCTCGACTGGCTCGGCGAGCGTCAGGAGCATGTCGAGAGAGCGCTCGCCCGCAAGCATCTGCACGATGGAACGCTGGTGCTCTACGACGTGTCGTCGAGCTATGTCGAAGGGCGCTGCTGCGAGCTGGCCAAACGCGGCTACAATCGCGACGGCAAGAAGGGCAAGCTGCAAATCGTTTACGGCCTGCTGTGCGCGCCGGACGGCTGTCCGGTGGCGGTCGAAGTGTTTGAAGGCAATACCGCCGATCCCAACACGCTCGGCGCGCAGATCGACAAACTCAAACAGCGCTTCGGCTTGAAGCATGTCGTGCTGGTCGGCGATCGCGGCATGATCACGCGGGCGCGCATCGACGAAGAGCTGCGGCCAGCCGGACTCGATTGGATCACCGCGTTGCGCGCGCCCGACATTCAGGCTCTCGCCGCTGGCGGCGTCTTGCAAATGTCGCTGTTCGACGATCGCGACATGGCCTCGATCACCTCGCCCGACTTTCCTGGCAAACGGCTGATCGTCTGCCGCAATCCCGACCTCGCGAAGTTGCGAACGCATAAACGCGAGGAGTTGCTCGCCGCGACCGAACGCGATCTGGGAAAAATCGCGGCGGCGGTCGGACGACAACGCAGACCTTTGCGCGGCCAGGCGGAAATCGGCGTGAGAGTCGGCGGGGTCATCAACCGCCACAAGATGGCCAAGCACTTCGGTCTGACGATCGGCGAGGCGAGCTTTTCTTTTCGCCGCAAGCATGACGCCATCGCAGCGGAAGCCGCTCTCGACGGCGTCTACGTCGTGCGCGCCAACGTGCCGGCCGCCGACCTCGATGATGCGGCGACAGTCGTAGCCTACAAGAGCCTGGCCCAGGTGGAGCGGGCTTTCCGCTGCCTGAAGACCATCGACCTGCATGTGCGGCCGATCCATCACTGGAACGCCGATCGTGTGCGCGCCCATGTGTTCTTGTGCATGCTCGGGCTCTATGTCGAGCATCACATGCGCGATAAACTCGCGCCGATGCTCTACGATGAAACCGATCACGAGGCCGCCAGCGCGGCAAGGGTCAGCATCGTCGCCAAGGCCGAGCGTTCGCAAGCCGCGAAGGCGAAAGAGGCCACCGGCCACACGGCGGACGGCCTTCCCGTGCATAGCCTGCGCACCTTGCTCGCCGATCTCGCCACCTATTCCCGTATCGAGGCGACAACCGCCTTGAACCAGAAATATGTCTTCACCCTCTACACGAGGCCCACACCGACCCAGCAGCGCGCCCTCGAACTCCTCGGCGTTAACCCCGAATGTAGCCAGTAACGCCTCCCTCGCTTGCTGCAATGTGGCGGGAGATCAGTGGCTTATCGTTCTGCAAAGATGGAAGTTCAGTCTAGTCCAGGGCTAACGCTAGTCGGAGACCTGCTTTAGCCGCGGGAGGATTGGCTGATGCTGCGAAGAAAATACGCGCCGGAACAGATATCATCCAGAAGCCGAGCAACGCCTTGTTCTCGCGTAGCCCTGGGAGTGGGCGCCAGCGTTTAGGCAGTTGGGCGTATAGCTCGCTCGGACCGCCGTCCGCCAAAAGCAGAAGAGCGCTTGTTCAATAGCGGGCCTTGCGACGTAGCGCTCTTTACTACCATCGCGACTTGGGTCTCCTGCGATCACGACCAATAGCGAGCGGATATATCTCGCCATCATTCACTTCCGTACCAGACTTGCCAAATAAATCGGATTTAGTCGGGTTTGAGTAACGCGCTACGGGCCTCTGCCCGCTAATGCAGCGGCGATCGAAGCCGATATAGCGTCAGCCGCATGACGCAGAGGATCGGCGTCAAGATGCGCGTATCTGTTGGTCGTCGAAGGCTGCGTGTGTCCTAGCAGCTTACCAATGATGGGCAGGCCTAAAGAGGCGCCGGCGCCGACGCTGGCGAAGGAATGGCGCAGGTCATAGAGACGCACTCCTTCTAGTTTCGCATAGCGTCGCACGGCCACCCAAGGACGGTTCAAATCTGCGCGGGGCTTGTCGATGCTGCGCCCCGCGATCACGAAAGGACAATCCTCGACACGCGGAAGCTCGGCCAGCAAGCTGAGCGCTGGCCCGCCCAGGATTATGGTCTTTCGTCCCGTCTTGCTGTCCGGGAGGAAGAGCGCTCCATGTTCGAAATCGACGTGCCGCCATTCCAAATTGAGGACCTCGCGCGGACGCATGCCGGTCAATATCAGCAGACGGATTGCAGCCACGGCGAAGGGATCGAAAATGCTGCGCCGATTTTCCGGCTTTGCCCCATGTTTCGATTGGGGCTCCTCGTCCACCCAGGGAACCCCCTCGGTTTCGGCGCGCCGCAAGGCTTCGCCAAGGCGGGCCATTTCCTCGCTCGAAAGATATCGTTCCCACCTATTTTCGGGGAACCGCTCGAGCCGGCTCGCAGGGTTTTTCCAAAACTCGGTCTCCTCGCGCCGCGCGGCCCAAGTCCAAATGGCGGAAATGACCGACACGGCCGCGTTCGCCTGACGCGGCGTTTCGCCAAGACTCGAATGCAGTCGCGCCACATCGGCTCGGCCGACGTCGATGATCCGCTTTCTGCCGATCTCGGGCAAAACATATTTGTCGAGCAGGCAGCTATAAGACTCTGCGGTTCTTGGCTTTCGCTTCGCAAGGACGTGCTGCGTCATGAAGTCGTCGGCAACTTCGCGAAACGTGCGAACCGCACGCGCCGCCCTGCGCTCGGCGATGGGATCGGCCCCCGATTCAATTGCGCCGAGGAGGTTCAAGGCTTGGGTGCGGGCTTGTTCCGCTGTCATCGGACCGAAAAGCCCGATCTTGACCTTTTGCGAGCGGCCATTCCGCTTGCATTGTACGATGAAGGTCTTGCGTCCCGACGGCAGAGCGACAACGCCAAAGCCGCGAAGTGCGTCGTCCCACAGGACTTCCATCGACTTGCCTGCAGCGCAAGCGAGGCGATCAACGTTCGATTTGTTAATTCTGCCCTTCGCCATGTGATATCCTCCAATGGCCTGTTTGGAGCAGCGATTTCGAGGGCGAATTTTAGAAGCCATTTAGAAGCCGATCAAATCAAAATGCGGCGTAAGTTAGCGTAGTGTGGCGAAGGCGAGTTTGCGCAAGATTTTGATATAGCGTGAAATAGAGCGGTGTGGCGCAGAATGGCGAAATCGATTTTCGCTCTTTGTAATCAGTAGGTC
>Ga0182030_10019460_pt1 | contig 12910 bp, 10 predicted proteins | sample 812S3MmetaG_FD_121299 | JGI IMG/M metagenome (GOLD analysis project Ga0182030, IMG submission 121299) | Permafrost microbial communities from Stordalen Mire, Sweden - 812S3M metaG (Illumina Assembly) | ecosystem: Environmental > Terrestrial > Soil > Wetlands > Permafrost | place: Sweden... | reverse complement strand
CTCCGTCGTAACGGCGGAACGGATCTGGCTGTTTAGCCCAATCCAGGTATCCAAGCGAGGCGGCATAACGGTGGTAGTGGTGCTTTGTTCTCTCGTGGTAAGCTACCACGACTTGCTCGGCAGGAAGGTCGAGGTCGTCTCTGTCCATTTTCAACATAGAATCAGGAGGGGTATTTGCTTCCATGTCCATGTGAGAGATTAGATACCATAAAATGCGCTCGCGGTTTTTGTTGCTCGCGGGTTTAGAGTCGCCTATCGGGGATGGGTAAACCCCGCGCCTTCAGGCGGCGGTAGCACTTGTTCTTGCCTTTTAGCCCTCTTCTGGCCACAAGGGACGGAGTGAGCACAAAGGCGTTCAGGATACTGCTATTTACCGCTGTATATCTTCGCAGGCGATCAACTGCTGTGTGCGCGGCTCAGGCGGTCGAATCTGAACGGCGCTGCCGGCGCGCTCGATGAGATAAAGCGCATCGTGGCCCAGTTGCGCGCCCGCTGGTCGAAGGTACCCATCGTGCTGTGCGGCGACTCGGGCTTCTGCCGCGAGGAGCTGATGGCCTGGTGCGAAAGCCAGGAGACCCGAGTGGACTTCCTGTTCGGACTGGCGCGCAACAGCCGGCTTCAGAAGATCGTCGGCCGGCAGATGCACGAAGCCAAACTGGAACATACCGCGACCGGCGAAGCGGCGCGCGTGTTTACCGAGTTCGACTACCAAACCTGCAAGAGCTGGGCCAGACCACGACGCGCTGTCGCCAAGGCCGAGTATCTGGATAAGGGCGAAAACCCACGCTTCGTCGTCACTTCGCTCGGCGCCGACAACTGGGCCGCGCGTGAGTTATACGAGCAGTTCTACTGCCAGCGCGGCGAGATGGAGAACCGCTTAAAAGAACAGATGTGCCTGTTCGCCTACCGTATGATGGTAGGCACTGATTGGGTCTGGGTGCACGAAGATCGTTGAATAACGAGGAACTGGTCACCGTCGATGGAGAACAAGCCGAAGAATCTAGGCCGGGCCTATCTAGTTGGGAAGTTGCAGGCTCGGGGCCTGTCTCGCCGCCAGTCGGTGTTGATAGTGAACGTAATACTGGAGCGGATGATTCATGCGCTTCGTCGCGGGTGGGAAGTGGAGTTTCCGCTCGGCAAGTTGATGCGTGTAAAGCGGCACTTCAGCAAGCTCTGGAACGCTATCGATGACTGGCCGGCGAATCGAGATCCGCACACGATCGTGCACGAACTGGACGAGGCCGGAACTCGGGAGTTGCATCCTTGGGCGTGGCCGAATACCGGTACTGCAAACGCACGATCTCAACGTTTGATGAATTCCAGCTCCCGTGCTCGGAGAAAGAGTATGGAAGCGAATGCAGTGTGATTCATGGCAAAGCCCGGTTGGTATCGACGCAGATAGTGAATTCTCGGGGATGTGTGAGCGTCAATGGAGAGGGCGGGGAACACCCTGAACAAGGGATATATTGTCCGCAAGTTGTGTGAGCGGGGGTTGTCTCGCCGCCGGTCGGTGCAGATTCTCAACTTCATTCTCGATGAATCGGCCGCAGCGCTCGCACGCGGCGAAGAAGTGGAGTTTCCATTCGGATCTCTGCAACGGGTCCATCATCCGCACACGAAGACGGACGGATGGTTCCTGGGCAGGAACACTACCATCTACAAGAGACCTTATACCGTGGCTCTTGAGGTCGACGCCGAGGGCGAGGCGCTGGTGAATAAGAAGAGGGAAGTAGTACAGCCGCCGCGAGCGCCCACAGCGCGAGCGGGCTATACCGGTCTTCGAATACCTGTCCGTTTACCTCCCAGGCCTGGCCGACCCTTACCGAGAGTGACCCGGACATCGGGAGCTGAATGGGGCGCGTGCGGGCTGCAAGGTTGTGCGCAGTCGCTGGATTCTAACGGGGTACCCCGATCTCGGCACCAGAGCCGAGGTGGGCTGGACGGCCAAGGGTGGGTATCCGCAAAGCCACTAAGCGTTGAGCAAAACAGAACAGACGGTGTCCTTGGATCTAGCCGAGCATAGGCAAGACACTTGTGTAATGGGCCTATAGTGCCCGAAGCACGTCCCGAACGTTGCGGCCTTTTTCCGGGGAAGCGACTCGGGGCCTGAGTTGCAGCTCAGACTGTTCGGAATGCCCTCTTCCTGTTGAAAAACTATGATGGCCTTTTGGGTCGATCACTGCAATTCAGATTCCGCTTTCGGGACGCATCGAAGGAGGTACCGTGCTGACGACCAATACGAGCAACTCCGCATTCGACGTTGCTGCTTTCCTCTCCCACGCAGGTCTTGGCCGACACATCGTCGAATTGAAGGAGAAGGAGAACCTCTTCACTCAGGGGGACCTGGCAGACTCCCTCTTTTATCTGCAGCATGGGCGTGTAAAGCTAACCGTAGTTTCGCACAGTGGCAAAGAGGCCACTATCACGCTGCTCTCTTCCGGTGACTTTGTTGGCGAGTCGGCGCTGGCCTCCGTGCCTCGGCTGCGTTTGTCCACGGCCACCACCCTCACCAACTGCACAACTCTCAGGATTACGAGGGAGGAGATGATCCATGTCATGCACCAGGAACATGAGTTCTCCGACTTGTTTCTGAAGTTTCTGCTGGAGCGCAGTATGCGTACCCAGGCTGACCTGGTGGACCAGCTCTTCAATATGAGCGAAAAGCGTTTGGCGAGGATTCTGATGTTGATGGCGGAGTTCAGCAAGCCGGGTGAACCGGAGGCCTTCATTCCTCCCATCACGCAGGAAACCCTTGCCGAGCTGGTCGGAACTACACGGTCCCGGGTCAGCTTCTTCATGAATCGCTTTCGCACACTCGGCCTCATCGACTACGGCAACAACGGTCGCATCCAGGTACACAAGTCGCTGCTCAATGTTGTCCTGCTCGATCAGTTGCCCGAACACAACGCAGAGAAACCACAGCTTCCTTCTGTTGCATGAGGCTCTCCTGATCGGACGAAGTGTCACTGCTGGGTATGAGCGGAATTAGATAGCAAGATCATTCACTGGATAGCTCTTAGTGGTCGCCAACGGCTGGGACCACCGGCGGCATCCATGCGTTTGGTCTGACGCTTACGGTACATTCGCCGCTTTCCAAGAGAAGAAAGTTAGGTCAGGTCAGCGTGCTGGTTTTGGGGCCACCGTGAACGGCATGGCCCAATTCCAGAGTCTCATTGTAGATTTCTCGGGCGATGGTGGCGCTGACGGGACGTGAAAGCAGGAAACCCTGAACAGAATTGCAGCCCAACTCGCGAAGTTGACTCAGTTGCTCATCAGTCTCGACTCCCTCGGCGATAACTTTCAATCTGAGTGAATGGGCCATTTCTACGATTGCCTTCACGATATCAGCGCTATCAGTTCCGGCGCTCATTTCGCGAACAAAGGATCGGTCGATTTTGAGCGTATCGAAGGGAAGCTGCTGGAGGTAACTCAATGAAGAGTAACCGGTGCCGAAGTCATCAATTTCAAGCCGGACCTTGATCGCCTTCAACCTGCTGAGAGTCGTCAGGGTTTGCTCAGCATTCCCTATGAGAGAGCTTTCTGTCACCTCCAGCGACAAAGCCTCCGGATTCAGTCCGGACTCGGCCAATGCCAATTCGACTTCCTCTACGAGTCGAAGATCGGAAAGATGGCGCGCGGAGATATTGACGTTAATCGTGAGAGGGGAAACGGAAGAGAAGCTCCTGTGCCATTCAGCCATCTGCCGGCAAGCTTCGCGCAAAACCCAGCGATCGAGAAGGATGATGAGATCGCTCTCCTCGGCAACGGGAATGAATTCTCCAGGGTAGATCAACCCACGTTCAGGGTGATTCCAGCGAATAAGTGCCTCGAACCCGCAGATGCGATTGCTGCTAAGCGAGACAATTGGCTGGTAGTGAAGGACAAGTTCATTATCGTCGATGGCCTTGCGCAGTCCGAATTCGGTCTCGATTCGAGAGATGACCCGATCGCGCATTGCCTCGTTGAAGTACTCAACGCGCCCTTTGCCGTTTGCTTTGGCTTGATACATCGCCGTGTCAGCATTGCGGAGGAGGTCTTCTGGGGTGTTGCCGGTGGAACCAAGGGCAATTCCTATACTGGCCGAGACAGACATCCGTCGCCCCTCCAGGAAGAATGGCTCGCTAAGCCGTTCAAGGATTCGCAACGAGACTGTGGCTGGGTCGGCCTCGCTTTGGATATGGGTGAGGAGAATGGCGAACTCGTCTCCACCAACGCGCGCCACAATGGACTGTCCCTGTTCGCCTCCTCGGATGCTTGCGCGAATGCAAGCGCGCACCCGCCGAGCAACATCAACTAACAGCTCATCGCCCGCCGTGTGGCCCAGGCTATCGTTGACCCGCTTGAACTGGTCAAGATCGAGAAACAGGACAGCGAAAAGTGAATTTTGCTCCAGTGCGGTCTCGATTGCGGCCTGAAGGCGGTCGATGAAGTAAAGGCGGTTTGGAATTCGGGTGAGCGGGTCAGAGATCTTGCCTTCTGTGATGTCAGTTTGCGAACCCGCCATGCGAATAGCTTTCTCTTCTGAATCCCTGAAAGCGATACCTCGACTGAGCATCCAGACAAAATCGCCCGACCCATGGCGCATGCGATATTCACTGACGAATTCTGGAGTTTCACCATTGCAATGAGCCATCATCTCCGTCCGGACCCGGTCACGGTCATGTGCGTGAACGTGGCCGAACCACTCTTCAGGGCTGGACCAGACTCCGCTCACGGAGTAGCCGAGCATATTATTCCAGCGTGGAGAGAAGTATATCTCGCCCGAGATTAGGTCCCAGTCCCAGAGTCCGTCATTTGCGCCCTTGGCAGCAAGGGCATACCGTTCCTCACTTACCCGAAGCGACTTGAGGGCGTCGTTGAGTGCGCGTTCACGCGATTCGATCTGGGAGAGCATTTCGTTGAACGAACTAATCAAGAGTCCAGTCTCGCCGCCCGCGCCGGATTTAGCGCGAACGGAGTAGTCCTTCTCAGTTGAAACACGGTGTGCGACGGCGGCCAACTGCACCAAGGGAGTACCAATTGAGACCGCGAGGCGCAAAGAAGCCAGGAACGTGGTTAGGACGGAGAGTAGTAGGACGAGGGTGGCGATTTTAACGTATTCAACAAATTGAGATCGAAGATCACTCATATCGAAAACCAAGGCGATCGATCCCGTACGTTGGCCGTTGAGCAAGACCCCGCGAAAAAGCGCGACTGACTTGCGGTCGAAATAAGCGCCGTCGGGGCGTAGACCCGTAAGGATGAATCCGTTCTGACTGCTATTTTTCCTGCGGTATTCCGCAAAGCTGTTTCCTTTTTCGTCGTAGAGGCAGGCAACAAGGACGTGCGGCTCGGTAGCCAGTGCGCCTAGCAATTCCTGAGCGGTTTTCTTATCTTCAAATGCAAGAGAGGCAGCAGAATTGGCGCCCAGGGTATCGGCCAGGGCGGTAAGTTCACGGACGGCGCTCGAACGGTAACTTGTGCGCTCGTAGAAGCCGAAGCCAAAGGAAGCAAGCAGCACCGCAAGTCCGCTGGCGAAGAGGATCAGGAGAGTGAGATTGAGGCGGATGGATAAGTTACTGATGTGTATCAATTCACTGTCCCCCTTTCGCCTGGTCACCAAGAGTCACTGATTTGGCGAGAAGAAGGAGCCTAGAGCTGATCTTGAGGTGGGATGAATCGGCGGCGCCTACGTTGATATCGAAGCGGATTTTATCGTGTTCGAGATGGAGCCTAATGATCCCACCCTCAGAGAGGAAGTCATCGGATTCACCGACTGTTAGAACCGGTTGGCCGCGCAAGTTCCTGAGGACTGCGACCTGACGCCGGCCCTCATCCCGGCCCATGAAGAGAATGCTGCAGCGCTGGGCAAGTTGCGCCTGATGCAGCAGGCGCACATGCACTACTTGGGTTCCGATCCGTTTGCCCTCTAGGATGCTTTGCAGTTCCTGGAGGTGCGGCTCGTCGTCGAAGATACACAGGTTGAAAGATTGGTCTCCGGAGTTGGATGCGTCAGAGGGCCAGTCTACAAGCTGGGCGAAGTGGAAAAGGAATGCAGCCTTGACTTTGTACTCGTCCGTTGCGGTTTGAGCGCATGCGGGCTTCAATAAATCTAAAGCGAGCACTACCACCGTGAGAAGTATGAGCGCCTGAGCCAGATTGAGGGCTCGACGAACCGCTTCCACCGCCGGGTTTGTAGATACGCAAAACAGAAGACGCCCCCCTTTTTAGAAAGACCACGTAAATTTGGCGTACGCGGATCGACGCATTAAGTCGGTTTGCACGGTGGCGTTGGGACCGGCATATTCAGGGTGAAGGCTCTTCGTGAGGTTCTGCCCTATAACGCTTAGGGAAAAGCGTTCCCCGGCATTCCAGATTAAGCTTGTATCGACACGGGTGTACGAGGGAATGGACACTGCCGGGAGCCGGTTGACGAAGTACGTGGAGGCATTCCACTGGAGGCCACGCGCGAGATTTACGCTGGAACGCAACTGTGCCTGGTGATCCGGAGTGCTGCCTTCAGTTCCAGCAGCATCTGTGAAATCCTGGCTCCCCGCAAACGGGTGCAGATGCAGGGAGAAAAATGCATAGCCAGGACTTAGAGTCCAGAAGGTCGCCACCTTCCAATTTGCGAACAGCTCCAATCCGTGGGTTTCTCCGTGCAGCCCGTTCCTGAAGTAGCTGGGAACAAGCAGATTCAAAGACGCCGGATCTGTCTCAATCCTTGCTGCTCCAGGTTCCACTGACACCAGATCCCGATAACGGTTGTAGAAGATGGTCGAATCCACCGATAGCTTGCGCGTCCAGGCATTCCTGTAACCGATCTCGAACGCCGTAAGCCGCTCATTTTTGAAGTTTGGATCCCCGAACAGGCTAACAAGCATGGGCATATTCCCCGGTCCAGGGAGGGCAGCGTAGTTCACCCGGATATCGGTATCGCTTCGGGAAGGAGTGCGGTCGGCGCTCGAGATCGCGCCCCAGACCATGTTCCTGACGTCCGGAGTCCATACCATACGCACTGACGGTTGGAAGCCGATTCCTGTGTAGTCGTTGTGTTCGACCCGTGCTCCCAAACTCAGTTTCAGACGGTCGGGCCGTAAGGCGATCTCATCCTGCACGAATGAACTGAAGAGATGTAAATTGCGGTCCTGAGGAGCGAAGACAATTCGCAGGGTTGGACTTGTGTCATCTGAACTGACCCGGTAGCCGACCCCCCATACCACATCCTGTCGCGGTCCTAGGGCGACATGGTGCTGAAAGTCGATATCGAAGGTATTCACGCCGAGGGCATAGGTTGTATCGCGGCGATTGGTGCGGTCGAAAAAGACTTGCAGTGATGTCTGTGATCGTGGGGATATTGTGCGACTCCATCTGGAGAGCAGATTCCATCCGGAGTAGACGTCGTGCAGGGCGACGGTCTCGGTTTCCGGCGGCGTTATGGACACGGGCGTAGTGGCCATCTCTCCCGCGTCACCTTGGTATGTTTCTCCCTCGGTGGTCACCGAATCCTTCGCCGAGAGTTCGGAATCGGCACGGAATCCACCGTGGACGAGACGCCAGTCGTCCTTGCCGTCGAGTCCCTCCAGTGTTGGAAGGCTATCGTAGTGGAATCCCTCCGCATAGACGCGATAGGCTCCGAGGCCGCGAAGCTTGCCGCCGTATCGAACAGTCTCCGACCCTGTGCTGATATTGCCAATCCCGGCGGAGAGATAGCCGCCCTGAGTGTCGCCTGGTTTTTGAGTGATGATATTGATAACGCCATTCACCGCATTCGATCCCCACACAGCAGCGCCGGGGCCGCGAATGACCTCGATGCGTTCGATGGTGTCGAGAGGGACGATCTGGGAGTCCCAGAAGACGCCGGCGAAAATGGGCGTGTACACAGTGCGTCCATCGACCAGGACAAGAAGCTTATTGGAGTACTGGCCGTTGAAACCGCGAGCGCTCACGGCCCATTTGCCGGCGTCAATCTGAGCTACGTCTAGGCCGGGGACCATGCGCAGAAGATCAGGAATATTGAGAGCGCCGGAACGGCGAATGTCGTCCTGGCTAATGACAAAGATGGCCCCAGGGGCCTGAGAAGTCTTCTGCTCCTTTTTAGACACCGAAGTAACTCTGATATTCATCAAGTCTTCGAGACTCGATTGGGTGAGGTCAGGGCCCGAATTCTGCTGGGGATGGGCGGGAACTGCCGGAAAGGCAATCATTGCGAGCCCGGCCAACATGATGGCGCATCGCGCTCCCGGTCCGGAAAGAGTAGCCGAACAATAACCGGGCAATCTCAGGAAGACACCGCCGCGACAAGAACGAGGTTGAATCATCATTCACCTTCTGAACCAATAACAATCGGTATCTTGATGAATTATCGGCGGCGGGTAGTTCTAAGAACATCCCTAATTCGACACAGGGAATCGGGGTCTTCTGTGACGGCCGTCACATACAGACGGTCAATCTTCGCCCCGAGCAACTACTTTTCGGTGAGCAGGCTCATATAAAAGTTCTTGAGTTGATTTACTGCGACCCGATATGCGCAATTGACATTGAACTGAGAAGCCGGAAGGTAATTAGCGGCGGGAGCAGCGGAAAACGGCCGACTCCAGCCCCGAAAAGGTGGTATATAAGTCGAGTGTCCAGGGATGAAACGAGAAACTCCCTATAGCTCATTAAGTCGGTAACGAAGGCCCGGTGCTACCCCGGAAGTCAGTCCATAACTCACAGTCCTCCGTTGGGAACAACCTGTCCCCACGATTCTTATGCTGTTCTGCTCCCCAAACTGGCAAGGCGAGTTCGGGACACCTGGAAGCGAAAGTAATCCCTCGGGCTACTCTCTTTAACTACCTGCTCAACCGTCGCAGGCCCTGACTACCAAAGCTGGCTCGATAGGGGATAAGTGCAGAGAGTGTTGCTGCTTGCCTGTTCTTTGGACCAAGTCGCACAGGGGGCACCTCATCCGCAGGGAGCAACTGGGAGCTCGGTGCACATCGAGTTTCCAAGCTAGAATGCTCAAGTGGTCTAGTTCTCACTGGGCGGGGTAACCTCCCGGCGGATCGCCTGAGACTATAGTTCGGTATCAACAAAAGAGGGACGGCTCAGCCCGTTGTGGCAAGGGGAGGCAGATGTGGACCTCGCGATTGTACGGAAGGTATTGACGGGTGGAGCATTGACTGTGGTCGTGGTCTTGCTTGTGTCGGCAACAGTGCCGGCACAAGTAACGCCGAACACGAACTTGCCGAAGACGGCAGTTTTGCATGCGACCGTCGCTTAACCTGTTGACCCCTGTTCGAACCCCAAGGGGAGTGCGCGGTGCGGCATCATTCTCTGCCGCAACCACGGCCCGCTTGCATCGAGAGCAAGGGTTCGGCTTACAATGGTCGCATTGCCAGTCCAACCTATCCGCGCGGATTCCGGGGCGCCTGACCCGGTTATCGTCACTGCCAACCGGGCCCCTCTGGTCATGCTTGGCGTGTGCCTGTTGCTTTTGCTGGCCTTTTGTACGGCGACCGTCTTCGTACCGGCCGCCTGGGCGCTTCAGTCCTTTCAAATAGGCATCTTCGTCCTACTGGTTGCTTACTTTGTGGCAGGGGTTCGAAGCGGGAAGAGCCCCTTCGCTGGCGGGCTGGCGCAATGGTTCGTGTACGCAATACCCATTTGGGGTTTGGTACAGATTGCGGTGCATACCACTGCCTCCACCTTCGAGACTCGCGCGAGTGTCCTGAGATGGGCCGCACTTGCCGCGGTGTTCTTTCTAAGTCAAGCTTTCGGCCGCACCAGGTCAGCCCAGCGCGACTTCCTCAGCGTATTTCTTTCGTTCGCGACGGCGATGTCCTTGCTCTGCCTGTTGCAGCTCTCGAATTCCGAGGGGCGCGTCCTCTGGATATTCCCCACGGCATATCATGAGGTTTTCGGAACTTTCCAGTCATACAACAGCTATGCGCAATTTGTTGAGCTGGCGCTGCCTATAGCTCTTTGGCGGGCTCTGCGCGAGGGCTGGCGATCATGGTGGTATGCACCGGCGGGCGGGTTTCTTTATGCATCCGTGATTGGCTCGGCCTCGCGCACGGGGACAGCACTTTGTACGGCTGAGCTTCTGGCTATGCTGATAATTGGACTTGTGAAGTTCCGCGACCCGGAGACGGGCCTGCCGACTCGCTCAACGGCAGCACTTCTGGCAGTGATCCCGGTCCTTGCCTTGGTCTTCGCTTTCGCCGTTGGATGGGAGAGCGTCTGGCTTCGCTTTCAGCAGGATGATCCATTTAGGATGCGTCGCGAGTTTTTCGTTTCTGCTGCTGATATGGCAAAGCATCGACCCTTGACAGGGTATGGCCTTGGGACTTTCCCGAAGGTCTACCAGCGATACGCAATCGAGGATTTTCCGTTTTATGCAAATCACGCCCACAACGACTGGGCGGAGTTTGCCGCCGAGGGTGGAGTACCTTTCCTGTTGATGGTCCTGATTCCTTTTGCGGTTGCTGTTCCAGCAGCCATTCGGAATCCGTGGGGACTGGGACTGATCGCGGTTATGCTGCACGCATGCGATGATTTTCCTTTTCCGCGGCCGGCGGTGTCGGGGTGGATGTTTGCGATTCTCGGACTGCTCTATATGACACGAACGCTAGATCGGAAACGCCTTCGGATTGCCAGGTCTCCCAGCGCAGATGTACTGCCGCCGGTAATCGAACGGACCGGTCCTCAGACGAACGGACGTTAAGAGCGGAAAGCTGTGAAGTGGAGAATCGCGCCAGAATACGATGGCGGAACATGATCAGTCGTGAGATAGCGCAGGAACAGCCAGAATACGACAAACGCAAGCGCAAAGATCGAGATCACTACCAATTGACGAACGAGGCGCTTTTTCGTGCGAGTGCGAATGAGCTTCTTGGGCCGACTGCGCCTTTTTGATGCAGGGGGCGACTCCGGAACAGCCTCAGTGGTAAGGGAGGTAAAGAATCGGTGTCCGCATGTCCGGCATCGGTACGGCTCAAGCCTGAGAGCGCGCTTGAAAGTATCGCCCCAGTGAGGGCGTTTCGATGGACGGATCTTCGCACTATCGCATTTTGGACAGGTCATGATGGTTTAAGAGCCTGGATCAGGATTGATCTAACAGTGAGCGTACCGGAAATTCGAGGAGTGCCTGGAACGCGCCGGTAAGCGAGACGAAGCAATACTACAGAAGAAGCAGGGGGAATGGAGAACCCCATCGCTGAATTCTTCAATTCGTCGCTGGAGAGATCGGGAGAGCGCGCCAGGATCGTGTTCGATTTTACATCGATGATCTGCCACTCGAGCCCCGTGCCCGCCCCGATCTCTGACGTCTGATAGACGTAGTTCATCGAGTAGTTGCCGGGCGTCAGGGCCACGGCCTGCTCAGCGACATAGCATTCCTCGGGCTGGGTTCCGGTGAACTCGGTCTCGAGACCCAAGGGCCCCGACAGCGATCGAAGCCCCGGATACACGGGAATGGACCAGTCGAAGCTGACTGGGAGTGGCTTCCTTGCGAATGCGGCGTTGTTGGGCAACGTGTTGTCCGCTTCCACCCAGTGTTGCCGGATAAGCTGATGCCACAAGGCATTGGCCGAATTGCCATCGTTCGAAGCAACCAACCGGTTGACAACAGAGAAAATCAGCGGTAGATCCGTCTCCGGGGCGCCGGAGTTGACCAGGTGAGGAGCAACGCTGGCGACAGCCTGGAGTTGATCCTTGGCCAGCAGAAAACCAATATACTGCCGGATCATTTCGGGCTTTTTGTTGAGAATTGCGGCGGAGATTCTTTCAGGATCGGGCGAAACACGCCAGCATAACTCAAACAGCGCTCCCATATCGTCCGCGGGCATCTCTGCTGCGCTTCGCGCCCAGGCCCAGAACTTTGGCATGTCGTCGCGGCGAAAATAGTAGTTAGCAAGAGCCCACCGGGGTGGCCACGAGTTGTCGACCGCATAAGCGTCGAGCAGCAGTCTTTCAGCGTCGGCAAAATCCTCTTTCGACTCATACTTCAGCGCCAATTCGATGTCCGCTTGGGCATCGTAGGGGTAGAGGTGCAGCGACGTTTCCAGCAGGCCACGGGCGTCCGCACGATCGAATTGGGCGAGGCGCATGTAATACTCCCATCCGTCGGGCTCCAGACGAATCGCTGACCGTATTGATTCCTCGTTATCTTTTTGGAAGAGGTAGTCCGCACGAGCGAAATGCCAGGAACTCCAGATTCCGAGGCAGAAGGCACCAGCGATCATGACTCGCAACGCGACCCAAACCGAACGGTGAAGGAGTGACGTCATAGATGATCCGAAAGCATAGCATTTCGAACGGCACTTTCACTAAGCTCCGCAGAGAACGACGTCTTAATGGCATTCAACGTTGGAGCTGCGATTCTGCGCTCAATCCGTCCGACGGCACCGAAAGACTGGGATCGTTAAGAACTCTGAGTTGAATGCGATCAGCCGGAGCTTCTAGATTGAGAGTTAGTTAACTCTCTACCGTGGATTTGGCGCAGTTATATGTGATTTGCATTACATATTACTCCCAATCCAACGCGAATACGATTCCCAAGCAGCAAATTCACTTGCTTTGCACTGGAAAAGGGTCTATACCGGGGACATCTAACGTCCGAGGTGTGAGTGTGTCAGGACTCTTGGTCCGGGAGACACGAAATTGGTTCAGGAGACACGATCAGGAGACACGAAATGATCGATAAGTTGAAGGTCTTGGTAGTGGTGCTTTGCATGCTCTCCTTCGCGGAGGCGGGAACGGTTTCGATCGGCACCGCCAGCGCTCGGGGGGACATGCGCGTGGACAGCCATATAGTCAAAGGCGGCGCTACACTCTTTGATGGCTCAGTGGTGGAAACGGGCCAGGCTTCCGCGGATTTGCACCTCGGCGAAGGCACCGAGATCACGATGGCCTCAAGCTCCCGCGGCACGCTGTATCGCGATCACCT
>Ga0182030_10019459_pt1 | contig 12911 bp, 9 predicted proteins | sample 812S3MmetaG_FD_121299 | JGI IMG/M metagenome (GOLD analysis project Ga0182030, IMG submission 121299) | Permafrost microbial communities from Stordalen Mire, Sweden - 812S3M metaG (Illumina Assembly) | ecosystem: Environmental > Terrestrial > Soil > Wetlands > Permafrost | place: Sweden... | reverse complement strand
TGCAGGTCTCGACCGACGAGGTGTACGGGTCGATCGAGACCGGGTCGTTCACGGAACGATCGCCGCTTGAGCCGTCGAGCCCGTACAGCGCCTCCAAGACGGGCGCCGACCTGCTCGTCTCCAGCTACTTCCACACCTACGGGATGCCCGTCACCATCTGCCGCGGCTCCAACAACTACGGCCCCAACCAGTACCCCGAGAAGCTGATCCCGTTGATGATCCTCAACGCCCTGCACGGCGACAAGCTGCCCGTGTACGGCGACGGCATGCAGGTCCGCAACTGGATTCACGCCAGTGACTTTGCAGCCGCCATCGGGCACGTGCTGCTGCACGGCGAGGCCGGCGAGGTCTACAACGCGGGCGGCCCCGACGAGGAGGCCAACATCACCGTCGTCAAGCGCATCATCGAACTCACCGGCGCCTCCGAGGATCAGATCGAGCACGTCACCGATCGCCCCGGCCACGACGTGCGCTACTCGCTCTCCTCCGCCAAGGTCAGAGCGCTCGGCTGGAGCCCGCAGGTGCGCTTTCAGGAGGGCCTGGAAGAGACTGTGGCGTGGTACCGCGAGAACACCTGGTGGTGGGAGCCGATCCGCTCCGGGGACTATCGCGCCTACTACGAGCGCCAGTACGGCCGCGCCCTACAGCCCTGAGATCTTCCACTTCCCGGCTTCCTTCACAAGCGAGAGCTTCTGGAGCTTGCCTTTGCCTTCGTGAATGCTTTTCACTTCAGCCGTAGCGGAGGTCTGATCGGCGGCGATGTGGATCGACTTCACCGACACTTCCATGCTGTCGATCTCCGCCAGCTGCGTTTTGATCGCCGCTTCGCAGTGCGCGCTGCCGCCGAGGCGGCTGACCACTGAGGCGGCGAGGTCGTCCGCGCAGATCTTCTTCGGTTCGGAGGCCGTGGCGTCCGTCTGCAGGTTGGCTACCGTCTGCGCAACGGTCTGTTCGCCGCCTTTGAAGGCGCTCGTGGAGACCGTGCTCGCACACGCTCCCAGCACGACGGCCGACAGCGGTGCGCAGGCGTAGAGGAGCAGCCGGGAGACGGTCACGAGCGCAGCCTACCCATCACTGCTGCGCTGCGCCCACGCGGGCGTCCTCGCCGCGCAGGAAGTGCTTGCTCAACATCGTCAGCTGACCCTGGTAGTTGGAGCCGATCTCCTTGCCGTAGAGCACGTCCGGCTCGCCCGCCATGCGCTCGAAGGCCAGCTTGCACACGGGCTGGCCGTGCTCGACCATGAACGGCACGTCGCGCGCGCGCACCTCCAGCGCCGCCCTGCTGCCGCTCGTGCTGCTGTCGTGGCTGTAGCCGAAGCCGGGGTCGAAGAAGCCGGCGTAGTGCGTGCGCAGCTCGCCCGCCGTGGGGTCGTAGGCGAGCATCTCCGCCGCATAGGCCGGTGGTATGGAGACGCCCTCCGCAGACAGCAGCAGGTAGAAGATCTCCGGCTCCAGCACGATCCTGCCGCCGCGCTCGGGATGCACGGGCTCCCAGTAGTCGCGCCACGACAGCGCCCCCACGTGCGTGAGGTCGATCGGCAGGCTGTTCTTCTTGGCGCGGTAGCCCACGATCCGCTCCGCCGGGCCCGACACGTCGAGGCTCAGGAACAGGCCGCTCGCCAGCGACAGCGCCGCCGCGCCAAGCGGCTCGGAGTCGAGATACAAGAGCGGCGTGCGCGCATGCAGGCTCAGCAGCTCCTCGTCGCTCAGCTGCGCGTCCGCCGACATCAGCCTGATCTGGTTGAGCGCGAGCCCCGTCTTCACGCGGATCGCAAACGTGCGCGGCACGACCTCCAGATACAGCTGGCCCTCATAGCCCGAGGAGATCTCGTCGAAGCGGTGGTTGCGGTCCGTGAGTACGCGCGTGAACACGTCCAGACGCCCCGTGGAGCTCTTTGGGTTGGCCTTCGCGCGGATGCCATCCGGGAGGCGCAGCTGCTCGATCAGCGGCACCAGGTAGGGACGGTCGCGCTCCAGCGTGGCGCCGTCGCGCAGGTCGATCCGTTCGAAGGCCAGGTCCTCGATCTTGTCCTCCACGGTGGAATGGCTGTCCGGCAGGAAGCTGCAGCGCAGCGCCCACGCGTACTCGCCCAGGCGAAGGTCCACGCTCGCCGGCTGCACCGACTCCGCCGGTATCCGCCACTCGCCTGCCCACAGCCATTCGCCGGCTATCGCCTCGCGCAGCCGTTGCGATGGCAGCACTCCCACGAGTTCTTCCAGGGAGGCGCGCGCCGGGTCGAGATCGGCGCTCGGTGTCGCTGCTGCGCTCACGTTGATGCTCGCTCGCTCATGCGCGTGTGAGTCTAGATGGTTGATTCCACGTTCGTGCACCGCTGGATGGCACGTATGACCGGCGGCGGCCGGTGTCCTCGGGCTTGCCCTTGCCACCAGCAAGGGCTTCGCCCTGCGTCCGTGGCCGCCTTGGCCCTCCGCACCCCCAGAACACGGCACACGACCGTGCAATCAACCATCAGTGGCCGTCGAATTTTCGCCGCACGACACTGAGGGAGCCGCAGCTCCCCCAGTGCGCGCGCCGCGCAGCGGCGCTACTTCTGCTCGTCGTCGCGCCTGTAGCCCAGACGCGCGGAGATACGGTCGGCTGTCGACACCAGGTGCGGCCCCAGCGCGTCCACCATCTCCTCCAGCGAGATCGTCGAGCGGCTGGCCGACAGGTTCACCGCGGCCACCACCTCACGCGCCTCGTTGCGCACCGGCGCCGCGATTGCGTACAGGTCTGCCGCAAGCTCCTGGTCGCCGACCGCGAAGCCCGCAGCCTGCACCTCCTCAAGCTCCTCGCGCAGCGCCTTCTTGGTCGTGAGCGTGTTGGGTCCGCGTTTGGCCAGCTTCATCTCGCCGATCAGCTCGCGCTGCTGCTGCTCGGGGATGTTCGCCAGCAGCAGCTTGCCCATCGCCGTGCAGTAGGCGGGCAGGCGCGAGCCGGGGTGCAGGTTGAGGTCCGTTGCGCCCTGGCCGCGGCGGAAGCTGCGCACACGGTCCACATACAGGACGTCGGTGCCGTCCAGCACGCCGAGGCTGACCGTGTAGGAGCTGCGCTGACGCAGTTCCTCCAGATACGGGTGGGCGTGCTCGCGCAGGCCCGTGGAGTTCAGCGCCGACATGCCGAGGTCCGTCACTCGCAGCCCCAGGCGGTACTTGCGCGAGGCGCCCTGCTCAAGGTAGCCGAGCGCCACCAGCGTGATCACGTAGCGGTGCGTCGTCGAGCGGCTCATTCCAAGCTCGTCCGCAATGTCGGCAATTCCCAGCACAGGGCGCGCGGGCGTGAAGCAGCCCAGGATCGCCAAGCCGCGCTCCAGCGACTGCGAGTAGCGGGGTTCGCGCAAGCTTGGGATCGACCAAGCGGGCTCTTGACCGTCTTTTGTAGCTTTCGCAGTGGATGAACCAGTTCTGGGCATTGGCAGAGTTCCTGTCTTTCCGGGGTAGACTTCCCCTAGCGGGAGAAGTTCCACGTCTGTTAAATGGATCGTAGTTCGATATATCGCCGTAGACAATTATAAACACTAGACTGTCGAGGATGCGGTGTCCTCATCCCTGTCGTGTCTGCGAATGCCCGCTCAGACCTACCGCTATGCCGAACTCGGGCGGTGCTCGGAAGACATTCATGTTTCTTCTTCTACCCGTTTGTCGGTAGATATTCAAGAATCGGAAACGACCCTGGCGGCAGCCCGCCATGCGGAACTAGAGTCATCACCCGAACCCTTGACCATCGCCCAACCTCTCCGGCGATGCTCAGGAGAGATCGAGGCGTCCCCCCGATGCCGAGGTCTCCGCGGGCGTCGTAGCCCTCACCGGCCACGGCGTCCGTGAAGGCCTGTCCGCCCCGCGCGGCGCCGGCCTCGCGCTACGCTCGCAATCGTGGCGCTCGAGAACTTCAATCCGCGCACCCGTGCCTGGTTCGAGCGCGCCTTTGCCGCCCCCACGCTCGCGCAGCTGCAGGCCTGGCCGGCGATCGCGCGCGGCGAGCACGTGCTCCTGTCCGCGCCCACCGGCTCAGGCAAGACGCTCGCCGCCTTCCTGTGGGCGCTGGACCGTCTCGCCACCGAGCCCGCCGCCGCTGAGGCCGGCACGCGCACCGGCACGCGCGTGGTCTACGTCAGCCCGCTGAAGGCGCTCGCCTACGACATCGAGCGCAACCTCAGGGCGCCGCTGCGCGGTATTGGCGCCGAGGGGGTGAGCGTCGGCATCCGCACCGGCGACACCCCACAGCGCGAGCGCGCCGCCATGCAGCGCCACCCCCCCGACATCCTCGTCACCACGCCCGAGTCGCTCTACCTGATCCTCACCTCGCGCGCGCGGGAGATGCTCACGAACGTGGAGGCCGTGATCGTCGATGAGATCCACGCCGTCGCGCACTCCAAGCGTGGCTCGCACCTGGCGCTCACGCTCGAGCGACTCGAGGCGCTGGCGCGTACGGATTTCACCGCTGATATGGCCACTACTGTTTCCAATTCACAGAATTCCGGCCCGCCAGATCGCCGGCCGCAGCGCCGAGGCATCCAGCGCATCGGCCTCAGCGCCACACAGAACCCGCTGGAGGAGATCGGCCGCTTCCTCGTGGGCCCGCACCGGCAGGTGACGATCGTGGACGCAGGCGCCGCGGCCGAGGGCGGCACGCGCAAACTGCTCGATCTGCGCATCGAAGTGCCGGTGGAGTCGATGACCGAACCGGGAGCCGCGCCGGCCGCGGCGGGCATCATCCGAGGTGGGGAAGGTTCTACAAACCCTGAACTCACCGGTGCGGCGGCCGCCTCCGTCGCTCCCCACGACCCGCTGGAGCCGCTCCCCGGCGGCGAGTCCACGCGCGGATCGATCTGGCCTGCCATCTACCCCGAGCTGCTGAAGCTCGTGCGCGAACACAACTCCACGATCGTCTTCGTCAACAACCGCCGCGCCGCCGAGCGCGTGGCGCTACGCCTCAACGAGCTCGCCGCGCGTGAGGACGAGGAGGCCAACCCGCAGAGCGTGGAGTCCGAGCACGGCGGCCACACCACCCGCGAGATCGCCCGCGCCCATCACGGCTCGCTCGCGCGCGAGGAGCGCACGAAGGTGGAGGAGCTGCTGAAGGCTGGGGAGTTGCCGTGTCTGGTGGCCACCAGCTCGCTGGAGCTGGGCATCGACATGGGCGCCGTGGACCTTGTGCTGCAGATCGAGTCGCCCAAGTCGGTGGCACGCGGGCTACAGCGCATCGGCCGCGCGGGGCATGGCGTGGGCGAGGTCAGCCGCGGGCGCATCTTCCCGAAGTTCCGTGGCGACCTGCTCGAGTGCGCGGTGGTCGTGCGGCGCATGCACGAAGGGCTGATCGAGCCCACCGTCGTGCCGCGCAACGCGCTCGACGTGCTCGCCCAGCAGATCGTCGCGATCGCCGTCTCCGCGGAACCGGACGGCGTGGCAGTGGATGAGCTGTACGCGCTCGTCACCGCCACGCACTCCTACGCCGAACTCTCACGCGAGTTGCTGGAGAACGTGCTCGACATGCTGGACGGGCGCTACCCGTCGAAAGATTTCGGCGAGCTGCGCGCACGCATCGTGTGGGATCGCGTCGCCAGCTGTATCCGTGCGCGCAAGGGCTCGCGCCAGCTGGCAGTCGCCAACGCCGGCACGATCCCCGACCGCGGCCTGTTCGCCGTCACGCTCCCCGACGGTCGCCGCGTGGGGGAGCTGGACGAGGAGATGGTCTACGAGGCCCGTCCTGGGCAGGCCTTCCTGCTCGGCGCCTCCAGCTGGCGCATCGAGGAGATCGGCCGCGATCGCGTGATCGTCACCCCCGCCCCCGGCGCGCCCGGCGCGGTGCCGTTCTGGAAGGGCGACACGATCGGGCGCCCCAGGGAGCTGGGCGAAGCGATCGGCGCCTTCTCGCGCTGGGCCGTGGAGCAGGACGCCGACACGCTGGAGCACGACTACGACCTCGACGCACGCGCCGCGCGCAACCTGCTCGCCTACCTGCGCGAGCAGCAGCAGGCCACGCGCGTGCTGCCCAGCGAGCGCACGATCGTGATGGAGCGCTTCCGCGACGAGATCGGCGACTGGCGCCTGTGCCTGCTCTCCCCCTACGGCGGGCGCGTGCACGCCGCCTGGTCGCTCGCCATCGCCGCCCGCATCCGCGAGCGGCTGGGCATCGAGGCCGATGCCATCTCCTCCGACGACGGCATTGTCATGCACCTCCCCGATCTCGATGCCGAGGATGACGGCGATGTGCAGGCGCGCGGCGGCTGGGACACGATCGCGGAGCTCGTGATGCTGGAGCCCGAGGAGGCCGAGCGCGCGATCATGGCCGAGCTTGGCGACTCCGCGCTGTTCGGGGCGCGCTTTCGCGAGAACGCGGCGCGCGCGCTGCTGATCCCCCGCGCCTACCCCGGCCGGCGCACGCCGCTGTGGCAGCAGCGGCTGAAGGCGCAGAGTCTGCTGGAGGTGGCGCGCCGCTACGCCGACTTCCCGATCGTGCTGGAGACCTACCGCGAGTGCCTCAGGGACGTGCTCGACGTGCCGGGCCTGGAAACGCTGTTGCGCGGGCTGCACGGCCGCGAGATCTCGCTCGTGGAGGTGGAGACGCAGACGGCCTCGCCCTTTGCCTCCTCGCTGCTGTTCGACTACGTCGCCACGTATATGTACGAGGGCGACGCGCCCAACGCGGAGCGCCGCGCCGCTGCGCTCTCGCTCGACCGTGACCTGCTGCGCGATCTGCTCGGGCAGGAGGAGCTGCGCGAGCTGATCGACCCCGCCGCGCTGGTGCGCATAGAAGACGATCTGCAGCACCGTTCTGAGATCGCCCAGGCCACCAGCCGCGACCGGCTGCACGACGTGCTGCGCCACGTCGGCGAGCTGTCGCGGGCGGAGGTCGAGGAACGCGTTCTGGATGGCATCGATGCCGACGCGATGCTGGAGCAACTCGTGCGCGAGCGGCGCGCGATCCGCATGCGCGTGGGCGGCGAGGAGCGCTATGTGGCGGCCGACGAGGCCGGGCTCTACCGCGATGCGCTCGGCGCCGTGCCGCCCGGCGGCCTGCCGGAGGCGTTCCTCGCCGAGGTCCCCGACGCCCTGCGCGAGCTCGTGGCCCGCTACGCACGCACGCACGGTCCCTTCACCACCGAGGAGCTGCACGCCCGCTACCGCCTCGACGCGGCCGCCGTGCTGCGCGAGCTGGAGCGATCCGGCCTGCTCGTGCGCGGGGAGTTGCGCCCCGGCGGCAGTTCCCGCGAGTGGTGCGACGTGGAGGTGCTGCGCCGCATCAGGCGCGCCTCGCTGGCGGCGCTGCGTAAGGAGATCGAGCCCGCCGACCAGCGTCGTCTGGCCGCCTTCCTGCCCTCCTGGCAGGGCGTCGATCGCCACTCCGGCGCGGGCGCGGGCGTGGATCGCCTGCGCGAGGTGCTCGTACCGCTGCAGGGTCTCGCGCTGCCGGTGGAGATCTGGGAGCGCGACGTGCTCCCCCGCCGCACCGGCGCCTATTCGCAGACGTGGCTGGACGCCCTCTGCGCCAGCGGCGAGGTCGTGTGGGTGGGCGCGGGCTCGCTGGGGCGCTCGGGGCGCGTGGCGCTCTACTTCCGTGAGGACGCGGCCGCAATCGGCCCGCCGCCGGGTACCCCGGCCAACAGCGCGCCGCCGAGCGAGCGCGAGCATGAGCTGATCCGGGAGCTGCTCGCCGCCGGCCCCTCCTTCTTCACCGACCTGCTCGTGCTGGACAGCTCCGCGGAGGCGCTGCGCGAGGCGTTGTGGGACCTGGTGTGGGCAGGGGAGGTCACCAACGACGCTTGGGCGCCGCTGCGCGCGCCCCGGCTCACGCTCGCCCGCAGCGATCGCTCCGCAGCCGGGTCAGGAGGCTCGCCGGCGGGCCAGAGCGCCTACCCGAGCCTCGCCGGCGCCTCCTCCCGCCGCCAAAGTGCGGGCCGCCCCCGCTTCGGCCCCCGCCGCCACGGCGCGCACACGCAGGTACAGGGCCGCTGGTCGCTGGCGGAGCGCGTCTTCGCAGGCGGCCCGCAGGGACCCTCGGGCGCGGTGGAGCGCAGGCGCACGCTCGCCGAACTGCTGCTGGAGCGCTACGGGGTAGTTACACGCGAGCAGGTGCTCGCGGAGGGCATCCGCGGGGGTTTCGCGCTGCTCTACAACACGTTCGCGGACCTGGAGACGCTCGGCGTGTGCCGCCGCGGCTATTTCGTGGAGGGGATGGGCGGCGCGCAGTTCGCGCTCCCCGGCGCGGTGGAGCGGTTGCGCGCGACGCCTGATGCGCTGCTAGCGCCGGACGCGGACAGAGAAGGAAACAAACGCGTCAGAGTTCTGGCGGCCGCCGATCCCGCTCAGCCCTACGGCGCGGCGCTGCCGTGGCCGAAGCGCGAGGGGCAGGAGCGCCGCCCGGCGCGCGTGGCGGGCGCGTACGTGGTGAGCGTGGAGGAGCAGCCCGTTCTGTACGTGGAGCGCGGCGGCAGGGGCCTGCTGACGCTCACCGCGGAGCCCGAGCCGGTGATGGCGGCGCTACGCGCTTTGGCAGACGCGGTGCGGCATTCGCTGGTCGGTAAGCTGGCTTTGGAGCGCATCGATGGCGAGCCGGCGATCGCGTCGAGCCTCGCACAGGCGCTCCTGGAGTGCGGCTTCCACAGCGGGCCGCGCAAGCTCACGCTGACCGCATGATTCCCATCTCCTGAAGATCGTTGTCTGTCGGACGATTGGGTGGGATGGAGACACTACTGGAACTATCCGAGCCAGCTTGTTATGAAGTACCCCATCGGACCTTGCGAAGAACAGTCAAATCATTTACCTTCTAAAACTGTGGGGATGAGTCGAACAAGGGGCCAGCTCGCACCGCTGTACAGGCGGCTTCCACATGGACCAAATGGCATGGACCGTGAGGAAGTTGCCCGCAACCAGCGTGCGCGCATCTACGGGGGGATGATCGAGTCCGTGGCGCAGCGTGGCTATCACGCCACGACGGTCGCGCACGTGATCGGCCTCGCGGGCGTCTCCCGCCGCGCCTTCTACGAGCAGTTCGCCAACAAGGAGGAGTGCTTCCTCGCCACCTACGACATCGTGGTGGCGCGTGCGCGCAAACGCGTGCTGGACGCCTGGCAGGGCGAGCGCGGCTGGGCCAACCGCATCCACGCCTCCTGCAAGGCGCTGCTCGACGATGCAGCGGAGGCCCCCAAGGGGCCGCGCCTCGTGCTCGTGGACTCGCTCGGCATCGGCCCCAAGGCGCGCGAACGGATGCAGCTCGCGAGCTTCACCTTCGAGCGTCTGATCGCGGCCGCGTTCGCCGTCTCCCCCGACGGTGTGGGCTTCCCGCAGCTGACGGCGCGCGGCATCGTCGGCGGCGTGCGTCACGTGGCGTTCGTGCGCCTGCACGAGCAGCGCGAGCGCGAGCTGCTGTCGCTGACCGACGAAATCCTCGACTGGATCGAGTCCTACCGCACCCCCGCCGCCCAGCTGCTGCGCCCGTTCGGGACGGTCGGCAACGCGCACACGCCGCCGACGCCGGCCGCGTTCCTGGCGCGCGACGACAAGCGTGCGCGCGTGCTCGGCTCGGTCGTGCACCTGACGCTCGACGAAGGCTACGCGCGGCTCACCGACCCGCAGATCGCGCAGTTCGCGGGCATCTCCACGGAGGCCTTCCACAAGCAGTTCACCAACAAGGAAGAATGCTTCCTGGCGGTGCTCGACGAATTCGTGCGCGAATCGGTGGAGGCTGTGAGGCCGAACCTCCAGGACGCGGACTCCTGGCCGGAAGGCGTGTACCGCACGATGGTCGCCTTCGTGGACCATCTCGTCGCCCACCAGGCGCTGCTGCGGATCGCGTTCATCAACCTCTTCGAAGTCGGCCCCGGCATGGTGGGGCGCATGACGCGCTCGGTGGAGGAGTTCACGAAGCTGCTGACGGAGAGCGGTCCCGCGCCACGGCGCGGCCCGGCGATCGCGCACGAAGCGGTCACGGGCGCGGTGTGGGGCATCATCTCCAGCTACGTCTCCAACGACCGGCTCGCGCGCCTGCCCTGCCTGGTCGACCAGCTGGTGTTCACCGTGCTCGCGCCCTACCTCGGGCCGAAAGCCGCGATCGAAGCGATCCAGGCCTGTCGCAAGCCGCTGCGCGCCGTCTGAGGGCCAGAGCGCCGGGCGCCCCGGCCAAGGCGAGGCGGGCTCCGATCCGGCCCGTCCGGGTGCGGACTCTGCGATTGTTGTCCACATGAGCGCCACGGCCGAGCAACCCGCCAGACGGCCGCTGCGCGTCGGCCACAAGGGCGCCGCGCACATCGAGCAGGGGAACACGATCGCGAGCTTCGACGCGGCGCTGGCGCACGGTGTGGACATGATCGAGCTGGACGTGCTCAGCGAGCATCCCGACGGCAGCGGCGAGCTGCTGGTGGGCCACGACTACGAGGATCTGCGCAGCCGCAGGCCGTTGACGTTCGAGCAGGCGCTGGCGCACCTATCCGGAGAGCGCTTCGCGGCGATCGAACTGGACGTGGACGTGAAGATCCCCGGCTACGCGCTGCGCGTGCTCTCGGCACTGCGCGAACACGACCTGGTGGCGCGCACGATCATCAGCGGCATGTTTCCCGCATCGCTGGCGCAGATACGCGCTGCGGAGCCGGCGCTGCGCCTGGGCTGGTCGGTGCCGCGCGTGCGCCGCGACTACACCACCGACATGCTCACCGCCCTCCCCGCCTTCGCAATGCTGACCGGCTACCGCGCCACGCTGCCGCGGCGCGCGCGCACGGCGCTGCTGGAGCGCCGCTACGACGCGATCATGGCGCACTGGCGCGTGGTGACGCGCGGCCTCGTCACGGCGGTGGCGGAAGGCGGGGGACAGCTCTACGTGTGGACGGTGGACGACGCGCGCATGATCGGCAAGCTCACCGCGATGGGCGTCGATGGGATCATCACCAACGACCCGCGCCTGTTCACGCGATCGAGCACGTAGCGGCGTTGTAGCCGGCGGGGTCCGCCCCCGCGAGCGCTTTGTGCCCGGCGCTGGTGGTGCGCGCGCCGGCCAGCACGAGCTTTTTGCCGCGCCGCCACTGGACGTCGACGACGCCGCGCAGCGTCACCGCCGCGCTGCCCGCCTTGGGCACGAGCTGGAAGCTCGTCCCGCCCTGGCGCGAGGAGGCGCCGGCGCCGACGGGCACGAACGCTGGTGTGGCGCCGGGGTCCACGTCGAGCCAGGAGTTGGTCTTCGCTTCGAGGTACTGCAGACGAAAGCTCATGAACATCTGGTCGTGCGCGTGTTTGTCGCCGGGCATCGAGCCGCGGATGCCGACCGTATCGGGCGCGTCGGTGGGGTCGCACACGTCGATGGTGGCCCACAGTTCGTGGGAGTCCAGCAGCAGCCGCTCCGCGGGAGTGGGATGTTTCACCGGCGTCGTGGCGGTGGCGGCCTGCGCGCCGGCGGGCGCCAGCGCGACGCACACGGCGCAGCCACTCACCAGCAGCGCTCTCAAGTTGGACGAACTCATGGGCTGAAGATACCGACGCGGGGTACGGGCGCGCGCCGCCACCGCGCCGCCACACCGCCTCGGTCACGTCCGTTGTGGTATTCCCTGAAGCGATGGGGGCGACGCGCTCAGCGGAGGTCGTGGAGCTGCTCGGGCGCGTTCCCGTGTTCTCCACGCTGGAGCACGCCGACCTCGAGCGGATCGCGGAAGTGGCGGTGCCGCGCAGCTTCGACCCCGGGCAGGTGGTGTTCCGCGAGGGCGACGCCAGCGACACCTGTTACGTGGTGCGCGAGGGCCATCTGCGCGCGGTACGCACGCACGGCGACGGGCGCACCCTCACGCTGGCGACGTTCGGTGTGGGCGACATCTTCGGCGAGCTGGCGATGTTCGAGGACGAGCGCCGCTCGGCGACGGTGGAAGCGATCGAGCAGGCGAGCGCGGTGGGCGTGCTGGGCGGGGACATGCGGCGGCTGATGAGCGAGCATCCGCAGATCTCCACGCGCCTGGTGATCGCGCTGGGCAGGCGGCTGCGCGAGACCAACGAACGGCTGGCGCGCCAGTCCTTCCAGACGGTGCAGAGCCGTGTGGCGGTGGTGTTGACGCAGCTGGTGGAACAGGAGATCGCCGACGGCAGAGCGCCGACGGACGTGCTGCTGACGATGACGCAGGCAGACCTCGCGCAGCTGGCTGGCTCCTCGCGCGAGTCGGCGAGCCGCTTCATGGCGGTGCTGGAGCGTGCGGGCCTCATCTCCCAGGGCCGCGGCCGGCTCGTGGTCCACGACCCGGAGGCGCTGAAGCAGTATGTCTTCTAAGCGTCCGCGCTCCGCGCACAAACGCACCCGCGGCGGCCACGCGCGGGAGTTCTCCGCGGGCGGCGTGGTGATCCGCGGCGACCAGGTCGTCACGATCGTGCCCACGCGGCGCGCTGCCGACGGCTCGCGTGTCCTGGCCTTGCCAAAGGGCCACGTGGATCCGGGGGAGAGCCCGATCGAGGCCGCCACGCGCGAGGTGCGCGAGGAGACGGGCATCGTGGCGGAGCCCGTATGCGAGCTGGGCGAGTCGCGCTACTGGTACCGGCGCGAGGGCCGCACGATCAGCAAGCGCGTGTCCTTCTTCCTCTTCAACCACGTGGAAGGCAGCACGGAGGACCACGACGACGAGGTGGAGGAGGTGCGCTGGATCGCGCTGGCGGACGCGGAGACGCAGCTCAGCCACACGGCGGAGCGGGAGATGATCACGCTCGCGCTCGCCTATCTGCGCAAAGAGCGGTAGCCTCCACGGCCGATGCAGGTTCTGAACTTCTACTCGACGATCTTCGCCGACGAGCTGATGCGTGGTCGCAAGACGGCCACGATCCGCCTGGGCGACAAGTCGGGCAAGTACCGCAAGAACCAGGCGGTGCTGGTGACGATCGGCTACCAGTACTCGCCGCGCGAACGGATCTTCGAAGCGGTGATCGACCAGGTGGAGGTGATGCGCCTG
>Ga0182030_10019458_pt1 | contig 12912 bp, 11 predicted proteins | sample 812S3MmetaG_FD_121299 | JGI IMG/M metagenome (GOLD analysis project Ga0182030, IMG submission 121299) | Permafrost microbial communities from Stordalen Mire, Sweden - 812S3M metaG (Illumina Assembly) | ecosystem: Environmental > Terrestrial > Soil > Wetlands > Permafrost | place: Sweden... | reverse complement strand
GAGTGTTACCGCCAATGCCTGCACCCGCTTCATTTATGAGACGGGGAACAAGACCTTCGTTGTCGGCCGCTCGATGGATTGGATGGAGGACCCCAAAACAGACCTATGGGCTTTTCCGCAAGGCATGAAGCGTGATGGCGGCCTGGGGCAGAGTTCCATGGAAATACGGTTCGGTGATCGCATCCTTCTACAATGTCGCTACTGTCGAAGGCATGAATTCCGCCGGTTTGGTCGCCAACACGCTTTATCTCGTCGAAACGGATTACGGGGATGCCAAGGTTGCCGGCAAGCCGCTGATGTCGGTTGGCGCCTGGACGCAATATGTGCTCGATAACTTCGCCACGGTGGCCGAGGCCGTCGGCGCGCTCTCTCAAGAACCCTTCGCCATTGTCGCGCCGGCGCTTCCCGATGGCAGTGCGGCAGGTGGACATCTTTCTCTAGCGGACGCCTCCGGCGATAGCGCGATCTTCGAATATCTGAACGGCAAGCTCGTTATCCACCATAGCCCGAAATATACGGTGATGACGAACTCGCCGACTTTCGATCAGCAACTGGCGATCGCGACCTATTGGAAAAATATCGACGGTTCTTTCCTGCCGGGCACAATCAATTCCTCCGATCGCTTCGTGCGCGCAAGCTGGGCTCTGAATGCCGCGCCAAAGGAGAAGGACAATCGCCTGGCGATCGCTACATCGTTCTCGCTGATCCGTAGCATCTCGGTGCCGCTCGGCCTGGCCGAAGCAGGGAAACCGAATATTGCCGGCACCATCTGGCGGTCCATCTCTGATATTAGCGCCAAGCGATACTACTTCGAATCTGCCTATAACCCGTCAATCTTCTGGGTCGATCTCGATAAACTCAAGCTCTCGGCCGGATCGAAGCCCAGCCGCCTCGATCTCACCACCCATCCAATCTATGCGGGCGAGGTATCAGACAAGTTTGTTGCTACTGAACCCTTCAAGTTTCTCTCGCTGTAACGAAAGACGCCTACGAGGCTCATCGAGAGTTGCCTCTCAGGCCAGATGAGCTTCTTTGCTGCACGTAATTTTGCCCCGGCTGGCAAAAGGTCGATCAGGGTCGCGCGCGGGCTCGTCCATCGGGGCTCTCTCTTTGCATCCCGGTTCCAGCCAAGTTTACTAAGCCTCATTTCAAGTTCTGCAGAGTCGTCGAGGTCGAGCGCCACGGTTAAGTCAATGTCAGCGGTGTAGCGTTCTATCTCGGGAAAGTGGAACTTGTAGGCCATCGTGCCGATAATGGCGAGCGGCGTTTTGAGTTCGCGCGCGTCAGTTGACGAAGCCACTGTTCGACAGCCGTGGTGCGGACGGCTCGGATGTTCACGCTGCCCCACGCTGGCCTGACCCATCTCGCGAGAAAGTTTTTGTACACTGTCCTAGCTAGTGGCGTATGACTTTTCCCCTCCTCCAATGATGTGTACCACGGGAGAAAAGGGTATGACTGCGAGCATCAGGAGACGACCCGCTCTGTGTTTTCGGTTGTCGCATGACTTGCCATTGGCGTTCGTGCGCACAAGGTGTACGCAAATTTTCAACCCACAATCCAACCCACAAAAAGCGATGTCTTGTACGCCTTGCGTGTACTTAGGCAGTCTCCACGCACTTGTAAGTTGTTGAAAAGCCTATCCGGGCTGGATTGACACGGTAGAGGTCAGGAGTTCGAGTCTCCTCGTGCCTACCATTTCTTTCAATCAGTTAGCCCTGCCCCGAATCCCCCGAAAACCGAGTTGTACCGTAACTTGTACTGTTGCAAACGGCAGACCGCCGCAAGTCCGGGTAACACTGGGAAATCGATTTCAACACGGGATGCCAGAGGGGATGGTCGTAGCCGCTAAACAAGCGCATCCAGCGCCTTCCGCTTAGCCTCAAGTCGGATGTGGCTGTAGTGTTCGAGCATCTTCCTTGAAACATGGCCTGCGATGCTGAGGATCGTCTGTTCAGCGGTTTGGGATTCGGCCAACTCCGTGATTGCGTGGTGCCGCTCTGACCGCTTTTTCAGCGCTGCGCTGTAACCTTGGCTGCCGGGTAGCCTGTCGGGTGGCTTCGTCAGAGAAGGAACCTGCATGCGTGAAGAAGGGTCAGGGACAGGGCAGAGCGATTGCCATTCCAACGCGCTCGGCTGTTATGACAGCGAGCGGGCGCGCCCACCCTGCGATCGCAGTATCGAGACCGCTTTCGAGTCAAAGGACACAAACTCGTCTGCGCCTAGCCAGTCCCCTTCATAAGCGATTACACCATCGGCAAAATCTCCGCCCGCATCCAGTACGGATAGGCCTGCTTCTATGGCTGGCCGGTTCACAACGACATTAGCGCTCTTGATCAGCCGACGAACCGCAGCTGAGATCTCAGGAGTAGATACCTTATAGCCCCGACGCAGCACCCAGACAAACTCACAAAATACCGGGACAGGAACAGCAACCAACTCGGCCTGCTGCAAGAGCTTCGCCGCCTGCCGGGCCTGATCCGGGTCGTCTTGGACAGCGGCTCGGAGCAGTACATTTGTGTCGGCGGTGATTTTCATTTTGCCCTTGCCCATCCCCGGGTCGCGATCTCGTTTATCTGATCAATCGTGAGGCTGGGCCCTCTGTTTTGTGACAGGCAGCCGATGAAATCGGCAATCCTGCCGTCCTCTGCCGCGGCTCTCACGACGATACGGCCATCAGGCAGCTTGTCCGCCTCCACTTTCTCTCCGGGACTGACGCCAAGGTGGTTCAACAACTCCTGCTTCAGTGTGACCTGGCCTTTTGCGGTAATCGTGAGCCTCGTCATGAAATTGGTTCCTCTCAAGGAGTATATCATTGTAAGGCATAACTGCCTTACTGTCCACACATGGATACTTCTCCCTACATGCAGTTTCCACACGAATGTCGTCACGCAGCGCTTTGCCAATGGCGTAAAGATCCTTCCGGGAATGCTCCGCCGTAACCACGGGCGCCGCGTCTATCTCCTTACGTAGCGCCGCTTCTCCAATTGCTGACATAACGCTGTTTTCCCACGCCCAGACTATTGCAAACTCGTCTGATCGGCAGTGATCTCCAGCCCACGGCCATGTGATGATGGGGCTCGGATCAAGCTTACGCGAATGAGGATGACCTTGAGCTAGCTCGCAACACCCGCTCCCTCGCCCAAATACTTGGCAACAGCGATCTCCAGGTTGTAGAGCATGGCGTCGCGTCCAAGGGCTTCGCCGAGTTGCGATCTCTGAATGACTTCGAGCACGCGCGGGTTCATTCCCACCAGCCACAGCCTTATGCCACGCTCACGCGCTCGCTTTTCACCTTCAGTCAACATTTTGAGGGCTGTGTACTCCAGGTCGGGAACGCCTCGGAGGTGAAGGGCGACGACACCAGGCTGTGCTTCCTCAACCAGAAATCTCACCTTCTCCGCAATGTGCTCTGCATTGACAAAGAAGATTCGGCCTTCCAGTCTCAGCAACAACAGGCCGGCAAAGGTCTCATCTTCGGGGTGCTCTTCAGAACGCGGCCGGAATACATTCGTGCCCGGCTTACGTCCAAGAACGTAGACCGGTGGATCAGCCGCCTGATAGGCGAGCGCCACCATCGAGACCATGATCGCCACGACGATTCCCTGCAAAGTCCCCACAAGGACGACGCCCGTGAATGCGACAAGCGCCCAGATAAATTCTGTTCGGCGAACGATGAGGATCTCGCGGAATTCGGCAGGCTTGATCAAGCCGATGGAATACACAATCACTACTGCCGCCAGAGTGGCCTGAGGCATCATGCCAATAAGCGGAGCGAGCAGGAGCATCGTCACCAGCGTCATGGCAGCTGTAACGATTTCCGACAACTGCGTACGAGCTCCAGCCAGTCGGTTGACGGCGGTTTGCGTAGTACCGCCACCACCTGGCATCGCGCCAAAAAGTGCGCCGCCGGCATTCGCAAGTCCGGTAGCCAATAATTCACGATTGGCTTTCGGAGAGGCTTCATCGCCTTTCACGAAAGCACGGCCGGCCGCAATGGTTTCGGTAAAACTCATTAAAGCGATGCCCAAAGCTCCCGGCCAAACTTGGCCCACCAGCGAGAAGATTGGAGGCGTGAACGAGGGCAAGCCCCGCGGGATGTGCCCGACTAATTCCACTCCATGCGCGTGCAGGTTGAGGAAGTAAGCGCCGGCGATGCCCGCCGCCACAGCGAGCAGCGGAGCGGGCGCTTTAGGTGAAAGTCGCTCCATCGCCACCAGCAGTAGGATCATAGAAATTCCGACGGCTAACGTTGCCAGCGATGTCTTGGGAATACTGTGGAGAGTTGCAAGCAAGTTCTGGACGAACGTGCCCCTCGCGAAGTGAACGCCGAGAATCTTTGGGATCTGATCTAGAACAATGACGATTCCGATGCCGGCCTTGAAGCCAATCAAAACCGGCTCGGAGATGAAATTGGCCACGAAGCCCAAGCGCAGAACAGAAGCAAGGACGAGCATCGCTCCAACTAAGAGGGTCAGCGTCGCGGAGGCTGCCAGCAGCGAAGCCGAGTCTCCGTTCGGTACCACTTCGCCCAGTTCGGCCGCGGCCAGAATCGCGAGCGTCGTTGTCGTGCTCACGCTCAGTGCCCGCGATGTGCCCAACACGGCGTAGATCACCATGGGCAGGAAGGCCGTATACAGTCCCACCTGCACCGGCAGGCCTGCGATGGTCGCATACGCCATTGCTTTGGGAATGACCACAGCAGCAGTGGTCATTCCAGCGATCACATCGGGCCGCAGCCATTCTTTCCGGTAAGAGAGAAGCCAGTTCTCCATTGGGATAGCCGCCTTACCACTCCCAACCCTCTAACCAGCATTCCCAGGTTTGGAGTACAAGCTCCGACTGCCCAGAACGCCAGCTAATCTCCACGTCTTCATCCATGCGCTGCTAGGGAGAACTCCTCACTCCCGTCTGCCCTGGGATTGTGCCAGCCACCTCGCGGTGTCAGTCGTTGGTCGAGTTCAATTGGTCCCCAAGTGTTCGGTTCGTAGTGGTGCAGAGGCGATCCTTGCTTCGGTACCGGATCCACGGTACGCCAAGCCTCCTCTACATAGTCCTGCCGCGCAAAGAGTGTGGCATCACCGGCAATAGCATCGCCCAGCACTCTCTCGTACGCTTCCATTTCCTCGGCCCGAGGTTGGCGGCTCGCGATCATCTCCACGGTTTGTCCGGTCATTTGCTCGCTTGGCCCCATGACCATGGTGCCGATGGCAATTGCGATCTCCGGACTGATACGAAATCGCATGTGATTCGATGAAAGCGCGCTTTCCTGGATAACCGTGGGAGGCTTGCGGAAACGGGCAAACACTTCCGTACAAGTGAGCGGCAGACATTTGCCGGAGCGTATGTAGATCGGCACGCCCTTCCACCGCCATGAGTTGATTTCCAGGCGCATTGCCGCAAACGTCTCCACAGTGGAGTTCGTGGCAACTCCCTTTTCATCCACGTACCCGCGGAACTGGCCCCTCACAAGGTCGCCAGCCGTTAGCGGTGGAATGGCCTTCAAGACTTTGACCTTTTCGTCACGGATCGACTCGCTGTCGGTCCGGGCTGGAGGCTCCATGCAGAGGTTGCTGAGCAGTTGGAACACGTGGTTCTGCATTACATCGCGGATCGTCCCGGCCTGGTCATAAAAGGCGCCGCGGCCTTGTACGCCGAAGTCTTCGGCCATAGTGATCTGGATACTCTCGATGAAGTTCCTGTTCCAGAAAGCCTCCATGAACGCATTAGCGAAGCGGAAGACCAGCATGTTGTGGATAGGCTTCTTACCGAGATAGTGATCGATCCGGTATACGTCGGTTTCTTTGAACGCCTGCAGCAATACCTGGTTGAGTTCCTGCGCGGAAGCCAAGTCCCTCCCAAACGGCTTTTCCAGCACAAGCCTTGCACCGTTGCCGCAGCCCGACTTGATCAGTTGCTGTAGGACTGTTTCGAAGAGGATCGGAGGTATCGCAAGATAATGCGTTGGCCGCTGCGCATTCTTCAGTTCGCGCCGGAGTTTCTGAAAGGTTGCGGGATCCTTGTAGTCTCCGTCGACATAGCGCAACAGCCCGCTTAGTTTTTCTAAGGCTTGAGGGTCGAGTCCACCGCGCTTTTCCAGACTGTCCTGGGCGCGGGCACGGAGTTGGTCCACAGTCCAGCCGGCATTGGCCACTCCGATGACCGGAATATCTAGATTCCCGCGCTTGATCATTTCCTGCAGTGCAGGAAAGATCTTCTTGTAAGCCAGGTCACCGGTAGCACCGAAGAATACGAGTGCATCGGAGCGGACGGTAGACATGTTTGTCTCCTTGGCTACGGCGCAGCCGATGCAACCTGAGGTGGCCACTCATCGTTAGTTCGTTGCCACGTCTTATCCGGATTGTAGAGTTCCATCTTCTTGACGATCTCAAGAGAGTCAGGCCCTAGATCTTTCTGGTAAACGACGCTGTCGTAGTTCACGATGAAGGTCTTGACACCGGTTACGCGATACTCCGCCGGAACGGCGACCAGAGCGAAGCCGCCGATCATGACGCCTTCAATGACGTAGTTAATGGCTCCGTTGGGAGCATTCGCTCCCTGGCCATTCAAAATCTTGAAGTAGTAGCCGTGGAAGCCACCCTTGCCCGCGGTATAGCCCTCTTCCAGGGCCTTGGCCACGGCCTCGCCAATCGGACCATCCGGTGTGCCGTCAGCGTTCTTCCAAAACAGGCCATCCTGCTGGCCGGGCGTGCTGATGATCTTTTGCGCGTATTGATTTACGCCCGAGTTGTCGTGAATGTCGGAGGCGTATTCCATCTGCGCCGAGACATAGCCGCGACACACGGTAATGGCGTCGAGTTCGTTCTCTCCGATGCGGCGAAAGAGAATTTCCTGTTTACCTTCTTTGGTGTTGAAGTACCACTTGCCGTTCTTCCGGACGAGTGGAATCGGTGCAGGCCACTCCTCTTCGCCGACGATGATGGTGGCGCGGTTCGGATTCGACTTGGCGATCTGGATCGAGTTCTTGGCGGCAGCCTCCTTTGCGAAAGCCACGGCATTGTTCTTGTCTTCAACCTGGTCACCGGAAGCCACGAGGTCCTCACCGTCCGGGCCTAGAATCGCCAACAACTCCGGAACGTTATAGTCACCCGCCGCTTTGATGATCGCGGCGGCTGCCTGCTGGGGCGTATCAAAGCCCTTCGGGCCAATTGTCGCGGTCGTCGTCGCGGGTTGGGCCTGCGCCATGCTCAACATCGGCAACACGCAGCACAGACTAGCCAGGATGAGGACGTTGGTCGTAACAGACTTGGTCATATTCAACATTTTCGATTTCATAAGTTCCTCGCTCATCATGATTTGCCTGCCTACCTGCGTCTTCCGCCGCCACCGCCACGCGAGCCGCCACCACGGGAACCGCCGAAGCTGGACGATCCGCGCGAGCTGCTGGCGCGCGCCTGGCCTCCGCTCATGCCAGCGCCCGCACCGCCAAACGCATTTCTGTTGGTGGAGCTAGGAGTGTTACGAACCTGTTGGTTGCCGACGCGGTCGGCTCCGGTGCCACGGTTCGCGCTCATGTTGCCCGCGCTTGCTCCGCCACGGTTCGCGCTCATGTTGCCGGTACTGGCGCCGCTACGGCTGCCGGCCCCAGACTGGCCCAAGCCTCCACTATTCGCGCGATTACCCGCGCTGGGCTGCTGGCGCGCCTGGTTCTGCCGGGCGTTGTTCTGGCGCGATTGCATGGAATCGCCGCGAGCTGTTCCACCGAACTTGTTTGCAGTAGCGCGGTCGGAGTAAGGCGCTCCGCCACGATGCTGCGGGTTGTGCTGCCAGTTGCTGTTGCCCCCGTTGACGCGGTTTCCGCCATTCACGTTCTGCCGGTTGCTGTTGTTGACGAAATTATTGTTGTTGTTGATGGTGACATTGTTGTTGCCGCCCCATCCGCAGTTGTAGCCCCAACCGCCGCTCCACATTGCGCCCATCGCAACTCCCACGCCAAATGAGATCGCCATGCCCGCCGCGTAATATCCCGGCGGCGGGTAGGCAATTGGGGGATAGGCATAGACGGGCGCACCGTACACCACGGTTGGGTTGTAGCTCGGCACATAGACGACCGTTGGATTCGCCTGCTCCACAACGATTACCTGTTTGCTCTCCACCGTCTTAACTTCTACCTTCTGCTGCTCTGAAGATTTCAGGTTGCCGGCATCCTGCGCCTTCTTGCGCATGCGCTGGACCGCATCCATCACGTCGTTCTGCTGCGCAAGGAATGCATTCCCAAGATCCGTGGTCCACTTAATGTTCTCCGCCAGTAGCTTGACGACATCGGGCAACGCAGCCAACGACTGAATGCTAGGGTCCCAGTCCTGTTTGGCCACCGCATCGGCCAGTGCTTTCTCTTTCAGGTCTTTTTGCTTTGCCAACCACTGTTGCAGCTGGATCACTTCCAGCGGATAGGTGGAAGCTACCAATGTCTGGCTGAGCAGTGGATCGGGATACAACGCGATCGGCGCCACTAGCGAGTCCAGTTGGTCAGCGGGTAGCTTGGCTGAAAGCTGAGCAGACGGGGCATCAGGCAACTGCGTCTGGGCTGCCGCCATCGGCGTACCCCACGGTATCAGTGTCGCAATGCAGACGACGGCTGCGAGTTCTCGAACGGCGGAGATGAATAGATCTCTCAAACAGTGTTTGCTCTTCATTTTGTGCGCCTCGGCGGTACCTCATCGGAAGCTGGCCAACCCTGCGATTCAGCGTGGGGCCGGGATAGATCGGCTTTGATTGCTCAGATATTTATCTGCCGACATTCAGGTAATGCACGCCTCGCACCAAACGGCGCGAAAGGCGATAGAGCGCCAAGCACCTATTGCTGAATGACTTACCAAGCTGCGACTGCATCGTAAGGCATGCCCTCCAATGTCACTTTGGAGAAACTCCAAAAGTGGGATTGACGCCTGCACTCCCGCCTCCTAAGCTGCTCTTAGTCCCCCAGTCTCGCTAACCGCTCGTAGTTGCCAGCGGGGGCGTACGAAGGTAACTCAAACGAACCCCGAACGATCTGCGCCGCAGTTGCTGGAAAACGAGTCTCCGACAGACCAAGACGGTTCTTGCACTCCCGCCGGACAACACAACCATCGAGCACCCTCGGAGTATCGCTGGGATCTGTTTGAGAACGCTCCTGATGCCATGGTGGCGTGCGACCCGGAAGGCCGCATCGTCGACTTAAACGCTCCCTTGCTCCGGATATTCGGCTACGAACGGGACGAGTTGATCGGCGAAAAAGTAGAGAAGCTGATACCAAGTCGATTCCGAGACTCGCACGAAGTCCACCGCGACCGCTATTTGTCGGCACCTGGTCTTCAGCCCATGGAGCTACCACGCGACATCTGGGGATTACGGAAAGACGGAATCGAACTGGCGGTGGAAGTGAGTTTGGCTACCGTCGAATCCGGCCAGCTGAGGCTATTTTTCGGCATCATTCGCGATCGAAGTGAAAGAACGCTTGCGGCACAGCAATTGCAGAGTCAGGCGGAATTTGAGAGGACGATGGCGGCACTGTCCGCGAGATTCATCAATTTACCGCCAGACCGCGTCGATGGAGAGATTGCGAACGGGCTGCAAACCCTCGCGGAAACGTTGGGGGGCGATCGTTCCAGCATAGGTTTTGCCCAAGCGGCGTCGGGGGAGATCCTCATTACACATGCCTGGACTCGCGCGGGATTTGCAGACTATTCAAAGGGCTTGTTGCACACCATACTGCCGTGGCTTTCAGAACGAATAAAGATGGGGGAAACTGTAATTGCGAACACGTCCGAGGATTTGCCCGACGAGGCGCGGTTAGAAAGGGAGTTCATGGAGTCGCAGGGAATCAAGTCGTCCTTGGTAGTCCCCTTGCGGGTGGGCGGCCGGGTGGTAGGAGTGCTGTCCTGTAGCAGCATGCGTGATCCGCAGCGATGGGATGCTGCGAAGGTCTCGCGACTCCAGGCGATGGCCGAAGTAATCGCGAACGCGCTTGCACGCAAGCAAGCCGATGAAGAGCTGCACCGGGCTTACTCCGAAATTCAGCAATTGAAGGAACAGCTCGAGTACGAGAACACTTACCTGCGGCAAGAAATCAAGCTTGAATACAGCCACAAGATTGTTGTCGGGGAAAGTCCAGCTATCCGCGCCGTCCTGAAGAAGGCAGAGCAGGTTGCAGGAACAGATTCGACAGTATTGATCGCCGGCGAAACGGGAACCGGCAAGGAGCTTATTGCCCGCACCATCCACGAGATGAGCGCACGCAAACGCCGAACCATGGTCAAGACCAACTGTGCGGCTCTTCCCGCGACCCTCATCGAAAGCGAGTTGTTTGGCCGCGAAAAAGGTGCTTACACCGGGGCCCTCGCCAGAGAGATCGGAAGGTTCGAGCTCGCAGACAAATCGACGATCTTCCTGGATGAAATTGGGGAACTCCCTCCAGAAGTGCAATCGAAGCTCTTACGAGTTCTGCAGGAGGGTGAGTTCGAACGCCTGGGCAGCTCAAAGACAATCAAGGTCAACGTGCGCGTCATTGCAGCCACCAGTCGAGACCTGCCGGCCATGGTCAAGGAAGGCACATTCCGCCCCGATCTGTTCTACCGTCTTAACGTCTTTCCGATCGTGGTTCCTCCTCTGAGAGAGCGCCGCGAGGATATACCCTCGCTGGTCTGGCACGTCCTGGAAGAAATCGGAACGCGCATGGGCAAAAAGATTGAAGGCGTGCAGGCCAGCACCATGAGTGCATTCCAAAAGTACACATGGCCGGGAAACGTGCGCGAGCTTCGCAATGTCATCGAGCGCAATCTTATTTTGTGCAACGGACCTATGTTCAAGGCAGAAATCCCGGAGCTTGAGGACAAGCCGAGTCGCAGTACACGGCGCAAGGAGAAAACGGACTACCTTCGGAGCGTGCTGCTAGCCACGAAATGGCGCATCCGAGGAAAAGGTGGGGCCGCGGAAATCCTGGGATTGAAACCGACAACTCTTGAGGCGAGAATGAAAAAACTCGGGATCAGCCGGCGCGAATAGAATCTCCAAGGCCTATTTTTGGAGTTCCTCCAAAATAACCGTCTTGGACATCCCCCCTCCAGTCTCACAATCTCGCTTTTCCACCCCCCATCTCCTTCTATCTCCAGACCTTAGCTCCCCAATCCGCCTCTTCCTGGTAATTGGCACCCGTCCTGCAATTACACCTTTGGTCGCAAAGCGAACTGCCCGTTAGCGCGATGGGACGCTCACTGGTTGCAAGTTAGCGCACCGGACGGGAGACGAAATGATCATCGAGCAGTTGACCATTCGCGCGCCGAAGGGAAAGCGCCAGGAAGTGGGTAGCGCACTCGTTTCGCTATCGGCTCCGACGCAGGTGCAGCCGGGGTGTTTGAAGTGTCGCTTGCTGCAAAGCTGGCACGAGCCCGACGAACTTGTCCTTGAGGCCAACTGGGAGACCATCGAGGATTTGGTTCGCCATCTTCAGTCCGATTCCTACAAACGGCTTCTCCTCCTGATGGAGTTGAGCCCCGTACCTCCGGTTCTCAAGTTCTGCACCGTGCAGGAAGTTAGTGGATTGGAACTGGTGGAAAGAGCTCGAAACCATTCAGGGGCAGAAATTCAAGGCGACTAGGAGATCGGCATATTAGTTGTGTATGCTCGCGGGAGCATGAGGAATGGAACGGTCAAGAAGGCTCAGGACAGAAGTTCAACAGAAATAACTAATTTGCAAAACGATAAGGAGATCCAATTCATGTTCAGCAGACGAATTGCAATAACGGTATGTCTCTTGGCGGTCTTTACTTTGGCGGCGGCACCAGCATTTGGCGTCAGTTCGGGTGACAAGGTCAAGAACAAGGGAGTAATCACGCTCCGAGCTGGAGACACATTAACGGTGAAAACTTCGGAAGGGGTTTTCACGGTAACCATCAACAGTGACACCAAAATTCAGCACGGAGTGGGACTCACGGGTATTCGTAAGAAGCAAGACACGCCGGACGTTCTGATTCCGGGACTCAAGATGAAATTCGAGGGAGTCGGCGGCGATCAGGAAAACACGGTCATCGCCAAGACGATCGACTTTGATGAAGACGATCTGTCGCTGGCCGAGGTAATCCAGGCTGGCCTGAATCCCACGGCGCAGCAACAAGCCCAAAACATGCAGACTTACGCAGCCAATAAGGCGGCCACCGATGCGGCCATAGCAGCCAACAAACAGGAGATCGCGGCAACCCAGCAGGAGGTCGCCGCCAACAAGTCCCAAATCGACGAAGTTGCAACATCAACCAAGAAGCGCTTCAGCGAGATGGGTGAAGTTGTGACCAAAGACCAATACACTGTGCTCTTCGCCAACGGGCAATACAGTCTCTCCCAGGAATACAAAGACGGTCTTGCAAAAATAGCGAAGGAGGCCCTCACCTACAACAAAGGCTGGGCCCTCTCAGTGGCGGGATTTGCCGACTCGGTGGGTACCGCTGCCTCGAACCAGGTTCTCAGCAAGCAGCGCGCGCAGGCAGTCGTCGCTTACTTGCTTCAGGACTGTGGAGTACCGGTAGGCCGCATCGTCGCGCCCGGCGCGATGGGTGAAAGCAATCCGGTAGCTTCCAACGAAAGCCCGTCAGGACGGGCCGAAAATCGCAGGGTCGACGTTAAGCTCCTGCTTAACAAAGGCGTTGCCGAAGCGAATTAGAGAAGCCCTTTTCAAGAACGGAGGCGCGGATTCCGGGCCTCCGTTTCCGTCAAGCTGCGGGTTGAGGTGCAACAAGCCCATTTGTCAATAGCTAGCGTCCCGCGGATGGTTGCGTGGCGGGTTGCAGTTCGCCGACTGCAGTAATGCTGAGTTGCACTACTTTATCGACCTTTAGAAACATGTTGCTGGGATTTTTCATGCCCCATTCTTCGAAGGGAATCGAAAACTTGGTGTGGGCCTCGACGGATGTGTTGTTCGCGGTG
>Ga0182030_10019457_pt1 | contig 12912 bp, 9 predicted proteins | sample 812S3MmetaG_FD_121299 | JGI IMG/M metagenome (GOLD analysis project Ga0182030, IMG submission 121299) | Permafrost microbial communities from Stordalen Mire, Sweden - 812S3M metaG (Illumina Assembly) | ecosystem: Environmental > Terrestrial > Soil > Wetlands > Permafrost | place: Sweden... | reverse complement strand
CCTACGTCTTCATCTCGCACGACCTCGGGGTGGTGCGTTACCTGTCTGATCGCATTGCCGTGCTCTACCTTGGCCAGGTGATGCAATACGGGCCAGCGGAGACGGTCTTTTCCGGTCCCCATCACCCTTACACCGAGTCCTTGCTCTCGGCCGTGCCAAGCCTCGACGGGACGCTTCGCGAGCGGATCCGCCTTAAGGGAGAGATCCCAAGCGCGGCGAACTCGCCCTCTGGATGCGTCTTCCACACCCGCTGCCCTCGGCGCTTGTCGAGCGGTATCTGCGAGTCGACCGAACCGCCCCTTGTGGAGGTCGAGCCGGATCACATGATGCGTTGCCACATCCCAGTCGAGGAGCTGCGCGCTCTGCAGGCGAAAGAGGACGCTCAGCCCGCTTCCTAGTCGAAGATCTTGTAGGACCTCTCGAAGATCTTGTCAGTAAGGGCAGGGATGTCGTCGTAGACGGCCGACATGGCCTGGTAAAGGTCGTGGTTCGCCACGTCGGGCTCAAAAGGCGGCTCCCAGGCGACCATGTTCTCTATGGCCTCGTCCCACGAACCGTAAAGGCCCTGGCCGACGGCGGCGCAGATCGCCGAGCCCAATCCTGCAGCGTTGTTCATCTTGCTTCGGACGGCGGGAATCCCGAAGACATCGGCAAAGATGTGCATGAACACGTCTGAGTTCGAACCGCCGCCAGAAACGACTATCCGATCGTAGCTATCCCCCGTCTCTTTGCCCATAGCCGTGCCGCAGCGATAGATCGTAAGGGCGATCCCTTCGAGAATTGCCCGGTAGATGTGAAATCGTCCGTGGCGCACATCGAAGCCGACAATCGAGCCCTTCTTGAAGGGGGCTTCCGTCGGCGCCAGCCAGTCGAGGATCACCATGAGGCCATCGGAGCCCGGTGGCACCTTTTCCGCTTCGAGGTCGAGATACCTTTCCACGGAGATTTTCTGGCGTTGTGCGGCTGAGCTGGCCTCTTCGCCGAGCAGATCGCGCCACCAGCTGACCGTCCACATGCCCCGACGTATGCCGTAGCTCTCGTAGAGGTATCGGTGTGGAATGGAGGCAAAATTCGACCAGAAGCTCGAAGCGTCCGTGATGTTGCGCTGTCCGGTGGTCATGCTGGCCGTGTACGTGCCGAGAGAGACCAACAGCGTGTCCGAGGAACGCAGTCCGCAGCCGAGAGCTTCGACGGCTTTGTCGTTAGATGTAGCAAAAACCGGCAGCCCGGCGGGAATGCCTGTATGACGTGAAGCCTCCGGCGTCACAGAGCCGAGGACTTCTCCGGGCATAACCAGCTCGAAAAGCATCTCGCGCGAGATTTGGAACTTCGAGAAACCCTCGTCGTCGCGCAACCACTCCCAGCGGTCTGAGTTGATCGGCCACACACCTGCGTAGTTGGCGGCCGTGTCCTTGAACTGACCAGTCATGCGGTGGGATATGTAACCCGACGACGTCGTGACGTACGCGACATCCGGGTTTCCCGGCTCGTGAAACCGGGACACTCGCGCGTCCATCCAGCTCATCACCGGGCTCGCGAGCGTGCCGTCGCTTCGCAGCAGCGCCCGGCAAAAGCGGATGGTGCACAGTCCGACGCCGACAATGTCTTCGACGTCTCCCGGGAAGGCAGCCATGGCACGACGACTGGCCTCGCCTATCGAGAACCAGATGTCGTCGTCCGGATGCTCGACGACACCGGGGCGCGGCGTGTCGTTGGGCCGTAGCGCCTGGCGACCCTCGCAAACGACATTACCTCGCTCGTCGAACACCGAGACCTTGGTGCTCTGCGAGCCGTTGTCTATGCCGATCAGGTAGCGCTTCACTGTTGCCTCCAAAGGCGGCGCACGGGGCTCATCGAGCTTTGAAGATCGTGCCCCTGTTCATGATCCCATTCGGGTCGAACACGTCCTTGAGTTTGCGCAACATGTAGTAGGCGCTGCCGTGCTCTTGCTCGGTCCAGTCGGTACGGTACTTTCCTATCCCGTGATGGTGGACCATCGATCCCTTGTGCTTGAGAGCCTCCTCGACGATGATCGCGTTGAGCGGGATATGGTACTTCGTGATCTCCTGCTGGGGTTCGCAATTGATGTTGTAGTCGTAGACGAAATAGAGGTTGGTGCCTGTCTGGTAGCTGTGTGACGAGTGCGCTCCCAGCATCGTGAGATCGGAAACGTATGGGTATTCAGTACGTATCCGGTGCATTACCGCCTTGTAGATCTCGCCGATGTCCGACCAGTTGGCCGATATCTCCGTCGTATAGCCGAGGTTGTGCTCCTTTAACATCCACTCCTGCTCGCCGACGATCTTGTCCATGCCCCAGTTCAGGTCGTTGAACCATCTTGCGATCCGAGCAGGGTCCACTTCTTCATGCCGATAGTCGACGATGACGCGGTCGATCTCGGAGAGGGTGGCGTCCACGATGGCCTTCGGTCCGTCGCAGATGAAGATAAGTACGCACTTGTCCTTGTGGAAGTCGGCGAAGTGCTGGTGCGCGTCCTCCTCGGAGTACACGCGGCACACCGACGGACGAAAACCGTCGGTCACGACTTCACGGATGACCGAGAGGCCGTCGTCCATGTTCTCGACGAGGAACCCCCTCTGTTGGTAGTTCTCCGGCCTGTACTTGTAGAGCTTGACCGTCACTTCGGTTATGAAGCAGAGAGCCCCTTCATTGCCGATGATGATGTGCCGGATGTCGGGGCCGGCCGCCCGCCGGGGCACATTCTTGACACGGCAGACGGTTCCGTCGGGGAAGACCGCCTCCAGGCCGATGATCATGTCCTCTATGCCGCCATAAAGTGTCGACAGTTGCCCGGTCGAGCGCGTGGCGGTCAGGCCGCCCATCTGCGCAAGCGGCTTCGACTGGGGCGAATGACCCGTCGTGAGCCCCTGGGCGCGGACGGCGTCCTCCAGCACCTCCAGAGGTACGCCACACTGCGCTGTGACCATCATGTTCACCGAGTCGATTTCGAGGATCTTGTTCATGGCCGACCCGTCGAGCACGATCGTGTCCTCCACGATCGTCTCGAGTCCACCTTCGGTCGAGGTCACACCAGTACGGGGCACGACGTTTATCCGGTGCTCGTTTGCGAAGCGCAGCACATTCGCCGCTTCCTCGGTGGAACGCACCGACACGATCGCTGCCGGGATCGGACCCTCGAAGATGCCGTTGACGGCCGGATACTTCTTGAAGCGGTCGACGCTAGAGGCCCGCAGTAGGGCCTCGTCCACGCACACCTGTTCTTCTCCTAGGAGCCCTGCCAGTCCTCGTCTGATGTCGTCGCGACTCAGGTCAGAAACCGATTGCACCATGAACCCATTCTCCTCCGTCGAGTCTGCTTCCCGGTGTCGTCACCGGACGAGGTAGCCGCCATCTACTACGAGCACGTGACCATTCACGTAGTCAGAGGCGCGGCTCGCCAAAAAGACCGTGGCTCCCATGAGGTCGGCCACATCACCCCATCTGCCGGCTGGGATGTGGTCGAGCACGCCCTGGTTCGTCTCCGGATTGGACCTGGTCACCTCGGTGATCGCCGTCGCGTAGTAACCGGGGGCGATCGCGTTCACCTGGACGTTGTACTGCGCTAGCTCGTCGCAGTACGCCTTGGTGAAACCGGCGAGACCGTGCTTGGTGGTGGCGTAGGCCGGCGACCATTGGCCGCCGAGGAAGGAGAACAGGGAAGCGATGTTGATTATCTTGCCGGAGCGCTGCTCGACCATCAGCTTGGACGCCTCATAGCTCAGCTCGAACGCCGCCGTGAGGTTGAGGGCGATCATTGGGTCCCATTCGGCGCGACCGAACTTGTCTACCGAGGCGATCGTGCAGATTCCTGCCGAATTAACGACAATGTCGACAGCTCCGAAGGCCTCTAGGCAACCATCGACAACGGCCTTCGGCGCACCCTCTTTTGTAATGTCGATATTGAGGACCGCGGCTCGTTGAGTCTCGGCCTCGATGAGCTGAACGGTTTCGCCCCCGTCGTCCATGACGGTCGGGATGAAAATGCTCGCTCCCGCCTTGGCGAGGGCGAGGGCAAATGCCTGACCGAGCCCTGTGTTGCCCCCGGTAACGATGGCCGCCTTGCCCTTGAGCGAGAACAGGTCCATCGAGAACTCGCGAATATCCATGTCCTACCGCCTATCGCTTTCCTGAATCCCTTTAGGTTTGCCAATCGGCCGCCTCAAAACAGCCCCTGCACCGCGATGCCCGGTGCAGCCAGCAACAGCCCTTGAGAGGCGGACCGGTCGCGGTCCCCTCCAACAAGAACAGCCCGAAGGCTCGGGTCGGCCCGAGCCCGGGACTGATCAGGCAGGCGTGTAGAAGGGGTTGAACGGAGCCTTGGCGGCGCTCACGAAGTCGGACGCCGCAGGTAGGTGCTTTACTGCCTTTTGCAGCGCCTCCAGCGTGGCCACCTCGTTGTTGTGAAACACCTCAGCCTCGTCGTCGGCACTCGGGTTGACCCAGACGGCGGCAATGAGGACGAGATTGTCGACGTCGTCGACGTCGATCACCGCCTGCTCGATTGCCTGTCCTACGCCCTTCGCGACACCGGCTTGGGCGGGACCCCAGGTCATGTTCCCGTGCACAGGCCCGGCAATGGCGGCCTTGTTCACAAACAGCGTCGGTGGGACAACAGGCACACCTGGCGCCGCCACCGTCACGAAGGGAGCGTGACCGGCACTGGGCGTGGCAAGGGCGCTCGCCCATGCCGTACCGACAGGACCGTCCCTGTGACCGAGCACGACGTTGATATGAGCGGCATTAACGCCGTCTCCGATAAAAGACTCTCCAATAAGCATCAACTGTCTCCTTCCCATGGCTTGAGAACCGCACGCACTACCCGGCCCTCGAGCATGGCTGCAAAGGCCTCGTTGATTTCGCCGAGCGGGTAGCGCTCGGTGATGAAGCGGTCGAGGGGGAACTTGCCTTCCGCGTACAGACGCATGATCAAGGGCATGTCGAGCGCCGGACGCGCAGAGCCGTAAAACGTCCCGGTGACGATCTTCTCCGAGCGCACAAGCACGTTGCCCGTGAACGAGACCATCTCTCCGTCGGCGGGCACTCCTACGAGCACGACCATGCCGCCTGGACGTATCGCGTCAAAGCCAATTGTGGCTAGCGACGGCAAGCCTGCAGCCTCGAAGGCGTAGTCGGCGCCGCCACCGCACATCTGGCGCAGCTGCTCTACGAGGTTGGCATCTCGTCCGTCCACGGTCGCCGTCGCACCCAGCTCCGCGGCAAGCTCACGCTTCGAGGCAACAGGGTCGACGACAATGGCCGTCGTGGCGCCGGCGTAGCGGGCCGCCATCAGTGCGGAAAGGCCAACACCTCCACCGCCGAAGATGATCACCGATGACCCCGGGCCCACCTTCGCCTTGTTGAAGACGGCTCCAACTCCGGTCGTCACGGCACAACCGACGAGGCAGGCGGCTTCGAGATCGGCGTCCTTGTCCAGCACGACACAGCATCGCTCGTCGACAACGGTGTGGCGGGCGAAGGTTGACAGGTACGAGTAGTGGTAGAGCGGGGAGCCGTTCCTCGACAGGCGGATCGCACCACTCGGAAGGGCGCCGCGGCCCATCTCGGTCATCGAGTTAGCGCAAAGGGAAAGGTCTCCCCTCATGCAGGCCGGGCAGACACCGCACGTCGGAAGCCATGACAGCACCACCTTGTCGCCCGGAGACACACGGGTGACGGCCGAACCGACGCTTTCGACGATGCCTCCGCCCTCGTGACCAAGAACGGCCGGCATCGGAGTTGCCGAGGCGCCAGTGGCAGCATTCCAGTCGCTGTGGCACACGCCGCTTGCCTCAATGCGAACGAGGACCTCGGACGGGCCCGGTGCCGAGAGCTGTACCGTCTCGACGACGAAGTCCTTGCCCGGAGCTTCGAGTACGGCCGCCAGTGTCTCGATAGCAGTGCTCACAATCGGCACCTCCGTGATGTCTCACCGGCTGGATGGATATCCACACGGTCCTGAAGGGAGTGTAAGCATGCCTCGCCCGCGCGGTCGAATCCGCAACGTCGCAAGCCACATGCCCGACGGGACTAGATACTGGCGTCCGGCTGCCACAGGGGCACGGCACAAGAAAGTCCTGACGGCAACCCACCACAAGGCCGTGTTACGGCAAAGCGGTAAGCGTCGCGCTCGCCCTCGAGGCGCACGGTTCGTCGCCGCCAACTTGGTGGGAGAGCTCGCCGCACCCGATGAGTAGCTCGCTCGCGAGCGCCTGGCGATCAGACAACTTGAGCGACGTCGCGGGAACACAGATAGACATCGCAGCCAGGACGCGGCCCTCGTTGCCACGAACGGGCGCAGCCAAACAGGTGAGGTTCTCCGAGGACTCCTGGCTCGCCTCGGCCCAGCCCCGACGTCGCGCCTTTGCCAGCTGACGCTCCAGCTCTACGACCGAGGTCGTCGTCCGCGGCGTCAACCTGGGCATCTCGTCGTGGTGGTACCACTCGGCAGCCGAGGTGCCCGAAAAGGCAAGGAGCGCCTTACCCACCGCGGTCGCGTGCGCTGGGAGACGACGCCCTACCTGAGTCACGAGTCTTACCGGACGCTTTGAGTCGACGTGGGCGACGAATACCACGTCTGGCCAGTCGAGTACGGCAAGCTGCATCGTTTCGTCAATGCGCGCCACGATGGGCTCCGCCACGGCACGGAACTCGTCGATGATGTTGACTGCTTTCAGGAACGACGAGGCCCAGGTCATAACCTTGGGACCGATTCGGTAGCCACCTCGCGGGCCGGGCCTTTGCAGGAGTTCGCTCTCGACGAGAGTGTTGAGGATCCTATGCACCGAGCTCCGCGGCTCGTCGATCGCCTGTGTCAGCTCATCGAGGGTCGCGGATCCCTGGAACAGTGCCAGGGCGTCAAGTACGCGCATGGCCGTCACGACTGCAGGGGCGGTCGATGCCGCACGGATGTCGAGCTTTTCGATTTGACCCTCCTCTCGTCGCATCTGCCATCTCGAAAAAGGGCTCCGATCAGCAATTGCCTGCGTCCTGGCGCTTGCTCGTTCGACTTGTTACTGTAACAGAAGCGGTTATTTGAACGTCTGTCCAGTATCTTAGACAAGACTCGCATCGACGAGGGACGACAAGGGAGGTTGGCGCATGGACGTCAACGACAGTGGCAGGGAAGTCAACCATGAGCGGCTCGACAACCTCCGCCGGGGCCAAGGCCCAATCCAAGAGCACATCATCGACGAGTTCCTCGCCGGAAACCTTTCAAGGAGGGACTTCCTAAAGCGCGGCACGGCGTTCGGCCTATCGGTGCCGCTCCTCGGCGGGATCCTCGAGGCAAACGGCGGACCCCGCCTGAGGGCGTCGTCGGCCACCTCCACCTCGCCACGCAAGGCGGGTGCCACGATCAAAGCAGGCATCCTCGTGCCGACGGGCGCCATCAACCCGCTGACGATCGCCGACGAGGGCAGCCTCGAGCTGCTCGGAAACGTGGGCGAATTCTTGGTTCTCGCGGACCAGGCCCTCGGTTACAAGCCTTGGCTCGCCACGAGCTGGAAGTCGAATGCCGCGGCAACTGTCTGGACCTTCACGATCCGCCAGAACGCCAAGTTCAACGACGGCACGCCTATGACCGTCGACGACGTCGTCTACAGCTTCAAGACTCAGTGCGACCCCAAGAGCGGCTCGACCGCCCTTTCGGTCTTCTCTGGGCTCTTGGTGCCCGAAGGCGTAGTGAAGGTGAGCGACACGCAGGTTGCCTTCCACCTCGAGGCACCCGATGCCGCCTTCCTCGACGCAGTCTCGTGCGATAACTACAACATGGTCATCGTCCCGAACAACTACGACTACGCCAACTACCAGAAGGACTGGGTCGGCACCGGACACTTCATGATGTCGAGTTACACCCCGAACGTCGGCGCTACCTTCGTCCCCAACCCGCACTACTGGGGAACCCCGGCCCTCCCAGCGCAAATCGACTGGACCTTCTACGCGAGCGAGACGCCGATGACGGCAGCCCTCGAGGCCAACGAGATCGACTGCTTGGACCAGTTCTTCGTCTCATCGAGCCCGCAGCTTTTGAACGGATCGTTCAACATCATCAAGCTCCGAGGCTCGGGACACCGCGAGCTCTCCATGCGTTGCGACGTCGGACCGTTCAAGAACAACCTCGTCCGTCAGGCAATGGGACTGCTCCTTGACCGCCCGGCTCTTGTGAAGTCCCTCTTCCACGGATATGCCGACCTCGGCAACGACAGCCCATTCGCACCGGTATTCCCCACGACCGCCCCCGTGCCTCAGCGTTCCCAGAACCTCGCCAAGGCCAAGCAGCTGTTGGCGAAGGCGGGCTACTCGCGTGGGTTCTCGACGCCGCTCATCACCGAGCAGCGCCAGGAAATGCCTCAGGTGGCCCAGTTCGTCCAGCAGTGGGCAAAGGAGATCGGCGTCGACATCAAGCTGACCGTCGAGACACCGACCAAGTATTACGGCTCGGCCGTATACGGGACCTCGGACTGGCTGGACGGCGAGATGAGCATGGTCGACTACGGTGCCCGCTCGACTCCGAACCTGTTCCTCGAGGCTCCGCTTCAGACGCACAACGCCAAGACCGGCGCCGGTGCTTGGAATGCCGCTCGGTTCGCGAACCCGACCTACGACAAGCTCACCAAGCAGTACGTGGCCGCGACCGACCTTTCCATCCAGCGCGGTCTTGCCAAGCAGATCGAGACCCTCCTGCTCAACGAGACACCGATCATCTTTCCGTACTTCTACAACTACTTGGCCGCGACTCAAAAGAACGTGAGCGGCGTCTACCCGACGGCTCTCAGCCAGTTCTTCCTTTGGAACGCATCTAAGTAAGCTGACAGTCTCGTCCCCACGCAGGGCCGCGCATTGTTGCGCTGCCCTGCGTGGGGCTTTTTTTGTCTCCGAACTCGACACAACCAGACACCAAGGGCAGCTGAGCCAAGCCGAGAGCTCTTCGTGTGAGCCTTCGGCGACTCGGGGCGCGCAGAGCCAGAAGGCGACTCGGTGACGGTCGACGACCCGTATTGATCCAATGACCCCTTGCCCGAGCGCCACCCGCCGGGGTCGGTGACGACCGTCAGTCGGTGAAGACCGTCTTTATGTTCGTGAACTCCCGGATGCCTGCCGCAGCCAGCTCCCGGCCGTAGCCCGAGCGCTTGACGCCACCAAAGGGGAGGTCGTTGTACGAGAAGGTCATCGCGTTGATGTAGACCAGGCCCGACTCGAGATCGGTCGCAAAGCGGCGCTGCTCGTCGGCATCCTCGGTCCAGACGCTGTTGCTGAGTCCGAAGCGGCTGTCGTTGGCAAAGGCGATCGCCTCATCGACGCCAGCAACCCGGAAGAACGAAGCGGCCGGCCCGAAGACTTCCTCACCGTAGGCGCGCATGTCCGGAGTGAGCGCGGTGAGGGCGGTGGGCTGCACGAACCATCCCGGACCATCGATCTTTTCCCCTCCGCAGAGCGCCTTGGCGCCCTTTTCCAGCGCATCGGCAACTTGCTCGTCGACCTCGTCGCGGCCCTGGGCAGTGGCGAGTGGTCCGACCTGGGTGGTGTCGTCGAGCGGATCGCCTATGACGAGCTTGGACATCGTCTCGGCATAGCGTTCCATGTACTCGTCAGCGATCGACTCATGAATGATAAAACGCTTCGCCGCGATACAGCTCTGACCATTGTTCTGGATACGCGCAAAAACGCCCACCTCGACGGCTCGATCCATATTGGCAGAAGGCATCACGATGAACGCGTCCGAACCTCCGAGCTCTAGCACCGTCTTTTTGACAACGTTCCCGGCGATGGAGGCCACCGATCGTCCGGCCTCCTCGCTTCCAGTCACCGAGGCTGCAACCACACGGTCGTCCTCCAAGATGGCCTTTACCCTGTCCCCACCGACGAGCAGGGTCTGGAAGACGCCTTCAGGAAATCCCGCCCGCAGGGCGGCATCCTCGATATTAAGAGCCGTCTGGGGCACGTTCGAAGCGTGCTTCAAGAGGGAAACATTGCCGATCATGAACATTGGCGCTGCGAATCTGATGACCTGCCACATCGGGAAGTTCCAAGGCATCACTGCCAGCACCGGGCCGATTGGCTGGTACTTGATGTATGCGCCCTTCTTGGCGGCCGTGCCCGCCACGGGCTCGTCGGAGAGCAGGCCTTCGGCGTGCTCGGCGTAGTACCGCAACACACCCACGCACTTGTTGACCTCGTTCCGGGCCTGGACGACGGGCTTTCCCATCTCGAGGGTCATCGTCCTCGCGAGCGTCTCCTTGTCGGCTTCGAGGATGTCGGCCATGGCGCGCACGAGCTTGGCGCGTTCATCAAAGCTCGTCCGACGATACGAACGGTATGCGCCATCCGCGAGGGCGATACGCCGCTCTACCTCCGCCTCGTCATAGGGCTCGAATGTCTTGAGAGTCTCGCCCGTTGCCGGATAAACCGTCGCTATCGTCATGACAACGTTGTACACCAAAAACCGCTAATGATCACGGCGTGTGGGCGTCGAGCTCGTGTGCGAAGGCGCGTGCGGTCGCGTCAAAGTCAGGGCACCACGACGCCCATAAGGCCGACGACAGCCCGACGCTAACGGGTCCGGTTTCGAAGCCTTGTTCTCCTCGAAGCTCGCCAACCGCGCACAGTCCTCGGATCGAGCTCGAGATGAATATCTCCTCGGCCAAAGCGAGCTCGCCGAGTCGAATCGGATGGATGGAAACCTCAAGCCCCGCAGTTTTCGCCAGCGCAATGACAGCCTCTCGGGTCGTACCCGCGAGGCTGCGCCCATCAACCGGTGGGGTATGGACGGCACCGCCGAGGACGACGAATACGTTCGCCAGTTCAGTCTCGAGGACGGAACCGTCCTCATCGACAATGAGTAGCTGATCGACACCTTCTAGCTTCAAGCCTCGGCGCAACGCCGTCAGCACACGGCGGTCCTGCCACTTGTGGCGACCGAGACCACCAGGCGCAAGAGCGGGGACAAGTCGCACTCGACGGACCGAAGCGCCAGAAAAAGCCTCCGGAGCCTCGAGGATCGAGACGTCGCAGGAAATGTCCCCTTTGGGGCCCGGCTGTACTCGGACCCGCAGGCGCCAAGGCCCCGGCTTGCCAGATGCAGTGTCGGCCACCTTCGTTCCGAGCCGGGGCGAGGGAGGCGACCCGTAAAGAGTCGTCGCGCTGGCGGCGAGGCGCCCGAGATGGGCCTCCAGCTCGACCGGCCGACCGTCGACGACAAGAATCGTCTCGAACACTCCAGCAGCGACGTCGACGTGCGTTGGGACACCCCGGGCGCGGCCGGTTTCCCGTACGTGGGCGAGGCTCGCTCCGATAGCTGCCAACAATGGGCGGGCCTTGTCGAGACACTCCTCGAGCTCGCTAGCTGGATCCGAGTCGGCCACCACGCCGCCACCTACTCCAAGCCAGGCCTTGTCACGTGTCAGTTCGAAGGTCCGGATGGCGACGCTTAGCTCGAGGCCGGTTAGAGGGCTCGCGATCCCGATGGCACCGGTATAGACCTCACGGGCGGTTCCTTCGAGCCTTGCGACGAGCTCCATCGCCCGAACCTTCGGGGCGCCTGTGACCGAACCTGGTGGGAAGCTTGCCCGCAGCAGCTCGGAGTCGGACACGTTTTTGCGAAGCTCGCCTGCCACGTCCGAGACGAGGTGCCAAACGCCCGGGTGCTCTTCAGCCCTGTAGAGCTCAGGAACGAACACAGTGCCGTAGCGGCAAACCCTCCCGAGGTCATTTCGCATCAGATCGACGATCATCAAGTTCTCCGCCCGGTCCTTTTCCGACCCGAGCAGCTGTTCGCGCCCGCCAACGCTCGAGGGATCTCGCCGGGCCGTGCCCTTGATGGGAGAGCTGAGAACTCTTCTTTCTTGCCTCTTTAAGAAGAGCTCGGGCGAAAAGCTAGCTATCGCCACTGACTCGTGGCTGAGAAAGGCCCCATAACGGGGAGCAAGACCTTCTAGGCCTCGACAGAAGAGCTCGACGGGCTCACCCGAGAAGGCGGCTTCGAGGCGCGTACAGACGTTCACCTGGAACACGTCACCGGAACGAATGTGCTCGATGGCGCGCGACACCGCCACGAGGTGGGCATCAGGACCAGGATTCAATCGGAATGGTCCGCACTCGAAACGACCTGGTGTCGCCTCCGGCTCGGATGCGCGGCGTTTCCACGACTCGAGGCGACGCTCTAGACGCTCGCTTTGCTCGTTCGACCAAAGGGCCTCGAACCACCACTGCCCAGCGTTGTCCAGGGCCAGCACGTGGTCGTAGAAGGCGAGAAGAGAGCTCGGTACCGGCACAGGACGCCGAGGTGGGTCGGGCAGTCGCTCTATTTGGCCTCCGAGGCCGTAACCGAGGTACCCGACCCAGCCTCCTCCCGTGGCACCAGGTACCGCAGCGGTGATCTTCGGCTGTTGGTCGACAAGCGCGAAGGGGTCGCGGCAGCCCTCGACGACAAGCAAAGGGTCCGATCCGATCAGCGCTCGTTTGCCTCCCCAGGCACCGACGAGAGCAAACGGCCACTCGTCAGCTCCGGCGGCCCTAAGCATCGCGGCAACTGTCTTGGCCTTTGTGAGCGGCAACTTTACGACTCGTGCCGAAAACGGGACGGCCCGCTGCTCGCTACGCTCGGCAGTCATGGCACTTGACACCCGTGGTTGGCTCGACAAGTACACAGCTGCTCTGGGATCTCCTCCCATTGCAGACGAGGAAGTCGAAATGTTGCTCGCTCTCGCCGGAGTCGCCGCACACGCATCTGAGCGTACGGCAGCGCCCGTGAGTTGCTACCTGGCCGCACGATCCGGCGTGCCGCTCGCAGATGCGCTTGCAGCCGCCCGTCATCTCGCGGACGAGATCGCGGAACCGGGCGATACGCACGCGGCCAGTTGAGCAGCCTGGCTATTTGTTGGGACGGACCGTCGT
>Ga0182030_10019454_pt1 | contig 12912 bp, 14 predicted proteins | sample 812S3MmetaG_FD_121299 | JGI IMG/M metagenome (GOLD analysis project Ga0182030, IMG submission 121299) | Permafrost microbial communities from Stordalen Mire, Sweden - 812S3M metaG (Illumina Assembly) | ecosystem: Environmental > Terrestrial > Soil > Wetlands > Permafrost | place: Sweden... | reverse complement strand
CTGAGTGCGTCTATCTCTCCCTGGTTGAGAGGAACGCCCACCTCGCGCTGAACGATGGCTGTAGCCTTAGCCATGTCGCTTCTAAGTAGGGTCACAGCGTCCGGTCGGCTTAAACCTTGCGAGTAGTCCTCCCCCGGCAAGATCAAATGGCCGAAGCCCACCGTCATATTCCCAAACCCATCATCATAGGGGAATTGGCGGTAGGCTTCATCGGGTTCAGTAATTGTCGTTAAAAGCTGGTCGCTAACCTGCATAGGCTACACCGTTGGAAGAGGCGTGAGTGTGCTGGGGTCCGTGTTGAGTTCCGCAGCCTGGTAAGCCGTGATCGCCGCTTGGAGATCCCTGATGCCTTCCGCAATATCCCCCAGTACGGTCGGATCAAGCGAAGTGTCCGCCTGCAGTGCCGTCAGCGCGGCCTGTAGGGTCGCCAGTTCGACGTTTACCGAGGCTTTGTTCTGGATGCCCGTAACGATGGCTGCGGCTCCGTCTAGGGCCGCTGTGATGAGATTGTTGAGGGTTGCGGACACGCCGAGCTTCGAGAGCAGGGGGCCCAGGAGGGGTCCGAGGATTCCTAAAATTGTGAGCAGCATGTCAGTTCGTTCCCTTCACGAGATTCTCGATTGCGTTCAGTTCCGATGAAATGTCAGCCGCCAGTCCAATGAGTTGCGCTGATTCTGGCGTAGTTGGGTCTTTCTGCAATTGCGCATGCCATGCCTGGTAGAGCGGGTCGGCGATGTTAAGCGAGCCGATAATGTTGTTTACGGCGGTCCGTTCCGCCACGGTTGGCGTATGGAGACCGGCTTTCACATCTGCTTCGTACTGAAGTACTGCGGCATGGGCAGCTTGCAGGTTAGCGTTCAGTGCGGCGTCTACGCCATTGATCGCTCCGGTTGGGAGAGGAGCTGGTTTGCATCCTGCGAGGAATAGTGGCAGGGCGAGGATGATAACAGCGAGCTTCTTCATTTGGTCTCCTGGGTGGGAACTGCTTTCGGGTCGATGGGCTCAAGTTTGGCCGGAACTTCGACAACGGTTGTAGACGGCGGGATAGTGGCTGGCATGGTGGGGTTGGGGTTCGGGCGGTAGAGATGCACGAGCGCCGCGATCGCCGCGGTGACTGCGTAGCCGGTGAGCTTGTTGATACCTCCGCGCGTCCAGTCGATCTTGCCGGACGCCATCTCATCCTGAATGCCTGAAACGATAGCGCCAACCGCCGCGCTGGATACCGCTACGAAGACCGGATTTGACTTGATTGCATTCCAGAATTCCTGAAGCTTGTTCATTCATCCCTCCCCATGATCTCTAGCAGCAGATGATAGTCCTGCAACATGCTCTGTCGCAAATCCTTCCTACTGCTCACCCTCAGTTTACCTTTCATGTCCTTTATGTGGCTGTCAACGGTTGCGGAGTTCATCTTCAACTCACGAGCAATTCCCTTGCTTTTCATCCCGCTGCTCAGCATGACGCGAGCAATTGCCCTTTCGCATGGGGTCATCGCTCGTCCTTTTCCTTCGGGCCAGCGCGTTCTTTGGCTTCGTCTTTCTCTCGATCATGCTCGAAGTCGCGCCCTGCTATTTCGCCCTCTGCGCGGTCGGCTCGGCTGCGCCATTCAAGCATCCCGTCTGTCTTCACTTCCAGATGCCTGATCTTGCGCCATATCACACCCAACGCGCCAAGGATAGGAGAAAGTATCGCAACCCATACACCGATCTGAGCTTTGTCGATCATAATGTCCCGTGCTTCCGCTGGTAGTCACGGACTTCTTCGTCTCGGATCTCCCGTGGCGTCTTACCCCTTGGGAAGCCCTTGGGAGCTGGCGGGTCCGGAGTGGGTTCGACTGCTGGAACAGGTGGCGGTGGGGATGGTCGACCGGGCTGCGGGTTCTTACCGCCTCCGAGCCCTCCGATTGGGCTTGATCCCATAAGTCACCTCAGTATGCTTTGCCTGGCAACACGTCTGAGTGCTGCGGTTGCGATGATTGTACGCCTGCGTCTGGTTGTGCTGGGGTTGAATATGTGATTGGTATCCCCAGCCGAGTTCTCAACCAGGGACCAGCCACCTCGAATGCGCTGATGATCGTTCCAAAGATCCCAATCAGCAGGATGGCTACCTTCCCAATCTGGATGAGGGTGTCGAACTTGCCGCTGAGCAAACCGTGCGATAGCACAAGTCCCGGCTTTTCACCAGCTCCAAGAAGGATAGCTTGATGGTTGTCCAACATAGGGTCCACCTTAATACGTCGCCATTCGTTCAATTCGGAGACGTTGGTCGATTCTTCCGAACTGGTTCTTTGCGGCAGATCGCGTTCGTGCATCTTGCTCCTCTGTTTGATGCATATTCTAACTGCCCGGTCCCGATTACTGGGGTTCACGGTCCTGCTGTCACTGAACCGAAGGCGTAACATTCCACGGATCATTGACAGCACTCGCGCCGAATACAACTTTTGCCGTGCCCAGAGCCTCCAGAGAGTTGAACAAGGCTATATAGCCGCTGGTCATTCCCGCGTTGAGGTTGGTCAGGTCTGTGTTGGTCAATGCCCCGCTCAGTCCATTCGAGCTACTCCATTGCTTTACGCTGGACGCCCAATTGAGCGTCATCGTAATAATTGGGCCATTCAGATCGTGGGTAAACAACGAGCAGTTGCCCGTAGCCACAGTAGCTGAACCATAGGCGAACTGGATAACTGTCTGCTGAGACAGCGTGTTTACCTGGAAACTCAGAATCGACGCATACAAATCGTTCGATGCGGCAATGTTAGGCCCAGACTGTGTGTACGCCGGATTAAGCTGCACACATGCCGTAGCCGGAACTGTGATGATCAACAAGAGTAAGGCCAAAATGTTTTTCACAGGTCTCCTTAGGTTACCAAGTGCAAAATGTTCCGGGCATAATATCCAACGCGTCCGATGCGTTGCTAGTCAAGCCGTAGAGTGTCACCGTGTTCGCAGCGGCAGCGGCGCTCAAAGTCACCTTAATATCTGTGATGAAGGTTGTGGCAGATGCAGTCGGTGTAAGCGAAGCTGTAGCTGCCGTCGTAGTCGCGGAAGTGATATCCGTGAGGCCTGTGGAATAAGGCAGCGCGGTTGTACCGATATAGCTCAATGAGCTAAGCGTCAGGTGAGTGGGCGCAAGAGAAGTGTTAATGCCGAACTGAACCGTCGCCACTCCGGTAGCTTGCTGCCAAACTACCCAGCACTCTCCACGATAAGTTCTTGCCGTAGTTACGTAGGTTGGAGGAAAAGCAATACCCGTTGTCGCCAGGCTTGTGCTTGTGATCGCCGTTGGCGTTGTGCCGTTGAGTTGATTCCCATTCGCGAAGTAGCCAGGTTCAGTGGAGACCACATCGACACCGGCGTCTAGAACACTGGAGGGGGAGAGGGTGGGATAACCTCCGGCGCTCAATTTCGTTAGAGCACTCGATGTATTGCCGCTAATGTACACTGATCCAAAAGTAGTCATTTGTACCAATGGCAGCGTGGTGGATAAAGTAGGAAAAGCGGTACCGTCTGGATAAGGAGGCCATGTCCCCGTTGTAGCGACCACGGTACCAATTTGTATGCCTGTTAGACATCCCGATATTGCAGGGGTTATCTTTCCGGCAGTAGTCCCGGTGCAAGCATAGTATCCCAAAGTTACAGCGGCAGAGGCATTGATGGGGACTATGCTATTCCCCATCGCTACTTCGACAGTCGTGCTGGAAGGCTGACTCACAGCAACCCCTGCGGGATTCCAAAGAGACCCTGCACACGGTTGGACAGTGTTAGCCGTGGCTGTAAAGCAAACCAAACCCCATTGCGCATAGGTACCGGTAAAATCGTAAACGTGTGCCTCAAGATAAAGCCCATTGAGCCCAGGCGTGCTTGCTCCTGTGGATGCACCAGTGAGAAGTTCAACGTTACCCGCATCCGATGCTGCGTTAGTCGCTGCATTGTTGCCGCCACGAATAAAAGCTGATCCACCTTGCGAAGATGCACCGCCCGCACCAGTTTGATCAGCACCGCGTATTGTTATTCCGCCTTGAGTGGTGTTAACGGAAGCATCTTGCCCCCCCTGGACGGTGAGGTTAGCTGCTGCTCCGGCTGCCGCTTCAACCACCGAAGTCGATGGCGATGTGATCGCCGGTGCTGTCCATGCTGTACCGCTCAGCCATAGCGCGTATCCTGCATTGGCAGGCCATGTCATGCTACCACCAGGGCAACCAGTCGTCGTTGCGCCGCCGTTCGCGTCCGTGCAGAGAGAGGCTCCCGTTCCGCTGATGATTCCCGAACTGAACAGGCTTGTATCTGTGCCTTGAATCCCGATACTGCTGGTGACTGTCGATGACGTGGCCGCGAGGGGCACTTGTCCTGCCGTCATGCCGGATAAGCCGCTCCCTCCACCACTCGGAGTCGAGTAAGAGCCCGCCCCATTCAGGTATGTTGACGACGATCCTCCAGTGGTGAGGGTGACGCCATTTACGCTCGCTCCTGTGATCGTGGGAGCAGTGGCAAACACATTATTTCCGGTTCCTGTCGCCCCTGTTGGGGTTACCCCGCCTATGGAAATGTTGGTACCAAAAGTTTGCAGCGCAGACCACGTATTCGCGTGATTCAAAGCAAGAGAGGCTACCACCGCGCCTGTAGTTGGAGAGATCGTGAGCGTGCCGTCAGAGTTTGACACTGAGGATACTGCGCCGCCGCCACCTGGAGCGTGGCAAACGTTATCCGCAGGGCTTAGTAACCAAGTCGCTGTTGAGCAGCCGGTGAGCGACTGCAATAGCGTTGACATCTGCGTAGCCGTTCCTGCTGCCGGGGCGCTGCTTCCAGACCAATACTCGAATCCGGTAAACGGCGTCGTTCCGCTGACCACGGCCCCTGTGGCCGCGTAGTACGCAGGGCTCCATTGCGTGCCACTGCTGACTACGCCGGAACCTCCGCTAAGGTTAATTGCAGTGGGCGCTACAGCCGAACCGGCAGTCACATTCCAACCCGCCACGTAAGTTCCGTTCACTGTTGGCGACGGTATATAGCTGAGCACAGAATTTAACCCTGGTACAAAGGGAATGGAGTCGGCAGGCATAGGTGCGCTGGCAGTCACGATGGTGTCAAAGGTGCCTGTTCCAAGTTCGTAGGAATTGAGTTGGTGACAGGTGTTCAACTGCGAAGGAGTCGAGATGGTAACCGGACCACCGCCGGTTTCATACGTGCAGAACATCCACCCATTTCCACCACTGTTAACGATGTTGTATTTCGCCAGAGAACCGCCAGAGTTCTTTCCCGGTCCCTGCCACCATGAATACCCGGCTTGGGCACCATTGGCTAAATCTGTCCATCCGAGCCCGAAGGTGTTGGGGTTTAAACCAGCGGGTGCCGTAGTGCCGACGTTGAAAGCTGTGTCGATGTTGGAGGACACAGCGATAGGAGCCAATAGAGGCATACCTTGTCCGACTGTGGAACAATCGGCACCGCTCTGCGTCCAGCCGTTGGGAGTCCATTGCTGCGTGCAGGTATTGCCGCCACCGTTCGGGTTTATGCCCCCCGCTGTGACCGACCATGTATAGGAGTACGGATTGTAGGAGAGACTGTCTTCCGCATAGGGGTATTGAGAACCGGATACTCCACCGCGATTCTGAGCAGTGAGCAAATACACAGCCTGATTCCACGACTGGCACCAAGAGTTTAGATTGAAAGGACCACCACAACCAACATAAACCGCACCCATATTGTTGTACTCACCGAACGGTGGCGTGTTCATCGTCAAACCATAAGCATACGGACCGTTCAGTGCGTACCCACCGATGGAGGACATGTTTCCATAGCCGGGTGTGGTTGACTTGGAGATTCCAGAAGGCAACCCGAAGTACATTCTTGGGTCATTGTCGTTGTAGAGAGAGCCCTGAGGGCCGCCCTTGTCCGCACCAGCACCGCCCGTGGAAAAACCGAAACTGTAAGTCCATCCGGGAGCCGATTGCCAAGTGTTAGAACTCCAATTCAAGCCACCAGCTTTTGATGCAAAATAATGTGGACTTTCCAGTGTGTCGCCATTGGTGAAGGTTCCGACGAAGGGAGTGGTCTTAACGTTGTTTCCATCCACGAGACCTGTGGAGGAGTTCAAGACAGTCGCAATCATTGTCTGCGGATAGATGTGATAAGTGACTGAACCCTGCGATGGGTTTGCAACAGTTGTGAATTGAGATTCACCCGAGGTATTGACGTAGAGGGTCAGCGTGTTACCTGATGTGTTGTACTGAATCGGTTGGCAGCGACGGATTGGATTCACCACCTGAGAATCAGTGGGGTTACCATAACCCAGTCGGCTGCTCGATGTTACGGTGTCGAGGTCGAGTCCAAGGCAATAACCTGTTAACCCTCCCTGAGCGACAGCGGCACCTGTCGTAATAGGCCAATTCAGGCGGTCAACGGTGATGGATGCGTTGGTTGAGACAGCCGTAACCTTTGCGCATTGATAGCGTGTATCAGACTCATCGAAGAAGCACACGGGCGTTGCAGAGACGGTGAAGGTGCCCGTCCATGTGCCGGTCGGAACAGTGACGTTTGTCTTAGGAAATGTGTTGTTACCACCACCATTGTCGATGGCGGCGGATGTTACCGCTTGGGCAAACGTATCACCGAAATAGCTATCCCAATTAACCCCAGTTCCGGTGAGGGTCGGACCGCAGCAGCCGGGGCCGCCAGCGTTAGGGATGTTGGTAATGGTTCCGGTCGAGTAGCCGTTGGTGATGTCAATCAACTGGGTGCCCTCACCAAGCGGGAGACCGAGATTTCCCTTTATACCAAACTGAGGTTGGGGCTGACCCTGCGTCTGCGTCATGTTGAAGGTGCAAACAACTGGAGAGCTAGAGCAGGAGATTGAGTTGGCTGTGCCTTGATAGACATAGCCGTTCTCTTGTAGACGGATGTGCCAGTCCATACCCTCGTTCTGTTCAGCAGATACACCATTGCCGTATGCCTCGGAAATGTGCGGGATGCAATCGCCGGGGCTGTAGCAATACTCAGTCTCGTTCGTGATATAGTTCACACCCAAGATGTGCGACACCAACTGCCCTACCATTCCATTGGTTGGCGTCTCTTCGAGTTCGGAGTCACGGCCATTGGAGTCCGATTCCACAGACAGGAAGTAAGGGTATGGCGGACCAGCGTACAACGTGTTTTCGGCAGATCCCGCTACCACTCCCACAATCGCGCCAGCCGCGACAGTGCCGGTGCAGGTGAGATTTCCGAAAGCCCCGGTGCACCCAAACGCTTGGCCGGAGCTGGTCGTTAGATCATAAGGGCCCGAGCTTCCGTAAGTAGTGGTTACCGTGTACTGATAGGTGCCAGCGCTTGACCAGAACCCGAAACCCCCTTGAGCGTCCGCATTTGCGACACATACATTTGACCCTGGCCGAGTGAACTGCGCGTTCGAGGGGCACGCGGTGGTCATTGTGGCGCTTGTGTAGGTGGTCGCATAATTCGTGCATGGCACGGCATTCACAGGCGCATTGCAGATCTGCACCGCCGAGCCGGGGATAGCCAGCACGGGATACATGCCGCCGGGCTGGGGCGCGGACTGATTGATTGTCGTGACCTGGTAATCCCAGCGCGCGGCTTGGCCGAAGGCAAACAAAGGGCATAGAATAGCAAGTATGCTTATCGCCCTCGCAGCCGTCTGCATCTTCTTTGCGATAGCTCTTCCCGTCATCGAAATTTGGCAGGAACGCGACTGGCCCCGCACTACGATATTCGGCTCTTGTTGCCTCATGGCTCTTGCTCTCCTGTGCTTTGCTGTCTGAAGTGATCTATCAGCGCCTGGACTGCCGGGGTGATAGCCGCCCGTCCCAGCCGCGCCGTAACCGGGGAGTACATCGCGCGCGCCATTCCCATCTTAGCTGCTGGCGCGCTCATTATCTCCGGCGCGATCAACCCAGCCGCGCCGCCGGCAATCATTCCCGGAAGGCCGGCCGAACGCGCACCCCCGGCGGCACCCATGGCGGCGCTGGTCAAAGCTCCCGTTCGCGCCCCCACCCTCCCCATGACGTTGCCCGCGACCGAAGGCTCGTTGCGCTCAAGGGTGCGCAGCCCATTGCGAGCGGGGATCAGGGCGTGCATCAAATCGTCTGCCTCGGTTGCGCCGGGAACCTTGGCGTGCAATTCTCCGGTGATTCCGCCATATGCTTGTTTCGCCGCGCCCTGCGGGGCATCGTTGACGACTTGCTTCCATTGGCGATTGGAGACGAAGTTCTTGCCGAGTCCGCGGCGTGCGTCAAGAGCTTCCTGCGGCGTGAGAAGCGGCGGCCGTTCTGGCCCGTAATCCCCATGGCCGCGAAGGAAATCCATCAAGGATTGAATCTCTTTGGTATCGCCGGGTACGCGCTGCGTCGTAGCGATGCCAAGAGCGTCCTGTACGGGCCGCATGGCGGGTTGCATAGAAATCATTCGCGCGGGTTCCGTGGTAGGCGGAATCGATGCGCTCATCCCTGGACGGCGCATCCATACGCCTCCGGGACCGACTGGTTCTCGTTCAAAATCCTGCGGGTCATGCTCTCCAGAAGTAACGTAGGATTCGCGCATCATTCTCGGAGGAACAGTCTGCGCTGTTGATCCGAGTTGTTCGACTTGACGCCCCGGAACACCGCGAACGCGGCCTCCCGTTCCTACCGTGGAAAGATCAGTTCCTATGCCCGTGATGTTGCCCTGCGGAAGCCGAGCCGCAGGAATCAGTTCCCCTGGAACATCATTAGTTGCACGCTGTGGAAGGAACTCGTTAGTACCCCCGAGCGGAATCTCCTGCTGCGGAGGCATCAAAAAACCCTTGATGTTTGGAGCGGGTCGCATACTTGCCGATCTCACCGCCGCATCCAGATTCTGCCCAGCCTCGCCAATCTTGCTGTTGACATTATTGAGCACGGTCGAGGGGCGCATCCCCGTCGTATATTGCAGAACCGCAGCCGCCGTATCCTTGCCAATATTGCCGGGAATGGCCGAGCGCATGAGCGGGTTGGCCAACATCCTTCCGCCTTCCCCTAGCACACCCATGCCGGCGCCTACCGCGCCCCCGACGACTGGGTCTCGGCGGTTCATCCCGCTCATGGCGGCATTGCTCAGCGCGGAAGTCCCAACGCGGGCCAAGGGGCGCAGTATAGAGGGCAATTCCTCTGCGGCGCGGCCAACTGCTGATTCAGCTTTCATCGGGAGAAGATAAGAGGCCATCTCGCCGCCAGTTTTGCCCATCGCTTCGCCCATGTTCTTAGGCTTGGCAAGTTCATCCAACTGGCCCTGATGCGCCTCCATCGATTGGCCGAATCCCGAAGTTTTTACGCCGGGAATTGCGTCGAGCACTTTGCGTCCAAACGCATGCGCTCCGGAGAGCAGATTAGCCCCCTCGCGTAGCACGCCGGTCCCGATCTGGCTGGCAGTTGGATTAAGGGTCTGCGTTCCCTTCGGATAGTCCGGAGAATCGCCCTGTGAGACAGTCCCACTTACGCCGGGTTGGGGGTCGATGTCCGAGAGCTTGTATGGTCCTGTTTGCGCTTGAGCCATTATTCAAAGCTCCCGTCCGGGTGAATCTTATTGATGACGACAGGCTTGCCCTTGATCGTCACCGTTTCGCCCTCGAAATGGCCGTACTTTTCCAACTGCTGAAACTTCTGCCGCGCCTGCTTGTCAGCTTGGACGACTTCTTCCCGCGAAGATGCGGAGTTGATCTTGTCCAGCGTTTCGTTCGCAATTTGCTGCTTTGCCATGACGCGCGCCTTCACGTCGTCAAGAATCTGCGTAAACTGCTTCTGCTGCTCTGGAGCGAGAACGCCTTTGCCGCTGACCTTGTTGATGAAGCCCTCTACGTCGCCTTGAATGCCGCGCGCATGAGCGATCATGTTCAATTCCGCTTGAGTAATGCGAACACCGGAACCTTGGCCAGAAACGAGCGCGGTGAGAATCTTTGGGATTCCGACAGCTTGCGCCGCCGCGCTCCCGTTAATCATTGCCCGCGCATCGGCAATTTTCTCCAATTGCGACTCTGCCGCCGTGTTCCCTGCCTCGTAGGGCTTCCCAAGTCGCGCCCCGATTCTGTCTACCTCACCATTCTGCTGGATGATCGTCGGCCCGCGCTCGGGCTTCTGTGTTGCGGCGGCGTAAGCATGGACGGCATCGGCGATTGTACCCTTTGGATTCGTCCGCTGAAATTCATCGATAAACTGCTGCTCTGGCGTATCCGGCTTTTGGTTCTTTGCTCCGGCCTGGGCAGTCAGCCAATCTTCTACCGGGGCATCGGGATTCTGTTGCCGCCACGCCTCGAATTCTGTTTTTGCTTGGGGGTGCAACAGGTTTTCCACCTGCGCATCTTCAAGACGCTGCCGTCCGGCGTCCTGACCCGGCATTTCGGCGGTCTCTTCGGCGGTGTGCGCCGTCTGCGCCGCCCGCAGGGGAATCTCCGCCTGCGCTGCCTGCGTCTGTGCCTGCCGCGACTCGTTCTCGGTATCCTGAGCCACTTGGCGCTGGTCCCCTTGAACATCCGCAATATGATGCAACGACGTGCCGGGGATGGCCGCGTCGAGCGTTGGTGCAAGCGTCCTGAGCCCAATGTCGCCGATCTGTGCAAGGCCTTGTGCGCCGATGCCAAGTATCTTCCCGAGCACTGGGTGGTTCTTGAGAAGTCCGCTGTTCTCGATCTTTCCAGCAATCTGCGAAATGCCCGACCCGGTACTGAGCTTGCGTGACAATTCCGCCTCATCTCCTGCCGATGTTCCACGCGGGGCAATCACATGTGGCGCTGGCGTGGATGGCATCGCTGGCATTGGACCGGAAGGGAGATTGATAGGCCCCTGTGGAGGCTGGGATGGCGCTGTACGAAGCGCGCCCAGCGCAGGGGATGGTTGAGCACCCCCTGGAGGCATCACCGCGCCTTGGGGCTGCGGGGCCTGTTGCTGGCCCATCTGCGCAATCAGCGCCGCTTTGGTTGCCGGGTTGTCGAGTAACGGATTCCCTGTCGTGCTCATTTATCCCCCGCCTTCCCCGTCGTCATCGCCGCCATCGCCGCCTCCCCCGCCGCCCTTGCCGCCACCGCCGCGGGTAGCCTTGAGAAGCGACGCCTCTCCCTGCATGTATCCGGGCAACGTCTGCATGACCTTGAGCCATGGATTATCCGCCGCGCTGGTATCTGCGCCCTGTAGAGCCTGATTCGACAGCCCAAGCGCACTCTCCCCGCCGCTCAGTGTCCTGTCGTAGAGTCCACCCAACCCCGATTGCGCCTGAGCCTGTTTCTTCTGCCCAAGGTTTGCATCCTCAACCTGCGTACCAACCGCCTCCCGCGAAAGGTTACTACCAGCCACCCGTGATGCCGATCCGATTGCCGCCTGCCCTGCGCCAGCGTTGCGCGTTCTGGCCGCGTACAAGCCGCCTTGCCCGACCGCCGCCGCCGTGGTCCCGCCCGCGGACTGCTGCGCAGCGGTGTTCATGCTGGCCTTCTGTGCTGGGGTATAGCCAACAGGATGCGCGGCTTCGGCAGCAAGGGTCGGCTCTAAGCCCCCGTAGATATTGCTGGCATTGGCGGTGAGCTGATTGGAAAGACCTTGAGCCGTGCCCGCATTGTTCAATTGCTGGGACTCTACGCCTTTGGGCAAGTTGTTGACTCCAAAAGACTTATCGTCTTTTTGTAAGCGTTACGTACACGCTCATCTGTTTCTTTTGTTAGCCCCGTAATTTCGTAAATCTTGCCGTTCATCATGGCTCTCCCTTCCAATCTACTATCCGCCATGCTGCCCATGTGCGCTCCCATCCGAACCACTTCCGCAAGTGCCGTCCAAAGGACCGCTCTACCGCCGGATGAACAAATGCGAAAAACTCTTTGTATCCCTTGGGAGCAAGTTTATCCCTTAAACCGCTATGTAGTAAGCGAATTCCTTCCATCTTGACCACTGGATGTACATGCCCAGCCGGGGCAAGCAAGTAGATTTCCGCCGCTCTCTGCGCAACAGCAGCCAACATGATCTCTCCGTTTTCGTCTATCACAAGCTCAATCCCCTCAATCATCGGCGAATCGAGGTCGGGCATGGGAAAGTCAAGGCCGCTCTGCGCGTGAATCTTTCGCAGCGCGTCAAAGTCTTCCGGCCTGGCTGTGCGCGTGTTCATTTTCCCCTCGTGGGTGGTTTGTTGCCGCGATAGGGACCGCCAAAACCTGGAGGCTGGCCGGCCCGTGTTGTACCTGCTCCCTGCGACGGAAGAAGCGCCGAAGTTCCTGTGCCCCCTGTCACGGTCTTAGGGTGACGCACCGGAACGCTGGAAGTCCCATTTGGATAAGTGGCTCGCACTTGATAATCAGCCCGCAGCGGGCCGACAGGAAGAACTCCGTTTCGCGATGCCCCCACGTCGTAGGTATGCGTCACTCCGGCAGCCGTGGCGTCGATCCGGTAAGTGATGCCCTTATAGAAATCCGCGTTGTGCGTGATTGAGAACTGGACGCCTTGAGGGTGCGGGGCGATGTGCAGCGCATCCGGCTGTGGCGGCGCGGCTGGCGTCCCTTGAAGATTGAAGTTCCCCTGCTGCTCCAGCGTATTGAGATGCCCCTTGGTATCGCTCAGGGCCTCGAAAAGGCGTGCTCCAAAATCGGGATGACCGTCTACTTTGACGGAGCGAAGCCATTCGAGATTGCGGATATTCGCCGTCACTGATTCACCCCCGACACCAGAATTCGCGCGTTCCTCAGAAACGCCTGAAGCCGAGTCAAAACAAAGCTATTGTCCGTCCCGGCAACCGGCGAACTGGCGATTTTGATTGCAATTCTATCCCCCTGCGCCATACCGCCGCCAAAGTTCCTATCCTTGAAGAAGTTCGGCGTCAATGTGCGCGTCGTTGTCAGCGGCCATGGATTCGCCAGATTGTCCGGGTAGTAGGTCAGCGTTACCTGTGAATTCGTGTCTCCCGTCGCGGCTTGAATCTG